>Ga0302245_1000403_pt1 | contig 36857 bp, 34 predicted proteins | sample AAG_UR_Thr_MG_FD_193512 | JGI IMG/M metagenome (GOLD analysis project Ga0302245, IMG submission 193512) | Enriched activated sludge microbial communities from anaerobic digester in WTTP, New Holstein, Wisconsin, United States - AAG_UR_Thr | ecosystem: Engineered > Bioreactor > Anaerobic >... | reverse complement strand
TTGTTTGAACAAGTGCGGCGAGATATTTCCTGTAGATATCGCTTCCCAGATATTTAAATACAACGGGAGCAACCTTGCGATGGGATTTATAAGGGACAGGAGAAAAATAAGGAGCGAGGCGACCGATTGGAGGGTAATATACCAGCAGCTTGCCGAGCTGGCAGGATACGGGGTCTGCCTGGTCTCCGGCAAGCGCATTCTATACGCCAATAACTGGCTCTCCCTTATGCTTGGCGTTGATAGCCCCGCTGCCCTGAAAAACAGGGAAATGACAGATTTCCTGCCTCCCGAAGCTCACGAACCCTTCCATGTAAATTACGAGAAGGTAATCAGCGGTATCGCTCCCGTCCTTTGCGTGAAGCGTTATCTGAAGAGGCTTGACGGGACGATTGTATGCTGTTATGCAAGGATGTCCAGGGTTCTCGTTGAAGGGGAATGGGTGGTACATTCAGTCCTGATGAATCCCGAGAACTCTTACTGTGAACTCTTCAAGCCCGGAGATCCTTTCCCGGACGAAAAGATGCCGGAGTCATTTATGCTCACTTGCAGGGAAACGGAGATCCTCAAGATGTTTGCCGCCGGTTCATCGGTGAAGGAGGTTGCAAGAAAGCTGAATATCTCCGAGCGTACGGCAAGAACCCACAGGTACAACATAATGAGGAAACTCCAGGTTAACAATACGGCTGAAATGACAAGGTATGCCATAAAGAACAACATGGTCGCCCTTTAATGGGACTTTCACGATACGATGATTACGGATTTGTCCAGGAGTACGTTTAACACCCCCTGCACGACTATCCACAGAACATTTCCCAGTATGAGACCGAGAAAGAATGGTATGCTTTTCCTGTAGACGGCATGTCCTCCGAACCTGAGCATCAATCCCTTCACGATCCATGCCGTCATTATTGAGAACCAGTAATAAAGCATGGGATGGGCGTCCGCTATGGGAAAACCAAGGTAATGGATGGGCCACCACAAAAATCGGGAATGGAGGAACATGAGGATGGCCATTGCAAAAGCGCCAACGGCAGTGAAAATGTACCTGCTTCTTATTATCTCCCCAGAAACGGGTTGGTCTATTTTGGGGATGATAAAACCTGCCACGTTCCTGGATATCCCGCCGTTGAAAAATGAACCTCCCACAGTATCCGAGACGTTGAGCGCTCCCAGTTTGCATCCCATGTATATATGAACCCATGCCGAAACGATATAGGATACGGCTATCGCCGCCATGATGCCTGCAAATACCGTTCTGCCGGACATCTTCTGCTCTTCGCTTATTTTAAGCGAGTTTCCCGTTGTAGACATGATGGAGGTTCGTATGTAACTTGTCCAGCTTCCCTGCATTCCGAGGACAGCGTATCCGCGGGGCGATACCATGTCGGCGGGGAGCAGATAAGCAGTGTATACCGAGGGTATGCAATTTGGCCTTGCAAGAGGAAATCCTGCCTGGCAGACTATTCTCGACAGCCCGAGGAAGACTGCAACAGTGAAAAAAAGGAAAATGACTGATACCGGCCAGGAAAGCCCGAAAAACTTGAGGAAAGAGGCCATTATCCCGAAGCTTATAATGAATCCGAAGACGGATATCCTGTAAGAAAGCATTTCTCCGGAATCATCTATGTTTTCATCCCGGAAAAAGGCTTTCCTCGCACAGTCCCTGATCTGCCTGCGGGAATTCCACAACAGTGCCGCCACGAGCGTCAACATTGCGCCTGCTCCTTCAAAGGTGGTAACGGCAGACCTGCCGCAGAACGGCTCATTCGTTCCAGGCAGTGAAAATCCCGACATTCTGAGGAAGCCTTCCTGAACGGTGAAGAGTATATAGAAGAGCCAAAGGGAGAGGGATACGCTTCGCGGAACCAGGTAAATAAGGCCTATGATGGCAAAATGGGTCTGCACAGGAAGCCTGATGATTCCCCTGAAAAGGCTCATTTCCCCTCCCAGCCTTGCCACTACTTTCCCCGTATGGAATGCAGATATCCAGTTCATCAGATAGAAAGAGAAAACAAGGATTATTCCCAACCAGAAGAGGCTGTTTCTGAAAAGGGGCGGGACCCGCTTCATTTCATCGTTTTTTACCATTTCCAGGGGCAGTATGGTGAGTGGGTATGATAATTTTTCCCTTTCCATCCACTGTTTCCTGAAGATTACCATCAGGCATATGCTCAGGAAAGAGAAAGAGAGGAGGAATACCATGAATAAGCCCAGAGGTTTGGCCCATGAGAGGTATGGGATGGATTGTCCGGGAGGCAGACCCTCATAAAAGTAAGATATGGCTTTCCCATCCTGAACGGTCATAAGTGGAGATATCCTGTCCAGTATATATTCAGCCCACCTGTTGGCGGGATTGTCGAAGTACCTGAAGCCGGAGATCGTGCTTATAAAGAAAGTCATGAAACCGCGGCTGGGGATCACGGAAGCCGTTGAGGACATGATGAATACCAGCATCAGTTCCGCCGGATTCAAGGCCAGCCTGCGGTGTATCATGGAAAGAAGACAGAGGATGAAAAGAAAGAATATTGCGGCGGGGGCCCAGTGGTCCCAGCATAAACGTACATCCTTGCCCATGAAAATAAAATAAGGGTCCAGGCCTGCAATCAAGGCGGAAAAGAGGATTCCCGTGCAAAACGCCCTTTTTCTCATGCTTCTTTCAAATATAAACTTTTTGCAATCCATTTGTCAAAATTTCTTATCCTTTTTACTGCTTCATTTATGGCGTGCAGTTTTTGCCACGATTTCCGAAATGTGTTAAAATTTGCGTTCTCGTTAATGCGCATGTATGTCCGGTTGATGAAGGATGGGAAAAGAGATTGCATGCGTTTTTTTTATTCCGGAGTTGCCTTATGAGTTATATCCCAATATTTACCATGTCTTTTACCATTGCCTTGCTGGGGGCGCTTTCTCCCGGGCCTCTTCTCACCGCGGTTGTTGCCAAAAGCCCGGTTTACGGGTTCAGGGCCGGACCCATGCTTATGATCGGCCATGCCGTTGCCGAGATATTAATGATTGTGGCGCTTGTTTCCGGACTGTCCAGGTTTATCCGTCATCCTGGCATGGTAAGTGCCATTGCAATTGCCGGGGGAGTTATATTGATAGTTTTCGGTCTGGGGATGCTGAGGCAGCCATCCCGTCCTTTGGATAAGACCGATTCTTCCATCAGGGGATGTTCCCGGCTTCCCTTTCTCGGGATAACCCTGAGCCTCAGCAATCCTTACTGGGCTGTCTGGTGGTTTACCATAGGACTTGGCCTGGTTCTCTCTGCCCGCAAGGCAGGCATCGCGGCAGTTTTAGTCTTTTTCCTTGGCCATATACTGGCCGATGTTGCCTGGTACAGCGTCGTATCTTTTGCCGTGAGCAGGGGCAGGAAATTCATGTCCGACAGGTTATACTCCGGCATCCTTAAGATATGCGGCGTACTGATGGCTGGCTTCGGGATCTATTGTATCTCGTCGGCCTTTTCAGGGCAGGGGATATGACGCCTTTTTCCCGTCTGCCATCTGCCCGGTTTGAAATAGACGTTTGACATCAAGATGCTTATTACAGGGAAGAGCTTTGCCGTAACGACTCTTGTTTTGTCAATAGATGACCATGGCAAAGAACGGAAAAATGTTGATAGATAAACTGAACTGAGGGGGCTTATCCTGGAAGCGCTGGAACCTGAAAGAGTTCAGTGAGACCTTCCGCCTGGTTCATACCCGTCCTGCACCAGACATGGGTATGCTTCTGCGACTCTCTTTTTTTCGTTCCCTTTCATCCCTGAGGTACCGTTTAGAAATATCCCGGGATCCGTGATAAGGCTGCACATTCCGCCGTTTCTGAACGCGGGGTCCCTTTAATGTTGAAAAAGTGTTGCCGCTTCCCTTCAGGTGCTGTATACTTTAACTGGAGCAAGGTTTTTACAGGATAATTAAACACGGAGAAAGAGGATGCCATTTATCGGTAAGAAATATCTTCTGAGCAGTGAGTGCGCGGAAAGAATTTACGGCAAAATCGAAGGGCTTCCCATCGTTGATCCCCATAATCACGCCATAGTCAGCGAGATCGCCTCCAACGGAAACTACGGGAACCCATGGCAGTTTTTCATAGGCACAGACCATTATATTTGGTCTTTGTTGAGGAAGTTTTCTGTGGAAGAGCGTTATATCACAGGTACTGCTTCTCCTGAAGAGAAATGGAACCGGCTTGCCGGTGTCTTCCCGCATATGGCCGGGAATCCTGTCTATGAATGGATGCACCTGGAGCTCAGGAGGTTCATGGGTATAGAAGAACTCCTGGGGCCTTCAACGGGCCGAATGATCTGGGAGAAAACCTGCCGCCTTTTGAAAGAACCAGGGTATCGTCCGCAGGCCCTTCTCGGGAGGCTTGGAGTGGAGGTCATGTGTTCCAGCGATGATCCCGTGGACCTTCTTGACGACCATGATAAGGTCAACTCGGCCATGGGCCGCATTCTTGTCCATCCGACCTGGCGCGCCGACAGGATTGTCAGCGTATCCGCTCCCTGGTGGCCGGGTTATGTCAGGCAGCTTTCTGAAAGGTTCGGGGCCGATGCTTCCTCTCTTCAGGGCCTTCTGGATAACCTGCAGAAATCCCACGATTATTTTGCCCTCCACGGCTGCCTGGCAAGCGACCACAGCATGAGGATCCCTTTTCACTGCGTGTCTGAAAGAAAACAGGCAGACAGGATTTTTACCCGCGTTTATTCCGGGCAGACGGCAACGGAAGAAGAAAAAGGCATTCTCGCAGATTTCATATTTTCCCAGCTGGCGGAGATGGATTCGTCCAGGAACTGGGTTTTCCAGATGCACCTGGGAGTGGTCAGGGACACCCGGAATTCACTCTTTGATTCTTTCGGCCCTGATGCCGGATGCGATGTTTCCGATCATTCGGCAGACATGCTGCCTCCGTTGAAAAGCTTCCTTAACAGGTTTGACGGGAGGCTTAAGGTTATCCTCTACTGCCTGGATTTTGTATACCAGGCAACTTTTGCCACCCTTTCCCGTGCTTTCGGACCAAACGTCAGGCTTGGAGCAGCATGGTGGTTCTGCGATACCCCGTTCGGCATGAAAAGACAGCTCGAGTATATGAGCTCTGTGGACCTTCTGCATTTTTATCCCGGGATGGTCTCTGATTCAAGAAGAATATTGGCCTACGGTTCCAGGTTTGAGATGTTCAGGAGGGTCCTGAGCGACGTGCTGGGCAACATGGTTGAAAAGGGCCGCGTTCCCGAAGAAATCGCCTCGGAGATTGCCGGCAGGATCTGTTACAGCGGTCCCAGGGAATTCTTCGGTCTTTGAATAACCCGGAGGTAAAATGAAAAGGATGATGCTACTCATAATTTCTCTTGCATGTGCAGTACACGTATTTGCCGAGGAAACGATAGTGCCGCCAGCCCTGGACCTGACCGCTTTGTCGGAGAAGTCTGCTTCCATGGAGAAGAACATCTACAAGGTTGCCGACGAGGTTTCCAGGCAGAACAGGGAACTTCTCGACCTCAGAAAGGAGATAGATGTTCTTAAGGAGAGCAACCAGAGACTGATACAGGTTCTGAGAAACCTTGAAATCTACGTGAAGTCGGTTTCTTCCATGCCCCCCGATGCCTCCCAGTGGGAGAAGGTCAGGTCAGGAATGAAGTCGGAAGAGATCGAAAAGATGCTCGGGCAGCCCGAGGAGATAGCCGAGGTGAGAAGGGTTGGCACGATCTGGTACTACTACGGGATGGGAAGCATCACGTTCAACGAGTCCGGAACCGTCACGGATAAGAAGACCTTTAAGAGGTTTCCAAACAATCCTTAGGGCTTACCTTATCAAGCCATGTAGTATGTTCCATCTACCGGTTCCACCCTGTAAAAGGAGGGCATTATCCCGAAACGTGAGGAGTATCCTTCCGCCAGCTTCTCTTCGTAGGCTCCTTCGGACGGTTTGTCAAGAAGAATTATACAGCATCCTCCCATTCCCGCTCCCGTGAGCCTGGCACCCCTGACGCCCGGGAAGGACTTTGAGAATTCAACGATGAAATCAAGCTCATCGCAACTTACCCCGTAGAGGTCCCTGAGGCTTTCGTGGGACTTGTACATGAGACGTCCAAATCCCGCCATTTCGCCTTTTCTGAGAAGGCGGGAAGCCTCTTCAACCCTTTCATTCTCCTTCACGATGTGGAGGGCCCTGGTAAAAATTTCCGGGGGAATCTTTTTCCTGTAGAGGCCGAGCCTGTCTTCCGTGAGGTCTGCAAGCCACTCGATATCCTCCGATTCTTTTATCATTTCAAGGGCCCTGTTTGCCGAGGCAACCCTTTCGTTGTATTCCGAGGAGGAGAGTTTCCTTTCTTTCATTGTGTTGACCAGCAGGATTGATAAATTCCCGAGAGAAAGCGGGACGTATTGGTATTCGAGCGTCTTGCAGTCTATCATCATCGCGTGTCCTTTTTTTGCCAGGAAAACCGAAAACTGGTCCATTATGCCGCACTCAACACCCACGAACCTGTTTTCAGCCCTCCGGGCAAGCTTAACCGTTTCGAGGGGCAAAAGGAACCTGCCGGAGAGGGTCTGCATGAGGATTGCCGCCGATATCTCGATAGCCGCTGAAGAGCTGAGGCCGCTTCCGGCAGGTATGTTGCCGGAGAATGCAATGTCTGCTCCCATGTCAACCAATCCCTGTTCCACCAACTCCTTTATTACCCCGAGAACGTAGTTGGACCAGGTTTTTTCGGCTTCTTTTGAAATGGAGTCGAGGGAGGTCTCCACTTTCTGCCCGTAATCGGCAGAAAAAATCTTTATCAGCCTGTCTTTTCTCTTTCTGCCTGCGGCATAAATGAACCTGTCAATGGCAAAGGGCATGACCCTGCCTCCCTGGTAGTCAACGTGTTCGCCTATCAGGTTTACCCTCCCGGGAGTGCGTACGGAGATTATCTCCCCCCCGGCGCCGAAAACATCTTTCAGGGATTTGCAGGCCGATGTATCCATTTTTTGAGTGATCTGCTGGAAATAAAACTTGCTTTGGTTTAATATATACAATTATACGAAAAATTTTTGACTATTGGAAATTTGTTGTAAAATTATAGACTAACAGAGAAAGGAAGTATTACCATTACACCCGCCCGGAATTATCCCGGGCAAAGAAAATAAGGAGTCGTGATAATGGCTACCAAGATCGAAAAACAGCTATCGCTGCCTTTCAAGAATGCCTTGCACATGAGCATTGCGAACCTGAAGATAAGGTTTGGAAGGTCCATCATCATTACCATGTCAATCCTTCTCGGCATAGCTTTTCTCATGTCCATCCTTGCGACCAATGCTTTTACCATGGCCCTGATAGACAAGGGTCCCGAAGAACTGAAGGCCATACTTATGACTGACCTGGCAGAGGTCAGGATGAAACAGACGTGGCTCGTCTCCCTCTCCCTGCTGGTATGCGTTGTAGGTATCATCAACGCCATGCTCATGTCTGTCACGGAAAGGTCCAGGGAGATTGGAACGATGAAGTGCCTCGGGGCGCTCGACAAGTTCATAGTGGAGCTTTTCCTACTGGAGTCCTTTGCCCACGGCATCTTAGGTTCCATAATCGGAAGCATAATAGGGGTTCTGATAATGACCGTTGTATTCCTTTTCCAGCACGGCGTGCTGATACTAAAGATTTTCCCTCTTCTCAAGATACTCCAGTACATGGTCTTCACCGTACTGCTGGGAACGTTTTTGGCCATAGTCGGGGCCCTTTATCCGGCGAGCGTGTCGGCAAAAATGGAGCCGGCCGAGGCAATAAGAAGGGAAGTATAGGTTACCTTGCATTATAAGAAATCAACAAAGGGGATAAAATGGCAAAAGAAGCGATTGTAAGGACGATAGGAGTAAAGAAGACTTTCATGCTGGGCAAGATACCTCTTAACGTTTTAAAAGGAATAGACATAGAGATACTGAAGGGTGAGTACATATCGATAATGGGTCCATCGGGAAGCGGAAAAACCACCCTCTTTAACATGATCGGAGGACTTGATAAGCCTTCAGAAGGAAAGGTTTACATTGACGAGGTTGACATAGCACAGCTGGACGCCTACGAGCTTGCCTGGCTAAGGTGCAGGAAGATCGGGTACATCTTCCAGTCATTCAACCTCATCCCCGTTATGACCGCCCTTGAGAATGTCACCCTGCCCATGATCTTTGCGGGATTGACCAACGACGAGGCCAGGGAAAAAGCAAAGATGCACCTTGAGGTCGTCGGGCTGGGGGAAAGGCTCAATCACAAGCCTTTTGAGCTTTCCGGGGGGCAGCAGCAGAGGGTTGCTATCGCAAGGGCCCTTGCCAACGACCCCGCCATAGTGCTTGCCGATGAACCTACAGGGAACCTTGACCTGAAGACCGGCAAGGAGATCATAAACCTGCTCAGGCAGATGAACAAGGATAAGAACGTCAGCATCATTACCGCGACCCACGACCTGAAGATGCTCGATGTCTCCGACAGGGTAATATGGCTGAGGGACGGTCTTATTGAGCGGGTTGAAGACAGGGAAAACATAACCATTAAAGTCGGAGAGGTTGAAGGGGAATAAGGCGGCTGAAAGGTGGAAGTCAAAACAGTAGGTTTTATCGGATGCGGCAACATGGGCGGGTCCCTGCTCAGGGCCGTTGTCGAAAGCGGGGTTTTTGACCCTTCGATGGTTTACGCGGCCGATTCAAACAGAGAAAGGCTGGAATCCCTGTGCGACCTGAAGATCAGGGAAACGGATAACAGGGAACTCTCTGAAAAATCGGATGCCGTTGTCCTTGCGGTCAAGCCGGCCGACATGCCTTCCCTTGCAGGCGAGATCAGGGATTTCTTGAAGAAGAACAAAGTTCTCATATCCATAGCCGCCGGTATTTCAACAGTCAGGATAGAATCCCTTTTCGGGCAGGTTCCCGTTATAAGGGTCATGCCCAATCTGAACGTCAGGGTAAAAGCAGGGCTTCTCCCTTACTGTCTCGGGAAACATGCCTCAGGATATAACGGCCTGGTGGAAAAGCTCTTCTCCTTTTCGGGTTTTGTTTTTGAGCTTGATGAAGATAAGTTCGATGCAGTGACAGCCATATCGGGAAGCGGCCCGGGTTTCATATTCTTCATAGCAGAGATCATAGAATCCATTTGCAGGGCAAGGAATTTTACTGCCGAAGAAGCAGACCTGATTACAGCACATCTTATATATGGTTCAGGAAAAATGCTTGTTGATACCAAAATGGCGCCTGCCGCGCTGAAGAAGATGGTCTCCTCGCCCGGAGGCACTACCATGGCCGGCCTTAATGTTTTCATGGATAGGGGATTGAAAGAGATTTTCGAGAAAGCCATTGAGAGTGCGGAAAAGAGGAGCAGGGAACTCAGCGGACGCCCCTGAGAGGTGAAAGAATGTCTGGAAAATGCGAATTTGACAGGGTAATGGAGACCGTTGAATTCATCAGGAGCAGGGGCGCGTCCGGTACCAGTGTCGGAATAATACTCGGAACCGGATTGAACGGGCTTGCAGAAAGCATTGAAAACAGGATTGTAATACCTTACTGTGATATGCCTCATTTCCCTGTTTCAACAGTGGAGGGTCATCCCGGGAACCTTATCTTAGGCAATATCGGCCACAGGAAGGTGGTTGCCATGCAGGGCCGTTTCCACCTTTACGAGGGGTATACTCCGCTTCAGATAGCCTTTCCCATAAGGGTGATGAAATGCCTTGGTGTAAATGTCCTCTTTGAATCAAACGCGGCCGGCGGAATCAATCCCATGTTTTCCAGGGGAAACCTTGTAATCATTTCAGACCAGATAAACCTTACCGGGTACAATCCTCTTGTCGGTCCAAACGATGAACGTTTCGGCCCGAGGATACCCGATATGAGCCAGGCGTATGACACAGGGTTGATAAACCTTGCAGAAAAGGTCTCTCTTGAAGAAAGGATACCCGTGAAAAAGGGTGTTCTTGCCGGCCTTCTTGGACCCTGCCTTGAAACCAGGGCGGAATACAGGTTCCTGAAGACCGCGGGAGCGGACATGGTATGCATGTCGACAATTGCCGAGGTAATAGCAGGCAGGCACCTCGGGTTGAAGATATTCGGGATCTCCGTTATAACAGACATGTGCCTTCCCGACACCCTTAAACCCGTATCTCTCGGTGAGATCATAGAAACGGCAGAGACCGCAGAACCCCTGTTGACAAAATTGATGCTTCAAATTATAATAAAGAGTGACAATGAAAGATAAAAGTAAGAAACCGGAGAAAGACAGGATAGAGAAGATGGTGGGAAAAAAAGCGATCAAGTGCCGCCGGTGTTTCATGGTAGACAGCTATGCTCCCAGCCAGAAAAAATGCTTTCATTGCGGGGCGAAAATATACGAGATTGATGCTGTCTGAACCGGGGGTATGAGGGAGGTGAACTGCTTTGAGAAGAAACCAAGATTTTGAAAGAATATTCAGACAATTCAAACGAGAGGTCGAAAGAGAAGGTATCATCAGGGAAGTAAAGGCCAAGGAATTTTACGAGAAGCCAAGCCAGATAAGAAGACGCAGGAAGATGAGAAAAGAAAGGCGTTTTGTATCTGCGTAATAATTTCCCGGTTTTTCCATTTCCATTGTGCAGGGGGGCTTTATGAAAAAAGAACGTTTGAAGGAACTGCTTGCAGAGAATGGTTGCGAGGAGCTCGTTTTTAAGGGAAAATGCCATGACTGCGGCAGAGAGGCCAGTATAGTAGCAAGCCTTGACGAATCTGAAAACGTGGTTGCCGAAGGCGGAGCTGTTTACGATGTAAACCCGCCCTCTATAAGGGAAGACAACATATTTGTAAAATGCGAGGAATGTTTTTCCAGGGAGCCGGTTCTTAGCGGTTACAGGCCATGCGAGGTATACTCCCGGGTTGTGGGATATCTCAGGCCTCTTAAGCAATGGAATTCGGGAAAACAGGCTGAATGGAAGGCAAGGAAAACGTACGATGCCAATAAGGCCATAGAATCCATATGCCGGGAGTAGGCATGATTCTTATAGGCGAGCTTATAAATGCCACGAGAAAAAGAGTGGCAAAGGCAATCGGGAAGAGAGACGAAGACTTCATCAGGGAGTTGGCGCAGACCCAGGAAAAGAACGGGGCCGCTTATATAGACCTTAACGCCGGTACGGGAAAAGGGCGTGACAGGGAGAAGGAAGATATCGGTTGGCTCATGGAAACTGTTTCAGGATCCGTGGACGCCGGCCTTTGCATTGACAGCGCCGATCCCGATGTGATACGCCACTGCATGTCTCTCTCGAAGGGCAGGAAGCTGATGATAAACTCCATCAGCGGGGAAGAGAAGAGCATATCTCTTCTTCTGCCTATCATGAAGGAACATCCCGAATGCAATATAATATGCCTGGCCATGGATGATTCAGGCATACCTCCGGATACGGGGAAAAGGGTGGAGATCGGCGGAAAGCTTTTATCCCTTCTCCGGGAGGCCGGAGTTCCTCCTGAAAATATCTTTATGGATGCGCTGGTTCAGCCCGTCAGTACGGATTCGGCAAACGGCCTTATTTTCCTTGAAAGCATCAGGGAAATAAAGAAAAGGTTCCCTTCCGTCAATACGACCTGCGGTCTTTCCAATGTCTCATTTGGATTGCCGGACAGGGGAATGCTGAACAGGTACTTTCTCGCAATGTCTATGGCCTGCGGCCTTGATTCTGCCATAGTAGATCCCCTTTCTCCGGGGATAAGGGAAGCTGTTTCCACTGCATCAGCCTTGATAGGAAAAGACGAGTACTGCATGAATTATATAAGGAAATGCAGAGAATCTCTGGAATAAAATTTGGTCATTGAAAATTGACATGAGTTCGGGGCGTGGCCCAGTCCGGCTTAGGGCACCAGAATGGGGTTCTGGGGGTCCCCGGTTCGAATCCGGGCGCCCCGACTTTTTTTTTGCAATCAGGAGGCTCTTGTTACTTGACAAAAACGATAAATTATGCTATAATTTCTTATACTAAACATTAACCCAACAAGGAGGTAAATGTGAGAAAGGATATTGCTTTAAAGACAGGATTGTTTGCTGTAGCAGTGGTACTTTTGGCATCAGGCGCTTTTGCCCAGCAGAAGAACAGCTTGCCCGAAGAATTCTCGTGGTACGGTGAATCTGGAGCGCTCAGGGCCCCGGTTTACGATGAGGAAAAAGGCGGGTTGTGGTGGATTCCTGACAATACTCAAGAAACCGATGATGAAGGTCTCTGGGGCAACAGGGGTTATGTTTTTGTCGGAACCGGCAAAGAAGAAAAAATAACCTTAAAATCTGCCCGGTTTGCAAGATTCAATTGCCCTTGCAAATCAGTCAAGAGGCTGGAAGACCGCGTTATGAAAGCTGAACCCAGGGTAGTTGAAAGGATCGTTGAGAAGCCGGTGGAAAGGATCGTCGAGAAGCCTGTCGAGAAGATCGTCTACCGCGACCGCATCGTCGAGAAGCCGGTTGAGAAGATCGTCTACCGCGACCGGATCGTCGAGAAGCCTGTCGAGAAGATCGTCTACAGGGACAGGACAGTTGAGAAGCCTGTCGACAAGATTGTCTACGTTGACAAGGTTACAAAAGAATCCCTTAACATAAAGGATGTATACTTCCCGTGGGACAGTTCATCATTCACCTCTTTGGCTATTAATACTCTTAAGGGCAACGCAGAGGTTCTCAAGGCGAACCCGTCTGTAAAAGTTAATCTTATAGGTTCCGCTTCCCCTGAGGGAGAGACCGATTATAACCAGAGGCTTTCCGAACGCAGGGTCAAAGCTGTAAAGAACTATCTCGTGACCAAGCAGGGTATCTCGGCAGACAGGCTTGACACAGAAGCAAAGGGCGAGCTTGCAGTTCCGACAGAAAAAGAGTGGCCGTTTGCCAGAAAAGTCGGTTTCTTCATAAAAGATTAAGATAATATATAATTGGGACGGGCAACCTCCACATCCATGATGGTTGCCCGTCTCAGAAATTCGGGTTGAGTTATCTTTATAAGTGGTTCCTCAATGGAGGGAGTTAAAATGAAAACGAGAGTCATAGCGATTATATGTGTTCTGGCGGTTTTTATGAGCGGTTGTGCCAGCATGGACGAGGTCTGGACAGGGAAGACAAAGACCGGAACGGGCATAGGCGCTGTTGCCGGAGGCGTTCTCGGGGCACTTATAGATGATAACAAGCCCTGGAGGGGAGCTATAATAGGCGCTGTTGCCGGAGCCGCTGCAGGAGGATGGATAGGACATACCATGGAATCCAAATCGACAGAAGCGGCTGTTGTTTCTGCCGATAAGGATATCGTTGACCAGGCGGCAAGGGAAGCAGTCAAGAGCAATGCCACGGTCAAGTATTCCCGGACCACAAGCCAGGGAGTAGATGAAGATGTTATTGCCAGGCCTGGAACCAAGAGCGGCAACAAGCAGCCTGTAACAATAGAATATTACAGGGACGGTAAGCTGGTTTCTTCCGAAACCAGGGAGATGACCATTCTCTGAGGCTCTTTTTCGGAGGACTGAAGGAACTCAACCGTAAGATGCAGTTTCGCTTTTTTGTCAGGTATCGTTGAAGCATAACGGGGGATTCAATGGTATTTTTTCTCCTTGCAGTCCTCTTCATTATCTTTTTCACCTGGTTAGATGATCTCAAAAGGAAAGTAACATATCTCGAGTCAGAGATCAGAAAACTGAAAGAAAAAGAGGAGATCCCGCCATCCGCCTCACCGGGATTACTTTCCCGGGAAGGGGAAATCAAGCCGGTGCCAATCGTTGCGCCTGTTGCTCAACCTGTTGTTGAGGCCGGTGGATTGAATGTGACCGGCAACCATGCCCATACTTCCTCCGTTGGAAAACCTGCCGGCTGGTGGCTCAAAGCTGAAAGTGTTATAGGGGAAAGATGGCTCGTATGGGTGGGCGCCCTCGTTTTTGCAGGAGGTTTTGCCGCTTTTCTCAAGCATGCCTTTGAAAGGGGCTGGGTTGACGAAACCGCACGCATTCTTCTCGGATTCCTTTCAGGCCTCATTTTCCTGGGACTCGGAAGCCTTCTTTCAAGGAAAAAATACCAGGCCCTCTCCCAGGGCCTTACCGCCCTGGGGCTTATCATCTTCTACCTTACCATATTCACCGCTTACCATTTCTACAGGATGCTTGGAGCGGGGACTTCTTTTACCCTCTTTTTCATGGTATCCCTTGGGGGGATGTTCCTTGCGGTGAGGCGTAATTCTTTTCCCACTGCCTTCCTGAGTACTCTCGGGGCCTTTGCCACCCCGTTCATGCTTATCGATCCGGGCATGACCGTTTATTATGAGCCGAAACTCTTCTCCTACCTTCTCATTGTCAACCTGGGTGTTCTTTATGCTGCATCCCTGAAGAGATGGAGGGCACTTTCATTCTTTTCTTTCCTGGCAACCGTCTACTTATTTATCGGATGGTATGTTGGCAGGTATGATTCTTCCGCCGACCTGCCCCTTGCTGCAGGTTTTTCCGTTTTATATTTTCTTACATTCTCCATGGTAGGCACTCTTCACAGCATCCTTGGCAGGGGCAAATCCGGGTGGGAAGATGTGGTGCCCGTCGTTTTGAACCCCGCCGTTTTTTTCCTGCTCCTGCGCGACATGCTCTTATACCATCCTGCCTTTTCACCGGTACTGCCCTGCATACCGCTTGCCATGGCGCTTTATCACTATATCCTTGCTGCTGTCGTTAGAAAGGCAAACGGGGAGGATACCCGGCTCTCTTCCGCCCTTTCATATACGGCCACAGGACTTTCCGCTCTTCCGGTTCCCATGCTGGTAAAATCTTACTGGATATCTCTTGCCTGGGGTTGCGAGGCTCTCGCCTTTATCTCAATGGGCGCGGCTCTTAAAAGGAAAGTTCTGAGGACGGGAGGTCTTGCCATATACGCAATTCTTATCCTGAGGTTCTTTTTGATCGATTCACCCGGCTTGTTTGAAAGGACAACAGGTTCTCTCCTTTTTTTGAACAGGGAATTCTTTGCTATTCTTCTCACGTCCTTAACCATTGCAGGGGCGGCATTTGCGTTCAACCGGCTTAAGAATGTCGAACCTGTTGAAAAAAAATATTCAATAACTTTCCGGTACATATTTCTTGCGGGGCTTTTCTGGATATTGAACGCCGAGCTGATCTCCTTTTTTTCCTCCGGTTCATGGACGGAAGGGCTAACCTGGTTTCTGACAACAATCCTTTGGGCAATTTTTTCATTTTTTCTGCTGGTTGCCGGATTCAGGGAAGACAACATGCCTTTGCGCCGGGCCGGCTTCCTGCTTATTATTGCATCCTTCTTCAAGGTGGTAATCGATGCGCTGGCGGTAACTCCTCCTTATGCAGGGCTCTCCCTTTTCTTCAATGTCCAGTTTCTTTCCGCCCTGGCAGTTCTCATTGTGCTGGTTCATGGCGCTTTTCTCTATTCATACGATTCGGCCCCGGAAAAAGGGGAGAAAGATTTTCCGGTCTTCCTGTGGGGACTCTTCTTCATCCTTCTCTTTATCGAGCTGAATATACAGATATTCTCTCCCTGTGATAATTTATGGAACATGGATGGACAGAAACTGGCCGCATTCATGTCCTGCCTATGGATTGTTTATGGAATCTTTCTGTTTGCGGCCGGATTCATTAAAAAGATACCTGCCCTGAGGATCGCGGCCCTGTCTCTTTTCGGTATAACCCTGCTGAAGATCTTCCTTGTAGACCTTGTTTTTGTCGGAAGCATCTACAGGATCCTTCTTCTCATCGGGACCGGGACGGTTCTTATATCATGCGCATACTTTTACCGGGCTTACAGGAAGAGGCTTCAGGAGCACGACGCGGGGTGAAGAGAAGAAAAGGGATTATTTGAATTGAAAAAGGAAGGGAGAGTTCAGAGTATTTCAGACAGCTTTGTGAAACCGTACTCGTTCCGAACCAGCTACTCGTACTTACTTCGCAAACCTTCCTGCCTCTGAACTCTCCAATATCCTTATACCCCCGATTACTTTGGGTGTCAAGGCATGGAGAAAGTATATTTATTCCAATATTCTTAAGCCGTATTCCGGGAGAAGGGACGGGGAGCTGCGGATCCCGCAGAGCCCCCTCGGGAAGGATAAATATCACATGAAAAACATTAAAGAGAAATCGAAAGCTCTTGCTTCTGTCGCCGTATGTCTTGCAGCCGGGATTGCAGGCTCTCTATTTACTTATTCATCCGTAAAGACCTGGTACCCCCTTCTCAGGAAACCTTTTTTCAATCCGCCCGGGTGGATATTTGCTCCCGTCTGGACCTTCTTATATCTTCTGATGGGCTTATCCCTCTTTATTGTCTGGATGAGCAGGGATGTTTTACCGGAGATAAAAAAACGGGCTATCTTTTTCTTCGGTATCCAGCTTCTTTTGAATGTAGCGTGGAGCTTTCTTTTTTTCGGGCTCAGGAATCCCTTTCTTGCGCTGGCAGAGATAATAATTCTCTGGTTCTTTATAATGTCAACCTTCCTTCTCTTCAAGAAAATATCCAGGACGGCGGCTTACATGCTTCTGCCGTACCTTGCATGGGTTACCTTTGCCATAATTCTCAACCTTTCGATTGCCATTCTGAACTGATGATTTGTATCACGGAGATATTTTTGCTCAGTCTCCCGTTAACTCTCTTTCTATTATCTCTTATCAATGTTTCCTCTCACTTAGCCTTTAATATAAGATGCGGGGGCAGGGTGGCAGTAAAAGAAAAAATAAAGGATGTCATAGGCGTTTGAGTGTACCTGAATGGCGGCGAACGTCTTGAAAAAATCAAGGCTTCCATCACAGGGGTTCTAACATCATGTCTATAAATGGATTAAATGTTGGAATCTTTGCTTTGGAATTTCAAAACCCTCAAAATAATGGATCTTCTCCAGACATGTGTGTTATAATTGAATAACTTCAGTTGTCCAATTTCATTTTTCTTCGGCAAGGGTAATCAGATATAATAATGCCAATAGAAAATATACTTTTATGGATAGCGGTCCTGCTCTTTGTGAGCGTGATATCAAGCAAGATTTCAGACAAGTTTGCCGTTCCGGTTCTTCTCCTCTTTCTCGGCATAGGCATGCTCTCCGGTTCGGAAGGGATCGGAGGCATTTATTTTGATAACGCCCATCTGGCAAAATCAATCGGCGTGGTCGCCCTTATCTTCATCATTTTCGCCGGCGGACTGGATACCGATTGGAAAGAAACCAGGTCCATCGTGTGGCAGGGGGTATCTCTTTCAACCCTGGGCGTCCTGCTAACTGCCGTTATCACGGGGCTCTTCTCGATTTACATCCTCGATTTTTCCATCTGGGAGGGTATGCTGCTGGGCTCGATCATTTCTTCCACTGACGCCGCCGTCATCTTTGCCGTCCTGAGGTCAAAACGCATAAGCCTGAAACAACCTCTTAAACCTTTGCTGGAATTTGAGTCGGGAAGTAATGATCCCATGGCCATATTCCTTACAATGGGCTTCATAAGGATACTTACATTACCGGATTCAGGCATCCTTCATATGATTCCCGGGTTTGTCATGGACATGGGGATGGGAGCTCTCGTGGGATATTTCATGACAAGAGCCATTGTTTATATCGTAAAGAAAATCAAGCTGGATTACGACGGCCTCTACCCGGTTGTAATGATCTCCCTGGTCCTTTTTACGTACTGCATAGCCATAATCCTGAAAGGCAACGGTATCCTTGCGGTCTATCTTGCAGGTCTCGGACTCGGGAAGGCAGATTACCCGCACAAGAAATATATAACCAGGTTCCATGACGGACTGGCCTGGATATGCCAGATAGCAATGTTCGTGACCCTCGGCCTGCTTGTATATCCTTCCCGGATTATTTCCCTCTTCTGGGCCGGCATGTTGATCACATTCCTTCTGATGTTTGTGGCCCGTCCAATAAGCGTTTACCTGTGCCTGCTCCCCTTTAAAATGAGCATTAGGAAGAAAGCCCTTGTATCCTGGGTAGGGCTCAAAGGCTCTGTTCCCATCATCCTGGCAACCTTTCCTTTTACGGCAGGATTGCCGCAGGCCGACGTTTATTTCAACATAGTCTTTTTCGTTGTCATAGCATCAGTTTTCATCCAGGGCACCTCTATCCCGTTTGTTGCAAGACGGCTGAAACTCGATGAGCCATTAGTAAAAAAACATACCCGTCCCATAGAATTACAGAAAGTTGAAGAAATTGACGCGGAGCTGACAGAAGTCATAGTTCCCCATATCTCCGAATCGGTCGGGAAAAAGATGAGGGACCTCGATATCCCGGAAAAGTGCGTGGTAATCCTTGTTTCGAGGGATGAAAAGTATATCTTTCCTTCACCGTCAATGGTCATACAGGGAGGAGATGTCCTTCTCGTGCTGGCGGACGACCACAACCTGGGACGTTTCCAGGATATCCTGGCAAGGACCGGGGATCTTTCAGAATCGTGAAGCCCGGTAACCTTAAGGGTGGCAACACGGCGCAAAGGATGTCATACTCCTTTATATGATATAATAACCCCGCTCAGCTACAGTTAGAAGAGGTAGAAAAATGGCAAACTATTCCAATTCAAAGCTTTCAACTTACGAAAACTGTCCCTACCAGTATAAACTCCGTTACATAGAGAAGGTTGAGGTTGAAATCCCCACTACCATAGAAATGTTCCTTGGAGATCTCGTGCACCGCACCATGGAAAAACTCTACAAGGACCTTCAATACCAGAAAATGAATACCAGCGAGGAACTTCTTTCTTTTTACCGGGACCTGTGGGAAAAAGAGTATTCAAAGGATATCCTGATAGTGAAAAAGGAGTATACCGCCGATAACTATAAAAAAATGGGCGAGAAATTCATATCCGACTACTACGATTCCCACCACCCTTTTGACGATATGACTGTCATAGGACTGGAAACACAGGATATGCTGCTTCTGCCTGACGGCAATTACTGGAATATCCGGATCGACAAGCTGGGGTTTGACAGGGACGGCAATTATTACGTGTGCGACTACAAGACCAACTCCCGGATGATTATGCAGGAAACAGCGGACAGCGACAGGCAGCTGGCGATGTATTCCATCTGGGTAAGGGATAAGTTCAGCGATGCTAAAAACGTATTCCTTAAATGGCACATGCTGGCATTCAACAAGGAGATAGTATCAGAGAGAAGTGATGAACAACTGGAAAGGCTTCAGCGGGATGTCATGGAAAGGATACGGGAAATAGAAAAGGCAGCGGAAGAGGACAATTTCCCCCGCATTACAGGCAGGTTATGCAGCTACTGCGTATACAAGAATATATGCCCGTCTTTCAGCCATCTTGCCATGTTGGAAGAAAAGCCTGTAGAGGAGTGTAAAGAGGATGACGGGCTCAAGCTTGTGGACGAATACGCCCGTGTGGCGAAATCCATTGCCGAACTCGATAAGAAAAAAGAAGAACTCCGGCAGGCGCTGATTGAATTTGCGAAACAAAAAGATATGGATAATGTTTTCGGGACCGCGGATAAGGTATCCGTCAAAGAGGAAGAAAAAGTTGTAATGCCTGAGGACAGGGAATCTTTTATAAAGACGCTAAAAGATAAAGGACTTTATGAAAGATTTTCTCAATTGAGCTATTCTACAATAAATTCCGCTTACAGGAATAAGGAACTGCCTCCGGAACTGGCGGAAAAGCTCCAGGTGGAAAAGTCTTTCCGCATCACTCTGAGCCGCAGAAAAGAAGAGAAAGAAGAATGAAAAAGGCGGGATGCTCGTCTCTCTTCTATATTCTTTTTTTTAGAAAAATATGGATTTGCGAAAATAATGCCCTTTTTGTCCTCTTTTTTCTCAAATGTCTTTTCTCTTGACCTCCACCCTTAAATTGTACCACTTACAAGTTTAGACTTTTGTCATGCAAATTCATCAGGATTAATGTTTTCAAGGCTTTGATACGGTCTCCTGCAATTCTAAGGAGAGGAATACAAAAATTCAATCTTCTTTCCATGTATTGAACGAACGTGTAACCTTCCCAATCCGTTCTCTTTCACGATAGATGCCTCATACTTACCATCCGGACTCGTAACTTTGTTAAATGTAAGTGAAGGATTACAACGTTCCTTTGCAAGATAATACCATTCCGGACGTTTTATCTCAGTGACTGCCCGGGTAATATGGTTTGTTTTAGGATAATAAGCAACAACACGCCACTCTCCGAAAGCTCCAGTATCATAAACGACTGTGATATTTCCTGTTTTTTTCGAGAAAGTCACAACTGCTTCCATTGAGTACTCGCCACTTCTAAAAGGAAAAGGCATAACGCATCTTTCTACATTTGCCACCGTATCGAAAATTCGTGCTTCTTTCAATGAAGTATATACAATGTATTTGGAATCCGGGGACCAGCGCGGTGTACAGGTCATATAACCACGTAGCGGCTTAAGTTTTAGAACAGATCGATCAGGAATTGACGCGAACTCAAGATGCATAGCGCCATTCTGCCATACAGTATATATTAAAGAATTGCTATCCGGAGACCAGATGGGATCAAAGTGGATTATCATTTCTTTAAATCTATCTGCCTCAGAGGCAACTTTTTCCTTGATGTCTGCTGTATTCTGGTATTCAATTTTTTGCTGATCCTTCGTTAGAAACTGCAGAGCACAGGTAAGCATGAGAAGTTTTTCATATGATTCTTCCCGATGGGGAATGTAAATGGCATAGCACGGGCCTAATTTTTTCACTTCATCTGCCTCATTTTCCAATAATACACCGTTTTCTTCCAGAAAAACAGCCGTTTCGTAATTAGACCAGCGATAACCGGGACCTGGACTCCATCCCGTGAGATCACGGGGAAGAATGATATGAATTGGAATATCGCGGAGTTTCCCTTCACTTACAAGAACGTCTCTTACGCAATCAAGCGCACAAACTGTGTGTCGGGACTCAATAAGTATGGAACGCGGATAATAATCGTGATTGGAGCAGAAGTTGATATGGACTTTATCACCAAAAACAATACTCCACACAGAGACAGTCGCCTCGGCAGGATAAACCATAAATCCGCTATACATCGAAATTGCCAATAGAGCACAAATGGTAATTTTTTTGGCAGAAAGAAGCTTTATTCTCATTGTTGATTTCCTGATTAAATCAGTTTCAGTATTTACAATCCCTTTTATCACTCTTATACTAACATCATGGAGAGTATATGAACTTTCTCCGTCACCAGAAGAATCACAAGTAGCAGGATGCTCAATGGCTTCGTACGTAGTCTGAATGTTACTTTTCCTTCAGGTAAGCTCCTTTATTATCGTTCCACCATGCCTGCCATTCCTCGGCACCACCCTTCACATCAGCTCCGGTGGCGATGGAAAGAGCCTTGGAAAGGGCTCTGGTCATTGAAGAATTCTGGTCATTCTTCATCGCTGCGAGAATTTTTTCAACGATTGTCGCATCTCTCATCTCCTTGAGAGCCGTAATCACCGTAGGGCGTGTTTCCGGTGCCACAATCCCAGCTCTGCGGCGGATGCCGGCGAGCGCATCGGCAGACGCCTGGCGGATGGAAGAATCGGAGTTTTCGAGCAGGGAAACGAGTGTTTTGACGGCGCGCACATCATTGATCTTACCCAGCGACTGTATGACGATAATCCGCAAAGGCGGGATATCATCTTCCACCAGTTCCTTCAACTTATCTATCGTTGTTGGATTCCGGATCTCTCCTAGTGCTTCAATTGCATGTTTCCTGACTTTCTCGTCCGGATCGTTGAGAACCGAGAGAACAAGCTGCAAATTCCTGGCACTTCCATTCTTGCCTAACGCCGTCACCGCTGAAGTGCGGACGGTGGCGTCCTGATCCTTCACGAGTTGAGCAAACTTCTCAACACACCTTGGATCGTCAATGTCCCTAAGAGCAAATAGTGCTGCCGAACGTAATGTTGGATTCTGATCGTCAAGTAATTTCGTCAAAGCTTCGATTACTCTCGTATCTTTAATACCTGCAAGCGCAATTATCGTTGTTCTCTTTATTTCTGGATCTGGATTATTCAGTATGACAAGAAGTTGCGGAACGGCTGCATCATGGAGATTAGACAGAGCAAGTCTGGCGTTCATACGAACGGATCTATCAGGGTCTGAAAGAGCTCCTGCAAGAGCTTCTGCTGAACGTGGTGATTTGATAAAACGAAGACAGCTGGCTGCAGCCCATCGTGTTCGAACATCCTCATGCTTAAGAGCGGCAGTTAGGTCATCTACTGCGGTATCTCCGATCTTTATTAGAGGCGTTGTTATGTACCCCAACCATTCTTTTTCTAACGATGAAGACCTTAGTTCTGCGGAAGAAATTAACTCTATGAGCGGTTTAACACACTTTGGGCTAGCGATTTTTACCAATGCTTCAGAGGATTTTTGTACAACATTGCTATGGAACATTTTTACAAGGGGTTCGACTGCGCGCTCATCCTTCAGCTCGCCCAGTGCGCACACCGCCTGCTCGTGTATAGCAGGGGAGTCCGAGAGACATTCAATGAGCGGTATCACGGCCCGCTTGTCCCGGATCTGTCCGAGTGCAGTTGCAGCGTATCCCCTTCCGATTAATTCCCTGTCTTCCAGGAAGTTGATGAGGGGCTCAACCGCTGACTGCCCAATCAGTGCGAGTGAGCGCGCTGCTTCGTCGGCAGGAGAAGTCTTTGTTCGGGCCGGCATCGTTTCTATGACCATCGCTGTGTCCCTGAATCGCTCAATCAGGTACGGGATGGCTGGTTGAGCTTGCGCAGCGGCAGCTCCCAACAGCCGTATTCCTTCTACCCTTTCCTTAGCGTCACCGCTATACATCTTCCGCATAGCGTCCTGCAGTGAAACCGGCATCTTTGCTACTATCTGCTCGGGAGATTCTCGCACGGGTACGTTCAAATCGCCTTCACGCTGCAGGACGATTTCTCCCCCACGAATCTGGGGAATGACATATAAGGTTTTGTCGGCTAAAACCAGTAGACCTTTGTTAGTGGGCACAATGTCCGATATTCGTTCTCCCGTGTCCCATACGGTCTCAGCTGTTTGCTCCCCTTTCCTGCAAAATCCTACTTTCCACGATCTTGCCAAACTACCACCCGCCATACCTACAAGTTCGTTTTCTCCCAGCGGTTGCAGATATCTGAACATAATGGGCTTTTCTTTCCAGATAGCTTTCTCGTGGGAGGACTCGCTACTAGTGAGGATCTGAAAGGACCTGTCGGATACACGATAGCGAAACAATCCCTGATTGTTGCCGATGAAGATGGTGTCGCCGGATATCCCTGCATAGTCCCGGTCCGAATAGAGAGCATTCGGTATTGGCAGCCGACCGCCCTGTGGATCCATAATCTCCGTGAAAGAGCGGTCCGCCGGTTTGTAGGTAAAGAGGCTGGAAGGGTTATCTGCCAATATCCAGAGTACATGCCGGGTGCGGTCTGCGACCAGGGCCCTCGCCGACCTAACTACAGGAGCACCTTCTCTGTCGCATCCTGGAGGGAGAGCCATGAAAGAAGAAGTCTTTCCTGAAGGATCAAACTCTGCAATTCCAAAACCAGCTTCGTTTTCGGACGACAGGTAGTAGAGTTTGCCGTCCAGAAAGTCAAGGAAACAGAAAACGGATGTTTTCGAGAGACCATCGGTTTTCCCTATCAAGCGCGGCTGTCCCCGCGGGGGGAAAAAACCTATACCATCCTTCGCGAATCCCATGTATATATTACCTTTGTCGTCAACAGTAACTGGTGGAACATGATATTGCCGGATGTCGGAGAAAACGGATTGAGGGAGAATCCGGTTGTAGACGGGTTCCAACGTACGGATGTCAAACTTAATGATTCCGTAGCGATTCGTTTTAGAATAAACGATAGACAGATCCTTGCCGGTAACTATGAGGCGCCAGAAATGGCCGCTTGTTCCGTTTGTGTACTTCTCCAGCAGAGTGTTGGCCTGAAGGATTGAAATGATGGTGAATGACTTGTCGGTCTGCGAAAAAACTTGGGTTACCATCGTCAAAAACAGTAAGCTAACAGATAGAAAACGTTTCATAGTTATCTTTTTTCAAACCTATGTAGTTTCCTTCAAACTGTTTGTTGGTATCTTTTTTCAGCATGTTATTATCAGCTGAAATGTGCACCTCTGCAAGTATTCATTCCACTTCTACATCAACTCAATAACCATTATAGCATAGTGTAAGCATATCTCTTGTTTCTCTACAGTCAGAACCTCTCCTCCTGACGAATCCAAACCAGACAACCTTTTCAATAAATTCGCATTTTACATGGTTTTTGCAGGTCATAATAATACCCTTTCACACAGCCAGGGAGGGTAACCATGCACGTCGGTAAAGATTCTCCTTTAGGTGCCGTATCCAAAAATCCCTGTGGGATAAATATAGAAATCAACATGACTGGAATAACAGTTTTCACAACTGTATATCGTCAGACCTTATGGTACAAAAGCGATAATTATTTAAATGACACTTTTTCACTTTTGTCCGGATGAATTGACATTCATACTAAGGGTATCACAAAGGAGAGAAAGGGACAATGTCACCCGGGTACTGAAAAGAAAAGAGGCAAAAGCAAGTCCCGGCAGGTCAGAAAACTTATCTGCAACATCAGGAAAGTAATCCGCTGGAAATTCATATCATAAGACAAGATGCTTATAGTATTGGAAGGATTCCGCAGGGAGATGCCTGCAAGCGAATTCTGCCCGGGGAGAAAGAAAGGAATCCTGAAAAATGAAGGGAGAAGTAAAGATTAACGCTTGCAAGAAGAAAACAGTACAATCTGAGTAGAAGGATAACCCAAAATAATAACCCGGATAGGAGGCAAAGCGTTACCTGGTTTTCAGCCGGCTTTGTTCCATAAGGTTAAAAGATATGCAATGTCGGATAAAAATGAGGAGGTGTATATTATGAAAGAAAAAATTGTGCTCACCTTGTTTATTATACTGGCAACCGCCGCCGTAATTATGTTTTCACGAGATTCCAGGTTGTTTTCTCTAATTGTCCCCTTTGCTTACGCTCATTGCGATACAGTGGATGGCCCGGTTGTCAAAGCAGCCAGAAAAGCTTTGGAAACCGGGAATGTCAATCCGGCGCTTATTTGGGTGCAGAAGAAAGATGAAGCCGAAATAAAAAAAGCATTTGAAAAGACACTGGCGGTTCGAAAATTGAATCTCCAGGCAGAAGAACTTGCCGATATGTATTTTTTCGAAACACTGGTTCGTGTTCACCGGGCAGGAGAAGGAGAACCTTATACCGGAGTGAAACCTGCCGGAAGCGAGGTTGAACCCGGAATATTGGCCGCTGATAAATCAATAGAAACCGGTTCAATTGACATTCTGACGAAAGAAATATCTAATCAGATAACCATGGAAATCATGGAACGATTTAACCGGGTAATTGAGAAGAAGAAACACATGAACAAAAGCGTGCAGGACGGACGGGAATTTGTGAAAGCGTACGTAGAATTTATCCATTATGTAGAACAAATTTATCCTTCTACCGAAGTAAACGGTGCCCATCATGTTGCTCCGGAGCATCCGATGGATACCAAAAAACACTAACTAATAGTCAATTCCGTTTTTGATATGAGAACCTCCTATTGGTTTTATTATATTGGATAATCATTCTTTCACAATACGGTTTTGCATTGTTTTTTAGTTATTCCCGCACCTGGTTCTAACGACAATCTCCTATCCCCCAAAATCACCATTGGCCCACTTTTATTATCTCTCGTTAGCAGGTTTTTTTATCCGGAAAGCGGCCAGCATACAAAAAACGCAGTTTGTACTGTCACTGTTTATCTCCCAATGGAGCGAAGGTATCCTTTGTTATTTTTACGGGCTATCTGCTATTTGCAAACTTTGCGTTACAATGTTCGCATACAGTTGCTTTAGAATCAACGGTTGCTTCACATTGAGAACATTTATAAGTGTTTGAACAATGAAAAGCACTGATTATTCCTGTTATGAACCAACCGGCGCCCCTGGTAAAAACACCGGATACAATAGCTGCCAATAGAAATAATATTCCTGCATTAGTCCGGCCTTGAGGAAAATGGCCTATTCCGGGGATGAATATGGAAGCTGTGAATGTAAGGCATCCGGATGATTCTTTTATTTTTTTGGCATAAATGTCCTGGTTAAGAAACTCTCCGCAATGTTTGCATTTAACGGCTTCATCCTGTATGTCTTCTGCACAAAAGGGGCATTTTTTCATAATGGGACACCTCTTGTTATACTGTTTGCAATGGAAAGAAGGGTTTCTTTATTCTTTTTCCCGAGCAATAACCTTGTTGATGGTGCCTGGTAAAGAAGAATTTCATGGATACGGCCACTGCCAATATCAATATGGCCAACTATCAGTTTAAAAGGTATTCTCTTCAAAGAATTTTCAGAAAGAACTGTTTTTCCTCTTTTCATCCGTCTGCAAATGCCATCAAAAGCACTTTTTTGGAATGAGACAACATATTTAATCTTATGTTTCAAAATGATGTTTTTGAAACGCTGGAATTCTGATTCTTCCATATAGCTAAATACTTCTGCCCCGAAGAGTTTTTTGATACCTGCAACGCCGTTATATTTACCGGAAGCAGGGGTGGAAAATGAAAAATACGGCAGCATGAAAACATTAAAAGGGCTTTTATATTCAGCATTAAGCAAACAATGCCTTTTAAAATCGTTAATCGCCTTAATATTTCCCGGGTTGGGTCTGTGGATATCGAACTTTTTCGATTCTTTCAGTTCCAGAAGTCCGCATTCCTTTAACGCTTTCCATGCTCTGTGTTCTCTCCATCGGTCTGATTTTCCGGTCTTCTCGTAGGAAAAGAACATACCCTCTTCAGTTGAATGTACAGAAGGATTGCCAAAGACTAAGAGGAGGTTGATCCTGCCAGGGCGTTTTCTTACGGGAATTAATACTTCAGTATCGTACACAATCCGGTCATTATTTATTGAGAAATTTACGGTTGAATTCAGCTTTCTGTATTCTGTAAGGTTTCGGATTAATCTATTTTTTGCTTCTTCCGACAGACCTTTGATATTGATTTCCCGAAGATATATTATTATATCGTGACCGGTGATATTTTTCATTTCAAAATTATTTTAAACGAGCTACCCTGCTAAGTAAAATATCTCAAAAATTGAGATTACCGCGCCTGCAACGTTCTTCTGCGCTAAAGCTCAAGACGGATAAGCTCCAATGACGATCGGTAATCACCCCTTTCCTGCAAGGAGAAAGGAAATTTATTATTCTGATATATTAAACTGCTTTTGTGTTTTGGGCAAATTTCATGTACAGACAGCTGGTGCAAAAGGGTTTTCCCGGTATATGAATTTCACCATATTGGCCTAAAGTACAATTTACACCTGTTTGGCAATCAGGTATTACCATTTTGATTATTACAGCCAGGAGCATCTTATAAAAAAGAGGGCATAGCCATGTGCGATACCTGTGGATACAGTCCATGCAAGAAATGCGGCAAGCCTATAATAATGGCGTTTGCTCCGGATGCAAAAAAAACCATTGAATGTACATGTTGCCTCAAGAATTTAATCTGACTTAAAGGTATTATGGATAAGAATACATATAGGTATATTATTGTCGGTGGAGGATTAGCGGGCGCCTCCGGCGTCGAAGGCATACGTCAGAGAGATCAAGAGAATGAAATCCTTCTTATATCCGCCGAAGAAGCTCTTCCGTATAACAGGCCCCCTCTTACAAAAGAGCTATGGTTTGGCAAGAAGAAGATAGAAGATATTTTTGTTCATGGTCAAAAATATTTCGATGATAACAAGGTTAAATTAGCGCTCGGTTCATACGTTGTCTCGATAGACCCCGCGAAGAAGACCGTTACCCTTACCGGCGGTGAGAATTACCGTTACGAAAAGCTGCTTTTAGCAACAGGAGGGATACTCAGAAGGTTGCCTATACCGGGAGGCAATCAAACAGGATTGTATTATTACAGATATCTCAAAGATTATTCGAGAATGAGGATTGAAGCCAGGCGGGGCAAAAGCGCCGTCATCATTGGAGGCGGCTTTATCGGCTCTGAAATTGCGGCAGCCCTTTCCTTTAACGATTTAAAAGTTACCATGATATTTCCCGATCCATACATCTGTTCCCGCATTTTTCCTGATTATCTGGGGCTGGCCATGCAGGATCATTATATTAAAAAAGGCATTAGAATCCTTAAAGGCGACAAGCCTCAGTCAATAAATAAAAATACGGATAAATTTGTAGTTACGACAGAAAATAATGGGAACATCGAGGCCGATATTGCTATTGTCGGAATAGGCATTAAGCCGGATATTCAATTAGCTGAAAAGGCCGGTTTAAAAATTGATAATGGAATCGTGGTAAATGAATATCTTCAGAGCTCCAATCCGGACATATATGCCGCCGGAGATAACGCTCTATTTTTTCATGAAGGGTTGGGTAAGGCAATGCGCATGGAGCATTGGGATAATGCGCTTAGCCAGGGTAAGCAGGCCGGTAAAAATATGGCCGGAGCGTTAGAGTCATTCACATATCTTCCGTATTTTTACTCCGACCTTTTTGATTTCGGCTATGAAGCGATAGGCGAGATAGATTCAAGCCTTGAAACCTTTGCTGATTGGCAGGAAAAGAACCGCAAGGGGACAATCTATTATTTAAAAGGCAATAGAGTGCGGGGGATGATGATGTGTAATGTCTGGGATAAAATTCCTATGGCGCGGAAAATTATTTTGGAAGGAAAGAGTGTGGAAAAAGATAATCTGCGTGCTCAAAAATAGCATAATGTTTATATGGATAAATATCAATGCATGGCTTGCCCGTATATTTATGATCCACAGTCGGAGATCCGAAGCTCTACGCGTATTCTTTGCCATTGGTATAAGACAAATGAAACAGGCGTTGTTGAGAAAGCGGCCATCGTTACGTCCGCGGCGCATAATTTTCTATAAAGTGAAAACAACTTAGGAAAATTAGTCAGGGCGTATGATCTTGTGTTTTTCCTGTTCCGCGCATAAAAAAAACATGATAAAGAACCTGAAAGGTAAAACAGCACTGATAACCGGCGCCTCGCAAAGAATCGGGAAGGCGATATCTCTTGCTTTGGCCGGAGAAGGCGTGAATATCCTTGTTCATTACAAAACATCTTCGGAGGAAACCGATGGGTTGCGTCTCGAACTTGCTGCGGAAAAAAATCTGCCAAACGTGAAAAAGGCGCTCCGGCTCCTGTCAAAAGAAACCCGCATCACGGGGATATCGACAATCTACAAGACGGAACCGGAATGCAGGCCGGAGCAGTCGCGATATTATAATTGCGTAGTAAGAATTGAAACCCGGCTCGATCCTAAAAAGCTGAAATACAACGTCCTTAGGAAAATCGAGAAAGAAATGGGACGGAAAAGAACCGTAGACAAATATGCGGCGCGCACTATCGATTTGGATCTTGTCATATACGGCGATAAACCGATTGCGGCCGGAGGCTTGCTCCTGCCGGACCCGCAGATAATCCGGCGCCCCTTTCTTACGATCGCGATACGGGAATTGTCACCGAAACTTAAACTTCCGGGCACGAACCTGAAGATATCCGATTTGGCCGCGTTTGTGTCTCAGGAACCTATTAAACCCCTTAAGAATTACACGAACTCATTGTTGCGGGAGATAAAAAATGGAACCAAACGTAGAAAAAATTGAAGCATTGGTAAAGCAGATAATCATCGAACTCGGAGAAGATACTGAACGTACCGGGCTCCTCAAAACTCCCCTGCGCGTTGCTAAGTCGCTTATATACCTGACGTCCGGATACCGCACCGACTCTAAGACATTGTTAAACCATGCGCTTTTTGCCCAGAAAACGAACAGCATGGTGATCGTAAAAAACATAGAAGTCTACAGCCTGTGTGAACATCACATGCTCCCATTTTACGGGAGATGCCATGTTGGATACATCTGCAAGGACAATGTCCCGGGTTGCAGCAAGATAGCGCGTCTTGTGGACATGTACGCGAGAAGGCTCCAGATACAGGAGCGGCTTACCGAGGAAATCTCGCACGCGGTACGGGATTTCGTGGATGCACAGGGTGTCGGTGTCATGATTGAGGCGCGCCATCTTTGCATGATGATGCGCGGAGTGGAAAAACAGAATTCTATGCTGGTGACATCCTCGGTATTGGGAACGTTTCGGGATAACGCCAGCACAAGGGATGAGTTCATTTCACTTGTTTCATCCGGAGGCAAATAAGAGCGATGATGAATAAATCGATTAGCGTGGCGAAAGCCCGATATCTCCTGAAAAATCTCGAAGGATGGAAACTGAAACGGAACAACCGAGCTATTTTCCGCGATTACGTTATGAAAGATTTCATAGCCGCGGTTGTCTTCATTATAAGAATTGCAGTAATCGCGCAGTCGCAGGACCATCATCCAAACATTCATCTTACCAGGTATCGCAGGTTGCGTGTCGAACTGACGACCGACTCAATCGGCGGATTGAGCGATAAAGATTTCGCTGAAGCCGCGGAAATAAACAAGGTGCCAGTGGACCTGAAGGAGGAATAATGAACAAACCGGTAGAAGATCTCGAAAAGGAACATCGGATAATTGAAAAAATACTTGCGTCAATAGCCGTTATCATTGAAAAAATCGAAGCCGGAGGAGAAGTAGGCAACGATCTGTTGAAAGATATCGTGAATTTCATGAAAAATTTCGCCGATAAATGCCATCACGGGAAAGAGGAAACCCATCTTTTTAGTCTCCTGGAAAAAATCGGCGTACCGGTAAAAGGCTGTCCTCTCGGGATATTAATCCTGGAACATCAAAAAGCCAGAATGCTTGTAAAAGAGCTTTCAGAAGCGGAAAATGCAAAAGCCGGTTTACCTGCGCTGCGTGGCATTTTCGCTCTATATCCCGGACACATCTGGAAGGAAGATTTTCTTCTTTTTCCAATGACAGAAAAAATGCTTGCCGCCGAACAACTTGAAAAATTAGCCGGGGATTTTGAATCGGTTGAAAATGAGATGGGTGCGGATATCCATATAAAATATACGAACCTTGCAGAAGAAATAAGCAAAAAATGCGAACAATTATGAAGGGGAGGGCAAATGATAAAAATCAAGAGAATCTATGAATCCGCAGATAAAGCGGATGGATTTCGTATCCTTATAGACCGGCTCTGGCCGAGAGGAATAAGCAAGGAAAAAGCGAAATTAGATCTCTGGCTTAAAGAGATCGCCCCGAGCGACAGTCTGAGAAAATGGTTCGGCCACGATCTAAAGAAATGCGAATCATTTAAGGAAAGGTATTTTTCAGAACTGGAGTCAAAACAGGATGCGCTGGATCAGATTCCCGCACATTCAAATGGGAAAACAGTAACTTTGTTATACGGAGCAAAAGAAGAAGGATGCAATAACGCCACCGCCTTAAAAGAATACCTCGAGAAACGTAAAAAATAAAGAATAGTATTAAGAAAACGGTGATGATAATCCATTAAAGAAAGAAACGAGTCATTGCCGGTTCAATGATTGCCTCATGTCCTTGCCGCACTGGATCCTAAGTCCAGTGATATAGAAAACAACACGAGGTCTCTCCATGCCAGAAATCCAGTAAAACCTTTGTCAATCAAGCATTTAAGAAGATTCATAATCTCGTAAATATTTATAGGATTCTCCCCAAAAATAGATGTATTTTAAAAAAATGGCATACTTTTGGCATACATGAAATGCACCTCTGCCCTTGCCAATCAACACTTGCCCATCTTTCCCTCTTCTCCTCATGGTGCTAAAAACAGGCGAAGACAAGTCGGAGGTTATATCCTGCGGGGATAGAGATACCGATATTATGTCGGCCAAAAGGGCAGGAATTAAGAGCGTAGGATGTACATGGGGGTGAGGTTTTGAGGAATGCTCAACCTGACTATCTTGTTGAAGAAGCAAGGGAATTAGCGGGTGTTTTCTATAAATACTTTAATGTATAAGTAGTTTGTTTAAGGGACAATACCTTGAACTGTGAGCCGCAGAGATTCACAGCTTGCATTGTTTCACTACATCGAGATATTCTATAATAGAAAGCGGTTACATAGCAGGCTGGAATATCGTTCTCAGGAAGAGTTAAAATCCCGCCATAAATGTATCAGTTTTACTGTACCACAGGTGTCTATAATTTCGGGGTAATTGCACTGCTGTGAAAAAATGTCGTTTAAAGAATTTGACAAAAGTTCATTGATATTTGCAAATATAAATATCCTTCTAAGAAACCTTCTGTATATGACGAATGGATAAAAAAAAGAGTGGATAATTTAAGAAAAAAGTATGGCTGGTGATTAGCTATTAATGTATACGAAAGAAAAACAGTGGGGAGGTACCCAATAATTCCTGCCTTCCAATCTATAATGCATTATCTACTGAAATTTTTGATTTAAATTTTCAAGATAATATGGAAATAAGTCTTGAATCAATTTCAAATCATCTTCTAGTATAAGACCTTTGTATACTTCATTTGCAGTGCCATCGGCGTTGATACGGATGAACAATGGAGGTAAAGAAAACTTACACATATCAATTGGATGATGGAAAAACACCTTGTTACAACTCAAAATATAATGTTTTTTGTCAATATCAAAATATTCCCTGTAATTTTCTTCTTCCAAAGGTATAATAATTTTCTGTTTAGGGTATAAATCACCTAATTCAATAAAATTGTAGAGTATTTCAGTAGACTTATTTTTCTGGATTAATATAGACTTCTTATAAAGTTGAACATCTCTGATAAGATACCTCTCGGTGTTTTGAATAGATAGTGATAAAGGCTTGGTATGTAAACTAATTATTGGGAAAGACACAGTCTGAGTTTGTATCTGACGTTCAAACGTCTTATTCGTTGACAAACTGCCCAACAGAAAACCAAACAACGTGATAATTCCCCATAATATTAGATGAATAACCACGGCTTCGTGTCTTACATACCATGGATTTAATACAGTAAAACCTTTTGGAGTAATCTTTATTTTTCCTGCTGTATTTTCCACACAGCCAAACTCTGACAGGTGTTCAACAATAGCTCTGCAATCATTTTCGTTTGAGGGCAAAACTCCCGAATTTTGTAATTCTGAAATATCTATAAATCCATGATAGTCTGAAGCTTGTTCCCCCGTATTTCTGATTTTTTTAAGAATCCTTAAATATTTCTTCTCCAATATCTAGTCTCCAAAAAGTTTTCTTAAGTTTGCCCAATTTAATGCTTTGAATCCACCAGCATCCTGAATATTTTTCAAGTCGGATAAAAGTCCAAGGCGGATGACTTCGACAAGATCTCCTAACTTAGCTTGTTCCCAGTAAAGGTTTGCTATTTTCCCTTTTCTTCTCTCAAGTCCGTTGATGTAGTTTCTTTGCGATTCTGAGTCTCTCTTGAATTGTTCAAGAAGCAAACTAGCGGCTAAAACTCGAGACTCAAAGGTCCGGTCATCGTTATGGATTTCGCTAGGCAGTGGAATTTTGCAGCATAAATCATATTCCATGGGGGTACAATATGCCATTCCCTGCAGATAATAAAGTTTTTTTGAGAGAATGCAAAGATATTCATCGCATAATGATGTTCCTTCTGAATGGATGGTTTTAATATTGTGCTCTTCTATATGTATGCCTTCTGGTGATGTTATAATATTGCACTTTAATAAGCTTTCCAACGCTATGTTTATAAGTTGTCATTGCCGGTTTACTTTTCCCCAGTTTTTACCGATGAAAATTCCCCACCTTCAAATAAATCTGAAGTCCTGCCGGTGAAAATTCCCCACTTTTAAATGAACTTGAAGACCTGCCGATGAAAATTCCCCAGTCTGCCAAAGACCTGCTTTAAATATCATACCTCTTTTTCATCATCGCTTGCAAAACTTTTCTTCTTTTTTTCCTTAAGCCTGTAACTTTCGCCCTTGATATTGAAACTGGTGGAATGATGCAGCAGCCTGTCCAATATGGCCGAAGCAACAACGGTATCTGCGAATATACTGCCCCATTCGCCAAAACTCTTGTTGGAAGTAAGAATAATGGAGCCGGACTCATACCTTCTGGATACCAGCTGAAAGAACAGGTTGGAACTCTGCCTGTCCAAAGGCAAGTACCCGATTTCATCCAGTATGAGAACCGACGGAGTAGTTAAACTGCGCATCGCCCTCTCGAAAGTATTGTCGGCTAAAGAGGCGCGCAGTTTGGCAATCATATCCATGAGGGAAATGAAGTAAACCTTGTACCCGACATAACAGGCCTTCATTCCCAGAGCGATAGCCAGATGCGTTTTGCCGACACCGGGCGGTCCGAGTAAAAGCACGTTCTCCCGATTCTCAACAAACCGCAGCGTAAACAGCTCCTCCACCTTACGCTTGTTTAAACTGGGCTGAAACGAAAAGTCAAACTGCTCTATCGTCTTGATAAACGGGAAATGCGCCAGTTTGGTTCTCGTCCGGATACTCCTGTCAGCCCTGAAGGCAACCTCCTCGGCAATAAGCCCGTCAAGATAGTCGGTATACGACAATTCCCGCTCTTGAGCCAGCCTGTTATGCGAATCCAGCACCTCCGATACCCTGTTCAAGCCCATCTTCTCCAGATTCTCCTTCAACCGTTCATATTCAGCTTTTCCCATTACTTTTTCCCTCCTCTTATAGGTCTGCAAAAAGGTCATACTCGGTTAACGGCCGCTTTTCCACTTCCGGTATCTCTTTTGCGGAAATGAGACCGGCCAGTATTTCAGACATCTGTGTTGCCCCGCCTTCTCTTGTGGCTTTGACATTATCCAGTATCCGCTCAATATACTTGTAGCCAAACGCCTGGTAATGCAGTGCCCGCTTAAACGCATAATCCGTTTCCTCCGGCGAGTGTTTCTCACAAAGAGACAGAATCTTTCTCAGCTCCCACCATTTCCCGCGCATCTCCGCAGATGACAAAAACCCTTCCCAGTAATCCGGCGCTGAAGGTGCAAGAGCAATAAAAGAGTCCTTGAAACTGTGCCACCGTTCCCGCTGGTTGACCTTAATCTCTGCCTGAAGCGCAGGGTCGGCAATGTCCTTGCCCCTGCCTTTGAAAAGCGTGTAAAAGAAGACAGGATCCTGTTTCCCATCGGCATATATCCGTATCTTCTCCCTGTCGTCTCTGACGGTGAGCGTTTTCCGGCTATATTGTGGAGGGACCATATAACGGTTACCTTTATAAGAGATGTAACAGTCGGCGGAGGCCTTCCTGGCACATACGTAACAGGTATCAAAACGCCTGTCCTGCAGTGGAAGCAGGTTTTCCTTCGGCAACCGCTCAAACGGGATTTCCCTGGTTGTCCCGTGCACTCTCCTGTTGGCTATATTGTTCAACCAGTCTATAGCCTGCTGATTTAAGTCCGCTATCCCGTCAAACCTGGTCCCGATATAAAAATCTTGCCAGATGTATTGAAACGGCCGTTCCACCTTGCCTTTCGTCTGTGCCCGGTACAGACGGCACAGCCGCGGCTTGAACCCGTAAAACCCGCTGAATTCAACAAACTTCGCATTCCACTGGATGTTACTGCCGCATCTGGCGATTACCACTGTTTTCGGGTTATCGTAGAGAATCTCTCTGGTATATCCGCCAAAATAGGAAAAGGCGTTCTGATGGCAGTCAAGAAATGAAAATATATCCATGCTGGTGGTGAACTCTATGTACATAACCCGGGAAAAACCCAGTACCATGGAAAAACAGTACAGCTTCCTTCGTACCCCGCATTCCTCTATTGTCGCAAAATAACTCCAGTCTGTTTGCGATTGTTCGCCCGGCATGGTTTCAAATCGCATCACTGCTTCTTGTGTTTGCTCGTCTCGTAAAGGCTTGATATACTCGCCCAGGATAGAACGGCTTCCCTGATAGCCCTTCTCCTTTATCTCCCGCAATATCCTTTGCGCTGTAATCTCCGGCACTTCTTTTAACCGGAAATTGATGTAGTCCTTGTATGGGGCAAGTTTGGAAATCCTCGGAGTGCTGCCGTATTTAGGAGCTTCTTCCGATAAAAGATACTTCCGCACCGTCTTCCTGTCATGTCCTGTCTGCCGTGCTATCTCCGAAATTGACAGCCCTTCTATTTCCGCATTGCTTAAGCCACGTATCTGCATCCATTTCTCCTTTCCTATCATGACGTATCCCTCCTTTCTATAGCCAGAATTGAAAGAAAGTATACGTCAAATCACCGTTTTGTGCGTTTTAACAGCAGGTGCTTTCAGAAAAATGTTGCTTATGGGGTGGGGAAAATTGACCGGCAGAAACTGGGGAATTCTAAATCGGCATTAACAGTGGTTCTGGGTGTCCCAAGAACATCAATTGGGCCATTAATTCCTTAAGAGAAAAAGTTCTTTTAGACAGAAACTTTAAAATATAGAGTTTACAAAGACTATTTGCAAAATGGTCACTGTCATCAACTCTGAATACATTATCAAAAAACGGTAAGGTAACTTCACAAAGACGATTCGTTTTTCTTACAATCGCATCTATAATTCTGTCGAAAGAAAGTAAACTATGGTATCCTGATGGATTTTGGCTATAGTGTTTTTCTATTGAATCTGCTAAGACATCCCAAGGATAAAATGGAAATTGTATGACGGATTTTGCTATTTCCAATCCTTGCCTGATATCGTAGTTTGTTAATTTGGCAATATAGGTATCCCTTTTTCTATCTTCAAATGCATTGACAATCGACTTCACCATTTCTTCTGGTTTTGGAATCGGGATATTAATTGCATTGCGATTAGAATCGATATGCTTTAAGACTGCTGTTCTTTTTTTCGATTCTGGGGCAAAGAGAAATTCTCTTCCTTTATCAAGCACTTGATATAGAGATGGAGGAAATATCTCAAGTTTTTCAACCTTATTGCTATAGGCTGAAAATGTATCTTCTTTCCATGAATTTTTCAACATATAGCTGCGGAGTGCAATAATGAA
>Ga0302245_1000402_pt1 | contig 36898 bp, 42 predicted proteins | sample AAG_UR_Thr_MG_FD_193512 | JGI IMG/M metagenome (GOLD analysis project Ga0302245, IMG submission 193512) | Enriched activated sludge microbial communities from anaerobic digester in WTTP, New Holstein, Wisconsin, United States - AAG_UR_Thr | ecosystem: Engineered > Bioreactor > Anaerobic >... | reverse complement strand
GAGCTGTTATTAGTTATGATCTTACAGATGACTCATCTTTTCCTCTTAACGATGAAGAAAAGCAAAGCACAATAAACGCCATCGAGAGAGTTAAGATCCTCGATCCTGCCTGTGGATCTGGTGCTTTCCCTATTGGAGCTCTCCAAAAAATTGTTTTTATACTTCAACAGGTTGATCCGGATGGGCAACTTTGGTTTAAGAAACAAATTCGTAATACTTCTCCTGAAATTCGTCGTGTACTGGAGCGTGAGTTTTCCCATAAGAACTTTGACTATATCCGCAAAGTGGGTATCATTCGAGAAAATATTTATGGAATTGATATCCAATCAATCGCTACGGAAATTTCTCGTTTGAGGTGTTTTTTAACATTGGTGGTAGACGAAAGAATTGATGAAAAGCTGGAAAACAGAGGTATAGAACCTTTGCCAAACTTGGATTTTAAGTTCGTGACAGCCAACAGTTTAATTGGATTACCTACATCAAACAAGGCAAGCCAGATGGGTTTATTTGAAGACGATGAGGGTATCAAGGAGCTCAGGGAAATAAGAGAGCTTTTCTTTAATGCGTCCGGTATGGAACGTGAGCAGCTTAAGCTTCAGTTCGTTCAAACTCAAAACAAGATGTTCCAAAGGTTAATAAGCGAAGGCAGACGAGGGCATGCAGACCTTACGTCAATGCTGACAAGTTGGGATCCATTTAGCCATAAGGCTTCATTGTGGCTTGATCCTGAATGGATGTTTGGCGTTAAAGACGGATTCGATATTGTTATAGGAAATCCTCCGTATGATGTCTATGAAGGTGAGAAGAAGAGTGAAATAGATATTATTAAGAAGCTTAATATTTATGATATATCTCGAGGTGGAAAACTTAATGCGTATAAACTTTTCTTAGCTCGATCCGCTGAGCTGCAGAAAGATGATGGCGTTTTGTGTGAAATATTCCAAAATTCTTTCTTGGGTGATAATTCAGCAAAGCTACTTAGAAAATACTTTTTCGAAAATCAAAAGATTGTTCAGATTGATTCTTTCCCTGAGCGTGACAATGTAAAAAGAAGGGTTTTTGAGGCAGTCAAGATGAGTGTCTGTATTTTAGTTTCACAGAAAACTAAGATCGATGATTTTATTTTTACCCTCAACGTTTGGGACTCCAAGCACATGGACACAGGTTTTTCGATTGACTATTCGAAGAAGGAAATTCTTAAATTCGATCCATTCTCAGCACAGATACCCTTACTCGAAGAAGAAATAAAAGAAGTCTTCTCCAAAATTTACAACAACAATTCTCATGCTCCAGTGACTTGTTTGGAAGGTGAGTTGAACATGACTTTCCATAAAAAATATTTCAGGAACGATCCTGCAAATCCTAAGATTGTGAAAGGCGCTGCGGTACAAAGATACAGGTTAACGGATAAATTGAGCCAGGGTGAGGTGGAATACTTGGATGTTGAATCATATCGCAAGGATTATGGATCCAGTAAGAAGAGTACTCACCATGAGTCGCCTAGAATAGTCATGCAAGGAATTACAGGTGTGGATGATGCGCGAAGATTAATAATGACAATTTTACCTGCTGGATCTTATTGTGCCAATTCATGTAATTATGTTCTTTCCAATAGTGAGAAATATGATTTGCACTTCTTACTTGGTCTTTATAACTCTTATTTATTAAACTGGATTTTTAAGAAAACTAGCACAAACAGTAACGTTAACTGTTACGAAATTGAAAACTTACCTGTCCCTACCATTGATTCTTCCAATGCTTATCTTGCTGATGAGATTAAGGACTTGGTTGTAAAAATCCTTTCTACCAATAACCAAGATGATATCAAGCCACTTGAGAAGAAAATCGATCAACTTGTTTATAAGCTATATGGATTAACAGATGAGGAAGTCAAAATTATTGAAAAATAACTATGCCGGGGAAAAAAAGAAATAAACAACACAGAATAGGAGATGAAGCGCTTGATTTATTTCGTAGTATCCTGCCTAAAACTAAAGCCTTCGATATTGTTTTTACTGAAGAGTCTAGGGACTATGGTATTGATGGCCACATACAGATATTTATTAATGATGAGCATACTGGAAATGTCCCAAGAGTTCAGATCAAGGGAAATGAAACTGGCGAGTATATAGATAAAGGAAAGACTCTCAGATTTTCTCTTGACCTGGATTCTGCCTTTTTTCTTATCGAACAAGCTCAAGACCCCACTGCTTTAATTGTGGTTGATAATGATAAAAAGGCAGTGTATTGGCATGCCATACAGACCAGCTTGGAGGCAAGAGATGCACTCGAGAGGCGGCTCGTCGAATCCAAGGCCAAAAATCCTTCCATTACTGTTCACATAGATACCCAGAAAAATCGTCTTACCCCAGATAACTATCAAGGACTTTATGCTTATTTCCAGGAAGCAAGACTTAAACTTGCCAAGAAGATCATGCTTAGAACGAAAACAGATAAGACTTTGAGTGAAGGTGTTAAACATCTAAACGAAGTCGAAAGACAAATATATGAGCTAGAGGGGTTTGATCGGGTGTTCCGTAAAGGAAATATCCCTACACCAGGAACAGTTTTTTCTATCGAAACTTCTGACGGGAAGAATATTGATTACTTTCCTAATAAAAGCTTCAGACCTGATCTTGTTCCTAAGGTTAACTTGAGAACTAAGTTTTCTACAAAAACTAAGGAGGGAGTAGAAAAATATAAGGCTTTTCGTAGAGCTGTTCAAGAAGGTAAGGGGTCGGTCGAATTGGATAGTGAATATATCGACTCATATGAGATGACCATTGGTTCACAGGTCTTTGACAATAGTAAAAGCGGCGGTAAAACCAGTATCAGCATTGGTCCAAGCAAGAATAAACAAGTTGTTTACCTTAGCAATGGGGTGGATGAACTAGAACATCAAGTTGAAATTTGGGGTGAGGATGGAGCTTTTGTTATTCAAAGTCTCGAAGGTCAGCCTCTACATATTGGTCTTAAACTAAAGATGGGTGAAATGTCGGCTAAGTTTAACTTTGGTATTAATCCTGATCTTATGACAAACGCTTCTCACCACCTTCGAATGCTAGATTTTATTCGCAACAGGAAAGAACTCATTATCAGTTTCACCGACCCTGATGGTTTTAAGCGAAAACTGTTTGGTGGCGAAATTAATGTGCCTTCTCTGGTTACAGAAGATCAATATAGATTCGCCAAAGCTCTTGCTGAAATTGAGCAAACAAGTGGGGTACCGATTCCCTTCCCATTACCTGATAAGTTAACTAGGGAAGATATTACCAACATCTTCTGGATCCATCGCATAATGACTCAGGGGAAGATTGTACAAAAAATCACCTTGTCTTTCACTTTGCAGAATAAACCACCCGAGCATGTTGAGAAAGATAAGTATATGAGTATGACTCAAACTCCACCTGAAGTTTATTTATTTGGAAGACCCTATGTAATGCCCGGCTTTACTCAAACGATTTCAGGGAAGATTACTAAATTAGAAACCCCTGCAGGAAAAGATAAGCCTAGTTATAAGTTGGAGATGGAAGAAGCAGAGATAGCTATTAAACGAACAACTACATAAAACATATGTCGCAATACTATAAATCGCAACGCACCAAAGGACTCTATGAGCCAGAATCTTCAGAGCCATTCAAGCTCTCCCGCTCTAAGATTGATCTTTTCTTGCAGTGTCCACGTTGCTTTTATTTTGATCGCCGACTTGGGGTTGCTCGTCCACCTGGATTTCCTTTTGCCTTGAACTCTGCTGTTGACCACCTACTGAAGCTTGAGTTTGATGCTCATCGGATGAATGGGACAAACCATCCCTTGATCGAAAAATATGGCGTTGATGCTCGTCCAGTTGCTCACAACGACCTGGATAAGTGGAGACACAATTTTACAGGGGTTCAGTTCCTGCACAAGCCTACCAACTTTCTCATTTTTGGAGCAATCGATGATTTGTGGATTAATTCTAAAGAAGAATATATTGTGGTCGATTATAAGTCGACTTCTAAGAACGAAGATATCAACGAGCTCAATAAAGACTGGCAGGATGGCTATAAGCGCCAGATGGAGATATACCAATGGCTACTTCGACAAAATGGCTTAACAGTTTCGAGTACGGGTTACTTCGTTTATTGCAATGGACAAACAGACAGAAAAGCCTTTGATGGTAAGCTCGAATTCGATATTACTCTCATTCCTTATGTCGGTGACGACTCATGGGTCGAAAATACCGTCACAGAGGCTCACAAATGCCTTCAGTCGGCTGAACATCCTGATAGTGGTGCAGACTGCGATTATTGTCAGTACCACCTCGCTGTAAGTCAAATAGAAAAACAGAGCGCATAAGAGCATAATTTTTTGATTATGTATGTCTATCTCAAGGACTATTCTTTTTACGAAGAGCTATATGACCTTCACACAATTGAAGAATGCCTGGACTGGTATTGGCGAATGCGTAAGGGCATGGAGCAACATCGAGGGGAGCTTAAGACTAAGGAGCCAGACACTGACTTTGATAAGGAAGTCCACAAATGTTGCAGCTACACAGTCAATGTTATAAAAATCCAAAGATATCGGCACAAGAAAGAGTCTATTTCAGAATGGATGGGAGCTGATAAAAAGCGCCAAGATAAGTTTGATAACGCAGTACCTCCGGATGACATCTTGTGTGATAAGTGTCATTCACCTACCAAAGTCATTGATAAAACTCTCCACGATGCTTATGACGACACCATGAGGGTGTCTTTTATGTTTGAATGCCTTGAGTGCAAGAAGAGGCAAATATTTTACGAGGATGGTTCCCTTTGGGATCATGAAAAACCTAAGTGTAAAGATTGCAATGTTGAGTTGAAAACTAAATATAGCAAGAAGAAGGATGTTTTAACTATCACCACCTACTGCCCTAAATGTTCTTTTAAGGAAGTTGATGTTCTTGATTCAAAAAAGCGCGATGCCGAACGTAAAAAAGAAGAGGAAAGAAAGCAATCACTATTGAAGGAATATCGATCTGAGTTCTGTCTCGATGATATAGAAGGCCCAAAGGCCGTTCAAAACCTAGACGCTATAGTTGCTTTCTCTAAAGAGCTGAAGGAACGAGACAAAAAAGAGAAAGACCCTATTTTTCAAAAAGCCAAGAAACTCAACAAATTAACCCTTAATCAATTGAAAGAGCTTATTTCTAAGACTATTGCTTCGGAAGGATACATAGACTTACAGTTTGGTAAGCCTGATATGGGTAGGTTCGTTATTGTTGATTTCAGTGCCAGTGATAGTAAAGATGACCGAAAAGAGTATGACAGCACCCATACCTTGAAGAAGATTATTAACATTGCTCTGCTTGACTCTAATTGGCGCTTAATGAGCGAAGGTATCCATTACAGGTTGGGTATTGTCTCTGGCAGGCTCAAAGCATACGAACAAGAGGATGATCTTATGTCTATTGTTGAAAAGACCTAATCTTTGTTAGAAATAGGCTAGCACTTGACTTTCTCGAAATATTTAGTTTTAATTGATGCTAGATAGTACCCCAAATAGGGGTATGATCTGTACACAAATAAAACTATGCTTAGTTCAAAACAAACCAGTCTACTTGAGGATCTTATTGCTAAATATGGGCAAATCGTAATTTCTGAGCAGATTTATTCTCTAGCTCAGAATGAAGAGGCCGAACGACAACTCAAGAAAGCTGTAACCAAACTAGTAAAGAGTGGTTGGCTAATTCGCATCAGAAAAGGTCTGTATGCTATCTCTGATTTAAGTAATAGAGGTTTTCTATCTCTTTCTCCCTATGTAGTAGCTAATTTACTAGCTAAGGAATCCTACGTTTCTTTTGAATCAGCTTTATCATACAGGGGAATGTTTGATCAATTAACAGATAAGATTATTTCAATCTCTAAAGTTAGAGTGCGGTATAAGGCCATAGAGCTCAACTCAGTTGAATATAATTTTGTTACAGTAAAAGAAGAATTATTTTCGGGCTTTGAAGATGTCATTATTGAAGGCCAAAATGCTCGTATTGCAACAGCTGAGAAAGCATTAATTGATATGATCCAACTCCATAGAAGCAAATATACTGTTGATTTAGTAGTAGAAAAGCTTAGTGAGTATCAAAATAGTTTAGACATGGAAAAGTTTAATGATTATTTAACAAAGATGTCCATGGTAACGATTAAGGTTTTTGGGTTCATTTTTGACTTGTTAGGAATAAATTCTGATAGATTGCAAGAATTGGTAAAAGATAATCAAACTACTAACTGGATGCTTGCTGATGATAAGAAATTTAGTGCTAAGTGGCGACTTTATTATGATGAATACTTTGATAAGTACCAGAAAAGTTAAACCTGCCTTATGCTGACCCGACAACAACTTGAAATCATTAACAGAAAAAGCCTCAAGTACCCGCTTCATATAGCGGAGAAGGATTATCTTCTTGCGTTGGTACTTCAGGTTATTACAAACTCTACTCTTAGAGAGACGCTTATATTCAAAGGCGGTACAGCACTTCATCATTGTTACCTTGAGCAATATCGTTTCTCTGAAGACTTGGACTTTTCTGCCAATCAACGACCAATGGAGTTAGAAGAAGTCCGCAAGGTATTTGTTGATGTAGATTACCTGCAGATTAAGAAGGACTATCTTTCTGAGGCAACAATCAAGATTGAGAAGCTTCAGTATACCGGTCCTCTCACGCAGCCTAATTCTTTGAAGGTTGAGATTGATTTTTTGCAGAACGTGGTTTTACCGCCACAAACACTCGCATATCACAATGTCTGGGGACTTGAGTTTAGCGTAGCCGTCATGGATATTCGTGAGATTTGTGCTGAAAAGATTCGAGCCATGAGTGATCGAGCTCGTTATCGTGACTTCTATGATATGTATTTAGTGCTCGATACCCATGACATTGATCTTAAAGAAGTAGTGGAGCTGGTAAAAAAGAAGGAAGTTCGCCAGCCTATTACCAAAGTCAACATTGAGAAAAACTGGCAGATTGTTCTGACTCAAAAAGAAAGTGAAATGGGACAAATTTATTATTCCCGTCAGGTAGAGGATGCTGATATTGAAAAAATGATACGCTCATTGCCTCTTACTGAGATCCCTAAATCATCGCTTTAGTCTTACTCGAAGCTTACTGTGGAGAGAATCTGGTCCGTAATCGCTTTATTTTCTTCTGTGTAAGGAATGGTTGAGAAAGATACGGGTTTACCCTCTCTGAGGATATAAGTGTTGTATCTGCTTCTTGGGCCGACAATTAGCCCTTCAACGCCGTTGTGGCCGCCAACGCTGGCTTCTTTGACTGTCTTGGGATCCATCTCTGCTTTGATTGGTTCTAAGCCTTTGTCTGATACATTTCCTATCTGGTAAATCACATATAGCTGATAAGTCGGTTTATCTTCTGGACCCGCTTCAATGTAGAAGTTGTTGGCCATTTCGTTAACAGGATCTTGTCTAAATCTCATGCCTTCAGGAACTGTGACGTATATGCCCATTGATCCTATAAATCGTTCACCTTCTTTGAGTGGTCGGCTTGGAGTTGGCTCTGGAATGTTTGTCGGTTTACTTTCCTGCAAAGTAATTGGTTCATTAGTCGTGGAGGAGGTATCTCTTTGTGCGTATAAATAAATGGCACCTACAACGATGATTAAGATGGCTGTGATAGTTATTGGCTTTAGTTTTGTCATTTTTGTGGTCTACCTTGTGGCTCACCCATGTAAGGGCCGCCTGGCATGAACATATAACCATAATCTGTTTTTACTTCCTGAGGGTAGTTTAGTAGGATTCTTGCAACTTCCCAAGCGGTCATTTGAGTTCCTAAGCCATACATTCCTCGGTCGATGGTGTTTTTACCTATTTTTAGAGCATTCTCTTTTCCTGGGTTTGTGTCTTCTGAGTTCTCTAAGGCGTATCTGAGGGCATCCTCGTTGCGTACAAAGCCGTAATAGGCGAGATTGCTGATAAGTGCATCAGTGGTCATGTTTTCGGTTACATAGAAGCTGGCACCTAGTTTTTCTGAATCCTCGGCTTCTTCCGGTGTCATGCGGAGTTTTTCTACAAAGTAGTCTGCTACTGTGCGACCTTCCCAGGTGCTTTTATCGATGGCTTGAAACTGAGATTGGTTAACTCTTGGTCGAAAGATTTGGAAGGAGATAAATCCTACTAGAAGGATGGCTAGGGCGTAGATGAGAGCGTTTTTTGCGGTCGTTTTCTGGATTTTCTTCATATTTGTCTGTATGTATAAACATTATCTCCAGGAAGTTATGCAAAGTCAAATTATTCTTACTTTACTTACTTTTTATCCCTACCAACAGGAAATCTAGCCCTTTCCAGAGCTAGATTCCTTGCCTCATCCTTGGCTTAAGGATTATGGCTGCCTGGGCAATAGGCGCTCGACGAGTCGGCCTCTTTACAGATCTCGGTTTCATCGAACCCAACTTGTCTGGTTGAACCCTCACAAGTTACATCCGTTAACCAGGTATTCATAACCTGATAGTAGTTACTCGTTGTTGGCAACGAGATCCACCGATTGGAATAAGCGTTCTGATTAATCGAGAAGCTGTAGCCGCTTCCGCCGTTATAGGTAATTTGATATGGGGCTGCCGTCGTGGTTGCGTAGTTGCTTGGTACAAATGTATACCAGTAACTCCACTGGGCAATGTTACCCATATTCCATCTCGCATAATTGCTCAGAGAACAACCTGAGTATGTTTTCCACATACTATAGGGAGCGCCGTTATAGGGAGAGTTGTTGCCACATTGTCCATTTTCACACCAGTTAGTTGGATTGTGACACCATCCCATACTTCCGTGCTCCGTCCAATATGCGCCTGGGCCGTACTTATCGAAATAAGAACCCCCAGAACAAATAATTGTTCTCTCGTTATATGCAGAGACCCCTTGGACAGCACCAAATAAGACACCGACTACCATTGCCAAGCTTAGAAACAATTTAGAAAAGCGACTTAAGTTTTTCATAGATTGTCAAAAAAGCCTGCGTTGGTATAGCCAATCAGTTGTCCGCCTTGAGTGAATGCCACTTGCAGGGACTTACCGCCTTCTCCGTGCCAGGTATAGAAATACGTACCGACTTTTTGAGCTTTTTCAAGTTCAAGTTTGTCGAGATTGACACCTAGGTCTTGAGCTGCGATTACATCTTTTGCCATTTGCTCTAACTGAGCAGCGTCATAGCGAGGAGTCATATCCATGAACTCTTTTGGCTCGCCAATTTCTTTTGGCCGAATGTATGCATCAAGCACTTTTCCAGTTGCCACATCTACCTGATACGCATAGTCTTGTGAGAAGTAGACCTCAACTCCATCTTTCTTGAAGTTCTGAATGCCACCGATTTTTCGTGCATATTGCACTTCTTGTCTTGGTTGGTCAGAAACTTTATAGAGAAAACGATCGTTCCAATCATTGATCTTGTTGATCGTTACAGCTCTCTCTGCTTCCGGACGCGCTTGCAAGTCTCGGATTTCATTCGATACATCATTATGGAGTTTCTTCATTCGCTCTGCTGTCGCTCCAGCGTAGACTTTTTCACCAAACTCGTTGGTTGTGAATTCGCCGTTTTGTTGAGCATCAGCAATAGCATCCTGAAGCTTCTTGGTTAAGGATTCTACTTTCGCCTGGACTGGGTCTTGTTGCGCTCCGACTGGTGTCGTTTTTGAAGCAACCACACCAACGATAGCAAAGACTGCCAGCAAGGGAAGGACTGCGAGAAACTTTTTGGAAATTTGATTGTGTACCTTCATAGCTTTTTGTTTTTTCACCTCCTTTCTACAGCTTTAGTTATAAAAAACCCAGATTTCGCTGTTAACCTGGGTTTGCAAAGGAAGGGGAAATGGGCGAAACTGACTACATGACATCGTCCGATAATTAAGAAGCGGGAGTGTGATAAGCATATTCATACTTTTCTTACTTCTCATACTTTAATGATTACAAAACATTTCCTAAATGTCAAGCTCTGTTTATTACTGGTGATTGGAAGACTCTAAAAGGAGTGAATTAGCGGAGATATCGGTCTATATTTAGCTCATGCTCTGCGAAGGATACGCTGCAGTGGATTACTCCATCACTATCATGAAGGTAGTAAATACAGTCTGTTTCTTCTGGGTTTAACACTGCGTCAATGGCATCCATTCCTGGGTTTGAAATTGGATGCGGCGGAAGACCTTTATTGAGGTAAGTGTTGAATGGCGATTCTAGACTTCTGGTTTCACTGCCCTTAATTGGTGACCACCAACCATTTTCTGTCTTTCCTCGAGCGTATTGTACTGTGGCATCGATCTCAAGCTGTTTGTTTTGGTCAAGTCTATTCCATAGGATGCCGGCAATAAGGGGCATATCGTGGGCTCCTGCGGCCTCACGCTGGATGATTGAGGCGAGAGTTAGTGCAGTTGTCCATTTGATGTCTTTTGCTGCAAATTTTTCTGGGTAACCTTGAAATTTTTCGTTAAAGCGGTTAATCATTCTTTGTGCGGTATCAAGTCCATTCTCATCAAGTGGTATAAGATAGGTGTCGGGGAAGTAGACCCCTTCTCGGTAATCGTATTGCATGACTGTGTAGGTGCTATTCCATTTTTCCAGTTCCTCGCCAGTCCAGTGAAGTTGTTTTGCAAGACGTTCCCCAATTTCTTCTTTTCTCAACCCTTCAGGGAATGTAATCCATTTAAGTTGAGGCTCTGAAGTTAGGGTAGTAATCAATTCTCTGGCATTCATGCTCTGGGAAATTTTGTACCCTCCTGTCTCAATCCCTCCGAATCGTAGAGTAATTAGACGAGCGATTGGTAATACCCATGAGGATTTGATGTATCCGCCTTCTACAAGCCTCTCTGTGGTCTGATTTTGATTGGTTTTGCTTATGGTGAAGACATTAATGCCTGCTTGTCTAGTTGGTGCCCCTGTTGCCAAAAAAGCCAATCCTAGCAATATCGTCAGGGTTATTGCAGTGATAATAAGTTTTAAGTGTTTCATAAGCCTTGTTTACTCTTTATCGCCTCAAGTATACCGGCAATTTTCGGAATATCCATACTTCTCTTATTTGGCTTACTTTTAGATTAAAATTAGTCGCCTAACTCATTAACAAAGTTAACCAATTGCCCGCCTTGGGTGAAAGTAATGGAAAGTTGAGGTGTAAAGAATTCCTCTTTTACAGTAATGCAGGGCATACCATCTTGAAAGCTATCGGCATCTTCTTTCTTTATGTCTGCTCTGCAGGTTGTGTAGGCGTGGTCAAGCTTTCTCTTTTTTCGCTCACCCTTCCAGGTAAAGAAGTAATTGGTATTCTGTTCATTTTCTCCTTTAATTTCTGTTTCCAAGGTCAGTTTGTTTAGGTCTATTTTCCCGATCGCTTTTTGATGATCTTGAATGAACTCTCGGGCCAAAACTTCTGCTTCAGCTAAGGTGTATCGTGACGTGTAGTCGTAATCTTTTTGAGGACTAAACCACTTAGAACCATCCTTATTTGTTCCCCAATTGCCTTCTTTGGGTGACATTTCTACAATGAGATTTGTTTCTGTGTCAATGATAAACCGATCAAAGTCCACGATATAACTTTCAACTCTGGGTTGCTCATTCTCGTTTTCGTTAGGGTTCCTGATACACTCATAGGTAACATTGGCATCCGGTCTTTCCAAAAACTCCCTTACGGCTGTTACTGCTTTTTCTTGCTCCTCTGGTGGCCTTGCACTTACAGAACACCATTCTTGCTGGGCTTGTTTATATTTTTGGCTGTTTTTATCTCTATATGAGGGATCTGTTGTCAGAAGGTTGGTTAGTTCCTGTTGCAGGGCGTTCCTAAGGCTTATTAAAGCGTCAATTATTGATCCCTTTGCAGAGACAGGAGACTGGGTACTTAGAATGCCAACAAAAAAGAGTAGGAGTACAACAGTGGCAAAAGCCAATGGAAAGCGAAATGTCCAAAAAGGTTTTGGTGCTGGAGAAAATGATTTATCCAGTTCTTCTTCAAGCCTCTGTTCTTCCCTTACTCTGGAGAGGATTTGATTTTCCAAAGCACTGATGTGCTTGAATTCTTTTTTACTTTCCTGAAGATAGAATGATCGAATAATATTTTTTAGCTTCATAGTAATGATTCTTTGAGCTTGAATATCGCTCTGTAAAAACGCATCTTAATAGCGGCTTCTTTTGAATCTAGGGCGGTTGCTATATCAGAGAAGGGCATGTCCTCGGTTACTCGAAGCCTAATAATTTCTTGTTCTGCAGGTTTAAGTTTCTTCAGAGCTTCAGTAACCTTTTTAATATCATCTTCCTGGGTAATTTTTGCCTCCAGCAACACCTCCACATCACTCTCCTCAAAAAGCTCGATATTGTTTTGCTCTATGGAGAGATGGTTGTTGTTTTTGGATCTAAACATATCTGTTATTACATGGCGACAAATGATGAGTAGCCAACTTTTCAACTCGCCCTCACTTTTAAACTTAAAGTTTTTATATGCTTTCATAGCTTTTAAGAAAGTTTCTTGGACGGCATCATCGACGTCGTCTTGTTGGGACAAGGACTTTTTGGCAAAAAAATAAACTAATCTGATATAGTCTCTAACTACATCTTCAAAAGGTGGTTTCATTTTGTTTTATATGTCCTGTCCCACCCTTCTACTTAAGTAAACGGATGAGTTGAAAAAAGTAACATTTTTACTTCTTACACAATTATAGCGAAGTTCTGGGGAATAGGTCGGAGCTTATCATTTTACGTTCGAATTTTAGTATAATCACTTTATGAATTCTAAATCTGCTGCTTTTGTTGGTTTTCTTTTTTCTCTGCCTTTTGTAATTACAAACTTCATAGTTTCGCTTAGAATTGAACCTTTCTATTCTTTTCTAGGAACATTCCCAGCTATTAGAAACAGCACTATGTTTCCCTTGCTCCTGTTACTTCTTTTCCCGGTTGGAGCATTCATTGCACTTCAACCAGTCTTAAAAAAATCAAACGGGAAGCGAAAATTTTATTTCATCAATATTACTCTTGCATCAATTTTAATCATTATATTTCTTTTCCTATTTTTCGCCTTAGCAGGAGATACTTATAGATGCGATGTGTTAAAGATTCCAAACTGTGATTAAGTTTGTTGGCAGACTTTAAATGAATCTATCGGGCAGAAGGAATTAAATCAATTTTCTTCATCAGCTCTTTAATCTCGTTAACCAACTCCTGAGCTCTATCGAGTTTTCTGTAGATCTGATATTTAATTTTTTGCTCCTCGTCATTGTCTACTTTCTGTTTCATATTTTCTATCACCTCCCATCTCTTTTTGTACTTGCGATAGTTAGTCATTATTTCCAAGATCTTTTCTCTGGAGAGGCCTGAGAGCTTTACCACATTCCTTAAATCAAACATATTGGTCTTGCCAGAGCTTTGCACTTTTAAGTAGGCCTGAAAATCTTCTTTTGTTATCTTAGTAGCCATAGGATTCCCTTAACTGCTAATAGAGCAATCACGATGACGTAAATCACACCGAAGAAGTAGGCTAGGCGCCTTTCCAGTTTTGAGTCGGCGTAATTCTCAATCTTTTTTAAAGGTTTATAAATTTGCATATGCCTTCAAGTTGATCATTTATAAAATGCAAATCCCCAACATGAGCGAAGTTTGGTCTTTTGCCTTTGTCGACATGCTTTTCCAGACCACGTTCAATCTGCTCAAGCTTGGCTAGACATTGCTTTTTGAGCTTCTGATATTCCTCTGGTGCTTTAGGGTTTTTGTTCATGCAACAAGCAATTATCATCAAACACCTCAAGAAGTCAAACTTTTTTATCAAAGCTCGACATCGCTTTGTTTCTTAGGTGTTTCTCCAGCACTACCACCTTCTATAGGGTCGATTCTTTGCTGTTCGGTAATTTCTTTGCGGTAAGGTTTGCCATTTTGTATAAACACTTCAACCTTGCCGAATTTAACCGCTCGGATGTCCTCAATGATCTTGGCTTCTGCCGGTGTAACTGCGATGGTGGTAATGATTGGTTTATTTGTTTGGTTCATATTTCAGTCTTTTTCTCATGGCTATCTGCCAATAAATAAGTGATAGCCAGAAGTCATTTGGTCCGGTATTGGCCCACTCGCGCTTTGCCTGACCGAACTTATCGGTAACTGTTCTTGCGTACATAGTCTGGGCATGGGTAATGAGAAGTTTGAAAGCTGGATTACTGGTTGGGACAGCAAATTTAATATCACCCCTTCTTAGGGCGGATATTGTGTCGTCCATAATTCTGGTACGTGAGGAAAAAACTTTTACCTCATCTTCGAAAACAGCGTCTTTATTTTCTTTTTCATCGAAGAAGCGAATAACCTCGAGCATTTTAGGATCGTCTTTGAACCAGCTCAGATAGACTCTATAAGGAAATTCCTTAGCTAAATCAAAGGCTTCTGCGGTGTATGGCTGACCATCAATGACAACAACTCTCACATCAAAAAACTTAATCAAGTCGGAGGTTTGTTTCCAGCGGTCTTGGCCTTCGTGGTCTTGAAGAATGCCAATCCAAAAGATGCCTTTCTTATTACCGATCATCACATGGTTACCTTTGCCAGTTCCCATACCGGTATCAATACCCATCACGTTATATTCACCTGTGGTGTCAGCCTTTGTCTCGGTCACATTTCGAATAAAGAGGCTGGCTGGAATCTTCTGGTCGGCAGCAAGATATGGCAACCCTAGCACAAAATTAAAAAAGTAGGTGTCGTCGTCTGCATCTTTTCGTTCCAGGATTAAATTAGCTGCAGTCTTCCAAGGACAGTGCATTTGACTAATCCAGTATCCGGAGATAGGTCTGCCTGGGAAACGAGCCTCCCAACTGCCATAGTCGTTTATGTGGCTTGGAGAGATTTCTTTTTTACATTTCTGACAGATATAAATCCCTCGGTCTTCATCAACGTTTTTCTCCCATTCCATGTGTTGCCGGAAGCTACAGTTGGGGCAATTAAATCTCCAGTGCTTTTGGTCGGATTGTTCAAATATTTTGTCTACACCGAAGTCTGGGGTAGTGGGAGTGGAGAAAAAATGCTGGCTCCTAATCTTCGAGTAGCCCATACGAGAGGTATAGTCTCTTACCACTTCTGGCTTTGATTTATCTAGCTCATCATGAATGTTGCGGTCAGAAGTCAACATGATGGCCTCTTTTTCAGTGTAGGTTCCTTTGAAAAAGAGGAATGATTTGCCGATTTGCTTTTGTTCTATCGAGTCGACATCTTTGCCGCTAACTCCCTCCAGGATGCAAGGGTTTACCTTAACAAGACGGTTTACTTTGCTTTTAACAAATTCTGAAACGTCGTCTACAGTTGGCAATGTATAAATCTGATTTATGCCCCAGAACCTAGCTGCGTGGAAAGCTCGTAAGATTTCCATTGTGCTGGCTCCGATTTGGGATCCTTTGCGGATTACCTGTACCAGAGTCCAGTCAGAATAAATATCCAACATAAAGCGGTGATCCTTAAATTCGATTGGATCGCCGTTTTCGTTTTTAATCTTGTTCTCTGTAATCCAGAACAAGATACTATTTTTTTGTTGTATTTCGTTGTCTGTCATAGAAGTTCTTTATTGCCTGATCAATTTCCTTACCTAGGGCTTGTTCTTCTGGGGTGGGTGGTTTTTGGTCTTCTTCGTTAATGGTGTGGGCTACTTCTGTCTTTCCGGTGGAAAGCCCTAGTTCGGTTCTAAACATTTCCCACATGGCTTTGACATCGCTTGCCGATACATCTTCACCCTTTTTGAGTTGTTTTAACTTGAGTTCAATTGAGCGTTTAAATGCTTCTGCAATTTTATGTGTTCGGCTTGTCGCAATCCGTTTGGTTTCATTGCGAAGCGCAAGGAGATCTTCTTCCAACTTTAATTCAGTACGCTTCACCCATTGGTAACTTTTACTCCATCTATCTAGGGTGCGAACTACTGGTGGTTTGCCTAATTTATCTACAAAATCTGCCGACATTTCACCGACACCTTGCCGTAATCCTGTCCACACATGCAGGAGCCTTCTAATGCTTCCTGCTTCGCAATATAAAAGCCATGCTAGATACTGTTGCTCAGTTTCTCCTGGCAACTTTGTTGTTATGATTTTGGTTGTTTTATCTTTCTTGGTTTTCATAGCCTTTTAGTTTGAGTCGCTGTGTTCGTTTTCTAATCAGATCGCAGAACTTTTCGTCCCGCTCCATAAGGTAAGCGACTCTGCCTGTTTTGTGAGCGGCCATCAGGGTGCTGCCTGAGCCTCCGAAGAGATCTAGGACAACGTTTCCAAATCGACTGCCCCCTTTGATTGCCTTCATAATCAGCCATTCTGGTTTTTCAGTTGGGTGAACCATTTCTGTGACAGCTTTTCTAGGCATGTTCCAAACATCGCTTTCATTTGTTTCGCCGGTGAATACATGTTTCTCACCCTGCTTCCAACCATAAATAATGCCTTCAGCTTTGGTTTTACCCTTGCCTTTCTTGCCCTTCATAATCTGTTCGTATTGCTTTTTATAGTCACTCCATCCGACTGCAAAAGAGGGCTTAACCCAAACAATTGCGCTACTGAATACAAAGCCAGAGTTCAACATCTGGTAATAAAATAGAGGGTAAGAGGTATATCCGGTGCAGACGTAAATAACCCCTCCAGATTTAAGAGCATCGTGCATAGTATTGAAAAAACCCTCAGTAAATTTTTTGAAGTCTTCCTGGCTTTGGTCATCACCTAAAATTATTCCTTTCTCAGTATGGAATTTGCCTTGTTTCTCTTTACTGGTATGGGCAACGTTATAAGGAGGGTCTGTGAATACCATGTCTGCTAGTTTTTCTCCCATAAGTTTTTTAACGTCATTTGCGTTGGTGGAATCGCCACACATTAGTCGATGGGGACCGATCTGATAAATCTCGCCATACTTTGATTTTGGTTCAGTAATATTTTTGATTTCTTCTTCAGTGTCCCAAGGTTTTTCCTCCTCCTGTTCCAGAAGCATCGTTGTGTCCAAGAGATTGCTTACTTCAACTTCGTTAAAGCCTGTAAGAGAGATGTCAAAGTCTGATTGAGTTAGGTCTGTTATTATTTGAGCGAGTTTTTCTTCATCCCATTGATCTTCAATCTTGTTAAGAGCGAGGTTGAGTGCTTTTTCCTTTTGTAGTGGAATATCAACGGAACTGTAGGGGATTTCTGTCCAACCCAACTCTGTTGCTGCGCGTACTCTTTTTTCGCCACCCACAATGACGTTTTCTCTGCCTTTATGGGTATTGATAACAATAGGCACAGGACACCCGAACTCTTGAAGTGAGCGCTTTAGTTGTTCAATAACACTCCTAGTTACTTTGCGAGGATTGTATTCCGCAAACCTTAGTGAGCTTATTGCTATTGTTGGGTACGTTTTGTTTTCCATAAATTTAATAATTTTTTAATACCTACCTTTACTTTCAGAATAAGAATTTCATGCCATCGCAATTTATTCCCATCCTGAGGGAGAAGAGGAATAAACTTGTACTTTTCTTTCTCATTCATTTTTGTTTAATAATTTTTTAATAACTTTCAACACTTTTTCTCGCTTCTCGATATCTTTGGTATATTTGGCAATAACATCTTTCTTTGTCAGATTTTCTTCTCTGGCTCCCAAAGGCGACCGCCTGACTACAGTTTCAATTACTGTGTCATCATCAATATCTGTTAGCGTTTCGATGGCAATTTCCATTCTGAGAACTTCCTCATGAACGCTGTTATAAATCTCGTTTAGTAATTCAGTTCTTGTTTTGATCATATGTTTAATATTCAACTTTCGGTTTATTTTTATTGAATGTATCCTCTGACCACTCAAGAGTTTTTTGTGTCTTCAGCTCCAAAACCATATAAATCGTTTTACCTGACTCACTTTGTCGAGTTCCTTCAAAGTGATACTTTGGATTTTTAGGATTTTTGTCTTTTAAGCCTGGTTTCATATTTGATTCACCTCCTTTGTTTTAATAAGTTTTCGACCTATTTCTGTGATGACCAAGGTGGTTACTGCGTTTCCTAGGCACTTGTATCGCTGGGTGTCGCTGATGCCTTCAGTCCAGTTGTCCGGAAAACCTTGCAGTCGCTCACACTCAACAGGAGTTAAGCGGCGAATACTTAAACCGTCATATACACCGTGTTTGTCCTGACTAGTTAAAGTAAAGGCTGGATCACCATCATTTTTAAATCTTCGGCCGTTTTGTCGTTTTTCCATCCGATCTGGAGTTAACACTGGAATTGCTACACCATTAGGATTGGAAGCTCGGATAGTAAAGGCCTCATCCTGATCACCGATGACTGTTCCTGCCTTCGCAGCTCGACTCTTTTTCCCTTGGCCGACTTGCACTGGTACTGCATACAAACCTGTCTTGCCACCTAGACCACCAGCATTTCCAGCTATAGTTGAAGCTATGCCATCGGATGAGTAGACCCTTTGGCCTTGACTAAAGTTTCGACTGTTTTGTTTGTTATCTTTTAACCACATATCTCTTTTTCCTTTAATGCCTCCGATGTAGTGGAGGTAGGTTTCTCCGGCATTCCGGAGAGATCCATAACGGGCATCAATCGTGCTCGAAACCCTCGACCTTCCTGCTTGTTCTGCATACTTCGTCTGATGAGAAATTGAGTAGCTTTCGCCGATAGGAAATACTTCCGGTCGACTCGTTTCTCTAAGATGTCCGATAATGAAGATCCGCTCCCTGTTCTGGGGAACTCCGAAATTCTTGCTGTTAAGAACTTGCCATTGATACTCATACCCCAGATCGGAGAGAACCCCAAGTATTGTCTGGAAAGTTTTTCCTTCGTCATGACTAAGTAGCCCTTTAACATTTTCAAGGAGAAAATATCGGGGTCTTTTGTCTCTGATAATCCGAGCGATTTCAAAAAACATAGTCCCTCTGGTGTCCTCAAATCCCAATCTTTTTCCTGCGATGCTAAATGATTGACAAGGAAAGCCAGCACAGAGGAGATCATGGTCTGGGATTTCGCTTGTGGCGACTGTTCGGATGTCTCTGGTGTCACATTCTCCATAATGTCTTTTGTATATTTGGCTTGCATATTTGTCCCATTCGTTGGACCAGACGCAATGAAATGCACGCTGGCCGTGTTGTGATGCTCCGCTCTTACTGTCGGAGCTACTTTCGGATTCAATTGCCACTTTCTGTAGCCCATATCTGAACCCTCCAATGCCGGCAAATAAATCTATAAATTTCATGATTCATGTTGTGTTTGTTGCAAAACTCTTTCATTTGCTCTGATAAGAATTTCTATTACTTCGAGCGTCGTGCCTGTGGCTTTTTGGGCATGGGACTTTAGGACTTCAGTGTTTATCTCCAGTTCTTGAGTAGACTTTTGGTGAGGTGTGAGAGTGGCCAGTTCCTTCAAGGCAAAAACTAACTCGCGTTCTTCTAGGTCTGTGATTACTGAGTCAACTGTTTCTATCCAGTGCTCGGTATTACAACCGCTTGAGGGCGGACAATATGTTTCTCCAAGATCTCTGGTTTCCCCAGAAGTTCTGTAATCTTCGTAATATGACAAAGTCGCAATTCCCTTTGATACCGCCATACATGCTGACTCAAATGTAGGGAAGTGATTTTTACAACTACTCCAGCCAAATGGGTTACCAGCACAAGCGTTTTTACCAAAGGTGCTTTCGATTTTGCTTATTCCAACCAAGAGATAAGGGGAAATATTGTTTTCATCTGCGCAAGCAACAAAAGTATCGCTTTTCTCAGTTAGCGGGCTTTCAAATTGTCCGAGGAGTTCTTTGATGGCATCGCTTCTATAAGTGAAATATTCTTGATCTCGAACATCCTCATTAGGTTTCGGAAGAGTGGTTGGTGTTGGAATTGGCGAAATATGTTCTTCCGACTTATTATTTCTGGCACCTTTGATAAACCCAATGAGGGCAATGCAAAGAATTACCACTAGTATTATTGCTATTAGCTTTTTCATACTTCATTGCTGGCACAGTGCCAGTAAAATAACTGCTCCTTGTTGCGAACTCCGACAGCATCCTTGCAATAGGATAGGGCTGCTACTAACTTGCCTTCTTGGTTACTGAGAAATGCTTTCTTGATGTGGCTAAAAAACTGGCGAGTTGGTTCACCCACCATTCCAAGTTCACTCCAGATTCTGATTGCATCAACTTGCCACTCGTATTTGATTCCGTTGTTTTTACTTTTACCTGGCTGATGATGTTTAACTATTTCTCCTATCGAAGCAATTCCGTTTCTTGAATTTTTATGACCCACAGTACTATTGTCATTTTCTTTGTCTATATCTTTGTTTGTTCTCATTTTGAGACGCGGTGGAGTCTCAATTTGATACGAGTCGTATCTCGGTTTGATACTGACAGTCTCATTTTGAGACTCGAACTTAATCATGACTTCATCGAACCAATTACTGGTTGCTTTGATGAGTGCGGGTTGATCAGGATGTTTTTCTAGAAGGCGAAGAGCCAATCCTTTGTTTATTGCTCTGAATACTGTTGCTCGGCCGAGGTCTAAATATGCTGCCAAGGTTTCTTTCCTTGCGTAGCACCAACCCATCTGGGCGTTTTTGGGATTAGTGGCTAGGTTATGTATTAGGTCAATCACACAGTATTCGTTAATAGTTAAGCCAAGTCTCACCCTGGCATCGTGATTTATAGTTGTGTAGTTCAATCGTGCTACTTTGCTCATGTTTTATTTTCATGCGACGTTTACTCATAGGCTGTACAGTTTTGCTAGATTGCATTAGTTTCTGGAATATCAGTCGTGTTTGGCTCTCGCTCGATATACCATTTAGTTGCTGGTATGCCTAAGTAATCGGCGACTTTTTTAACAGTTGATGGCCGAGGGTCACCACCTATAACTAACACTCGTCTGACTGTTTGGGGAGAAAGCTCTACATCTATCGCTAATTGAAAACGAGAGAGGCCTTTACTAAGCCGAATCTCATCGAAGAGTTCACTGTTAACTCTCTTGTCTTTATTGATATAAATTGTCTTTTTTATGGCAGTAGTTGTCATCTTTAATAACAAAGTACAATTTGTTGCAATTTACCTCAATAAACTTTATAGTGATTTGTGTTTATTAATGTAAATTATTCTCATTATAGTATGAAAAGTAAGACTTTGCTTACATTATTTGATACAATAATTTAGTCGAGCTTAGTCAATCTATGAAACAAACATCCAACCCCAAGACTCAACTAAAGGGCCCAGACGATTTCTCCACTATCTGGGAATACCTCAGCTCTGTTCGTGAAGCGCGTGGGTACACACTTAGTGCTGTTGTTGACGCTGTTAAAGCAGCTATCAAAAGCAAGGAGTTAGAAGAACAATCGGCACTCTCTCGCGGTTACCTTTCGCAACTGGAAGCGGGTCGATATAACAATGCGTCACCCTACAAGTTAAAAGCCTTGGCACTTGTCTACAACATTCCTTATGAGCTGCTTATGAATAAGGCTGGCTATTTGGATGAAACGAGCAAGAAAGTCAAAGAGGATGCTTCGTTTACTCTGATGTTGAAAGAAGTTCAGGATATGACATCTCACGAAAGAGAGTCTGTTCTGAATTACATCGAGTTCGTGAAGTCGAGAAGGAATCAAAAAGAATATGATAAAAGCCCAAAAAAGGGCTAGGCAGGTTTTACGAAAGTATAATCTGACTACTGCCCCAACAGATTTACATACAATAATCAAAGGTGAAAACCTTATTCTTGACGAGTGGTCATTCCACGGCCGAGTGAAAGAAGTCTATTTGGGTGACAGCATTGGAATTGACCAAACTTCTGATCCCAAAAAACAAAGAGAGCTTATTGCCCACGCTTTGGGACATCATTTCTTACACCAAGGAAACCATTTCTATTTTGAAGGCAGAAATCAGTTTGTCACTTTTAAGCAAGAGCATGAAGCTCAGTGTTTTGCTGCGGAGTTGTTGATGCCCTTAAAGGAAATATCAAAAATTAAACATCTGAGCCACGATCAGATATCAGACCATTTTTGTGTCCCAAAGGATTTTACTCAATTTGGGATGAATGCCGTTTTAAAGGGGGGTTTATGCCCTTAGGCATCTTCTCCTGTATAGATAGTTCTAAAAGTAATTACCATCAAAAGCATTCCAATAAACACCTCGTTATGGTATTGGTAACCTTCGACAATTTAGATATCGCTGAAGAAACCAATAATGTGATTGCACTCAATAAAGCATTTGATGAGAAGGTAATTCTAAAATTGATATCAAAACATAACTTTAAATACAGAGCTCTAGTCGTAGAACTATCCAGACTACGGAAAGAAAAGTTGCCTGATGAAAGTTTGTATATGTTTATCACGAATCAATTTCTACTGCGTAGTAATAAAAAAATGAAAAACATGCCTCTGTTCATTCATAAAAACGCACGGGCTTCTATTAAGGGGTATAGCAAATACATACAAACCAAACTGGGCGTTGATCTTAATACTGTAGTAGGACCGCTCAAAAAGTCTGCAGCGAGCAGCAATCATTTACTCAGATTGGCTGAAATAATTTGCAATGCGATTTACTTAAAGTTTAATAAAGACGACAGCACTCTTTACCGGTTGATTAAGAAGAGGGAAGAAGATCTATGGGAACCATATTCTTTGTTAGGTAAAAAGTAAGTATGCTCCGATTGCTAAAATCACCACTACAAATAAACCCATAATCCATCCGGAACTATTTGTTCTTCTCTTGTGTTCTTGAATCGCCGGATAGCGGAATGGCAGGTTTTCTTCTTTCTTAAAAAAGTGCGACATGTAACTTTATATTATCAAAATTTGGGTGGAATTGTTTCAAGTTATAAACACAAAGCTACTAACAATTTACACAAGTGAATAGAATGAGACACAAAGTTTATTGAGGTAAATCAACAGTTTCTGTACCTTTGTTTATAAAGATGACAGAAACTGCTGCAAAAAAGACAACTAATGACGATAACAAACTCATTCTAGATAACTCCCTTATTACGAGAGAAGAGTTGGACGAGTTTAAGGCGATTGCTTTCAAAGAATATGGAATTCAGCTTACTGATGAAGAGGCTTTTGAACAAGCTACCGCATTATTACGGCTATTTGATGTTTTATTGGAAAAACGACTTGCAACAAGGCGAAACAGAGTTAATATGGACAACGACCTATAACTTTTGTAAGTTGATGGCAATTACTGATATCTATGAAAACCTGTTTTATTTACTGTAGGAAATCTTCGGAAGATAAAGATCGACAAATACTTTCCTTGGACGATCAGGAACGCACATGCAAAGAGGTAGCCCAGGACAAAGGTTTCATTGTGCTTGGGATATACAAAGAAAGTAAGTCTGCCAAACGTCCGGATCAAAGACCAGAGTTCAAATCTATGGTAGATCGCGTTGGTAAAGGTGAAGCAACTCACATCGTTTGCTGGAAAGCCGATCGTCTTTGCCGTAATGCGAAAGAAGGTGGCACCCTCATCGATCACGTTGACTACAATGGGATGCAAATTGTTACTCCCACAATGGACTATGATCGTAATAATTCTACCTTCTTATTCATTGAATTTGGCATGGCTACAAAGTTCAGCAAGGATCTTTCTGACAATGTAAAGCGAGGGATGAACACTAAAGTTCAAAATGGGTGGCGCCCAGGATCAGCCCCATTGGGTTATATGAACGACTTCTTCAAACCAAAGGGGCAAAAAGAAGTGCTTCCAGATCCTGAGCGTTTTGATCTATGTCGAAAATGGTGGGAGATGATGATGACGGGAGATGAGACTGTTATCAGTTCTTTAAAGAAAATCACTGCAATGGGCTTACGTGGGAAAAGGAAGAATGGAAAGCCAGTGAGTATAACCGAGTCATTTCGTTTCTTTCGCAACATTTTTTATACTGGAATGTTTGATTATAACGGCGAGAGACATCTCGGTAAGCATAGAGCGATGGTTACCATTGATGAGTATCAAAGAGTTCAAGACATCATCGATGGTCGCAAGAGAGTCTTTAAACAACGTAATAATTTCTACTTCATGAAACTTCTTAAGTGTGGAGAATGTGGTGCGGCAATCACGGCAGAGAGACAGACTAAGATTTATAAGCGCTCTGGAACTTCGCAGACTTTTGTTTATGCTCGTTGTACTAAAAAGTTGGGGCCGTGCCATCAACCCTATCTCAATGGTGATGAAGTAGAAAAGCAGGTTAGAGACTTTGTTGCGAGTCTGGAAATTAAGCCGGCGTTTGTTGACTGGATAAAAAAGAGCTTGAAGCGAAGAAATGATAGAGAATTCGAGTTTGAACGTGCACAGAAAGGGAAACTTAGTAAGCGCTTGGATACCATTTTAGTAGAGAAAAAGTCACTTTATGGGATGAAGATTGACGGCATGATTAGTGAAGAAGAATATCAAAAAGAAAAAGCTCGGTTGCTTACTGAGGAGAAACAAACTAAACAAAGTATCGAAACGGATGGTATTGCCTCATGGACAAAAACAATGGAAGAGACACTACACTTTGCGGCCAATGTTACTAGAATCTTTAACGTAGACGATATCGAAGTCAAAAGAGCAGTCCTGCGCATTCTCGGCTCGAACCTGTTTCTAAAAGACAGATTAGTGCGAATTGACGGGAAAAAAGCGTTTATCTTTCTAAAAAGAGCTGAAAAAGCGTTCGATGAGAAAAAAGGTCGGCTCGAACCTGAAAATAGCTTGATAACACGGGATAAAACCACTCTTTCGGAAAACGATTCCGATATGGAGCGAGAGACGGGATTCGAACCCGCGACCTTCTCCTTGGCAAGGAGACATTCTAGCCACTGAACTACTCTCGCTTTTTTAAACCGTGCCAAGCCTTGGAATCGAACCAAGATCCCATGTTTTTCAGACATGTGCCGTGACCAACTTGGCTAGCTTGGCGTTGTTAAAACTTCTGTATTGTAAACGATTTTTTGCTACAAGCAAAGTCGTCGTGGGTAATTTGTGGGTAATATAGGACTCGAACCTATGGCCTCATCGATGTAAACGATGCGCTCTAACCAACTGAGCTAATTACCCCTGCTATTGGTGCCCGGGAGAGGACTTGAACCTCCAAGAATTGCTTCACAGCCACCTCAAGACTGCGCGTCTACCATTTCGCCACCCGGGCTTAAAATTAAAGAGCCTTTACTGTCAGTAACTGCTTATTATAAATGACAACTCTGGTGCCGAGAAGAGGACTTGAACCTCCATGAGCAAAGCTCACACGCCCCTGAAACGTGCGCGTCTACCATTCCGCCATCTCGGCTTATAGAGAGATTATACTATTTTTTCGATGCTTTTGGATTATAATATCCTGGAGACCGAGGGATTAAAGGATTGAAGAAATTAAAAACTTAGCCCCCATAGCTCAATGGATTAGAGTAATGGTCTTCGGAACCAGTGATGGAGGTTCGAATCCCCCTGGGGGCACTTTTTGTTATAATTAGATAATTAAAATCGGGTCGGTAGCTCAGTTGGTTAGAGCATCTGCCTCTTAAGCAGAGTGTCGAGGGTTCGAGTCCCTCCCGACTCACTTTGATTTATTTATTTACTTTTTTTGATAATTGGATCTGCCAATCATCTGAAAATTAATCAAATGACCAAAGAAACCCCATTAAAAAACTCAGAAGTCTTGAATGAATCTTCACCAGTGATGATTGTGATTGAAGATTCAAGCTTTTATGGAAAAATTCATCAAAGATATTTGAAAGATTTAGGCGTTGAAACTGTCATTCTACATGGAATAGGTAATTTCGATGAAAGAATTGCCGAGATTAAAAAAACCGAAAATATCGCTGGCGTCATTACAGATGGCCTTCATGGCAATTGGGTAAGCGTCTATCAGGCTTCAATTAATAATGACATTAAAAATGTTTGGTTGATCACTGGCAACCAGGATATCATGAAAGAGAGTAGAAACTATCCGTATGTTACAGCCATGAACAAGGCTTCTCTTCATCAAAATCCGGAAATATATAAACTGATGGTCGGTCATCTAGCAAAATAGTTTTTAACTTTTTTCTTTATTTATGGATTTAAACTTGATATAATAGTCAGTCTAATAGAAAGCAAATATGACATCAAAAGAAAACGGCCAATTTTCTGACGGTTGCCAAGCAAGTGCCAAAGAAAGAAGAAAGTGGTGCGAGGTTGGTGATCCAAACTATTGTGATTGTGTAGAGAAAAAAAAGTGTACTTACGCAGATTTTAAAGTTAATCTTGGTAAACCCAATCTTAGAGGTGGTATAGAAACTTCAGACGATTCAGCTAAATGGCGACACTGGAAAAAAGTTTATGGTATCCCTCACGGAGATGATTAAAATCGTTTTAATTGTTAATTGGATTAAATAAAAAATGTATATCATTGCTGGTAGCTCCAACCCTCCACTTGCAAAAAAAATTGCAAATAAGCTTGGTACAACGACAAAATCTAAAAAATTTCAATTGATTCCAATCGAAATTTCCAAATTTGCTAATGATGAAAAAAGAATTTGGATTAATGATAATCAATTATTGAAAAACCAAGAAGTCTGTTTAATTCAAAGTTTTAATGCTCCGGTCGATGAACATATCATTGAAACCTTATTAATTATTGATGCACTCGAGCGCCTAGGAGCAAAAAGTGTGACCCTAATTATTCCTTGGCTGGGTTATTCACTTCAAGATAAAGTTTTTCGGCCAGGAGAGGCCATTGCTGCCAAAGTAGTAGCTGATGTTATCTCCAACCATTTTGTCGAAAGAGTTTTTCTATTAGATTTACACAATTCCAGTATTCCTGGTTTTTTCTCGGTTCCCACTTATCATTTGTTTGCGGATGAAATTTTTATTAATTATCTAAAAAAGGCAATCGATTTTAACCAAGCTCTCATTGCCAGCCCAGATTTTGGCGGAATCAAAAGAGCCAGAATCTTTGCGGAGAAGGTTGGCTTAGATATGGTTAATATCGATAAAAGTCGAGATTTAAAAACTGGTCAAGTCACTGCTCATGATCTTCACGGACCATCAGTTGAAAATAAAACGGTTGTCGTAATAGATGATGTAATTATTTCAGGAAGTACGGTCATTGAAAGTGCTGCTTTGTTAAAAAAGAAAGGCGCCAGGAAAGTTTATTTTGTAGCTAGTCACGGTGTTTTTTGCAATGGCTTAGCAGAAATTAATAACAGTGAAGTTGATCAAATCGTTGTCTCCAACTCAATACAACAAAAACAAAAGAATGCAAAATTAAAAATATTAGACATTAGTTCAATTTTTGTTCAAGAGCTGCTTCACTAAATTTCTCTAGAACTGGTAAAAAGGCTTGTTTCCCTTTAGAATAGAATCCATGCGAATGTCTCAATTAGCTTTTTCTACTAGCAAACAACCTCCAGCAGGAGCCGAAACCATTAATCACCGTTTATTAGTGCAGGCCGGTTTTGTACGCCAATTAATGGCCGGCGTTTACACTTATACACCTCTTGGGTTGCGAGTTTTGCGAAACATTGAAAACATTGTCCGGCAAGCGATGAACGAGCTCGGTGCTCAAGAAATTTTAATGCCAGCCCTGCATCCCAAGGCCAATTGGTTGACTACTGGCGGTTGGGATGAAATTGACGTGCTCTTTAAATTAAAAAGTCGCACCAACCGAGAATATGCGTTGGGCCAGAGCCACGAAGAGATTGTCACACCTTTAGCTAAGGAGCTAATTAGCTCTTATAAAGATTTACCCCTAGCCCTTTATCAAATTCAGTGGAAATATCGTGACGAATTACGCTCTAAATCAGGTATCTTGCGTGGTCGAGAATTTTACATGAAAGATATGTATAGTTTTCATGCTGACCAGGCAGATTTTGAAAAATTTTATCAAGAAACAAAAAATGTTTATTTAAAAATTTTTGAAAAATTAAATTTGCCAGTCAAAGTCACCGAAGCCAGTGGTGGCAGTTTTACTGATAAGATTTCTTATGAATTTATGGTCATCACTGATGCTGGCGAAGACGATATTTTATATTGCGATGATTGCAGTTATTGTATTAATAAAGAAATCGCCAAAGTTAAGGTCGGCAGTCCTTGTCCGAAGTGTGGGTCAGCTCTCAAACAAGCGCGGGCTAGTGAAGTAGCTAACGTTTTTGATTTGGGTCAAAAATTTACTAAAGCTTTCAAACTGCAATTCACTGATCAAAATGGTCAGCAACAATTCCCAATCATGGGTTGTTATGGGATCGGGATTAGTCGAGCTATGGGCGTCATTGTGGAAAAACATCACGACCAAAAAGGCATAATTTGGCCCAAAGCGGTTGCTCCATATCAGGCTCATCTTATTAGTCTCGAGGGCACAGAAACATTTGCCCGAAAAATTTATGATGATTTACTCAAGCAGGGTGTAGAAGTTCTCTGGGACGATCGACAGCGCTCCGCTGGAGAAAAATTCGCTGATAGTGATTTAATCGGGATTCCCATTCGTTTAGTAGTTTCCAAACGGAACCAAAACCAAATCGAGTGGCAAGAGCGGGGACAGAACAAAGTCGAATTAATTGGATCAAATGAATTGTTAAGTCGTCTTAAAATAAATAAATAGTCAAAAATAGTCCTTTTTTGCAATAATTGCGGTAAAAATTAATCCTATATTTAAATAATTTATTAATCAACAGAAAAATTATAAACCTAATAATCAAGCTTTTTTTCTTATTTAAAAAAGCAAAAAAGATTATATATTAACTAATGTTTATCGGTGAGGAAGACCCCCACTGAAATCTACCTACTAGGCGATTTCGGTGGGTTCTTTTTTTAGCTGCTGGTATAATGTTTCTATGCCACAAAGAAAACTCTTAGTTACTCACCACGCTCCAGATTTAGATGCAATCGGTGGTATTTGGTTGTTCAAAAGATTTGATGCCCTCAATTATGCTAATGCTCAAGTAGCTTTCGTCGACCCAGGTGACACGATTAGCTTAGAGGACTGTGAAAAAAATTTTAATTGCCAATTGCATGAGGTCACTCACGTTGATACTGGCCTGGGTGAATTTGACCATCATCAACCTGAAAAAGCCCAAGCATCAATCTCTGCTAGTTCTTTGGTCTATGACTATATTTGTCAACAATATCCAGATAAAAAAGATGATCAGGCTTTAGCCGCCCTAGTCAATCACATTACTGAGATTGATCATTTCCGAGAAATCTACTGGGCAGAAGCCAAAGAAGATCGTTTCTTATTCTCACTACATTCGTTAATTCATGGTCACGAATATGTTAATCTACATGATGATCAATCCCAATTAAATTTTGGCTTACAATCATTAGATTACGCTTATGCCGCTTTAACTCAACACTATAAGGCAAAAGAGGCGATTAAAGAAAGGGGTCAAGAATTTAATTTACCTATTGGTAAATGTTTGGCCATTGAAAGTGGCAATGACGACACCATCAAATTAGCACAAATTCAAGGTTATCAATTGGTAATTCGTAAAGACCCAGAGCAAGATTTTATCAGAATTAAAGCTAGACCTGACAGCAAAAATCCCGATGGGAGTAATTTTAATTTAGAAAAATTGGCCAAAATTATTAAAGAAATAGATCAATCAGCTAGTTGGTTCTGTCACGCCAGTGGCAAAATGTTACTTAATGGTAGTAACGGTTGGCGACAAAAAAAGGCTAGCAAACTTAGTCTGCAACAAGTTGTCGATTTAGTTCAAAAAACCTATAATCAAAAGAGTTAGCAAATCATCAAAAAAGTTAGTTTGAAAGAAAGCCATCATGACCGAGTCAGTTTTTACTAAAATTATTAAAAGGGAATTGCCTAGCACCATTCATTACGAAGACGATCAATTTATCGTTATTTCTAGTAATGACCCAAAAGCTCCAGTGCACTTATTGATAATTACTAAACGAGCCTACCAAAATTTAGAAGAAGTAGATCCTGAGAATCAAGAGTTACATGCCAAAATGTTGCTACTTTGCCGAAAAATGGCTCAAGAAAAAGGCATAAGTGACAATTATCAAATTCATATTAATGTTGGTAAAGCCATGCAACAAGTGCAACACTTACATATTCATCTTCTAGGAGGTTGGAAAAATCCTGAAAAGGTGAAACAAAGATTTTAATCGCTTAGAAAATAACCTTCTCCTCGCGCAGTTTTAATCAGATCTTGACCAGAAATGCTTTTGATTTTTTTGCGTAAACTACTCAAATGTGTAGCAATCGTATTTCCATAAATTACTTCCTCATCATCCCACACCAAATTGGCCAAAAGAGATTTAGAAAACACCTGTTTAGGTCTTTTAAAAAAAAGTTGTAGTAAATAGAACTCTTTTTTGGTTAATGAAACACTTTTCTTGCCACACACCAAACAGTGAGATCTATTATCAAGTAACAAATTTTTATATCTTAGACACGTTTCTTGTTTTTCTCCAGATAAATTAAATAAGATAACACCTAGCCGCAAATTTAATTCATCACTGCCAAATGGTTTGTGTAAGAAATCGATCAATCGTTGACCCAAAAACCCAAAATCTTGTTGACTAATCTGACCATTAGTCAATAGTAATACTGGTGCTTGAGTCTTTGCAAAAACCCGACCAGCTCGTTTTTTCAATTCTTGACTATAAAAAACATGAGAACTGAGCAAAATAGCTTGATAACTTTTTTGATCAAATAAATTTTCAATTTTATGTAAATTAGTAGTTAAATCTACTAAGTAGCTTTTTAAAAGATAGTTAACTAACAAATCTGACAAAATTAAGTCATCTTCAATAATTAACAGACGCATAACTGCTTTATATTTTTTAAAAAACTTTTTCAAAGTTAACATTAAAACTTAAATGTTGTCAATTAGAAAGTTTTCCAAATTAACTCTGGTTTTATTGCCCTCTATCACTTATAATGGTTCCCTCTAATCAGTAAATAACTCAGAGAGGGGGTGATTAACTTGCCAGTAATTATTAAAGCGAAAAAAAACCAGTCAACAGCTGATGTCATTCGCCAATTCAAAAAGGCTAGTGCGAGTGCTGGTACAGTCCAAATCGCTAAAGACCGTCGCTATTTTGCCAAACCCTCAAGAATTAAGGCTGATAAAACCGCTGAGCGAAGTCGATTAAAGAAACGTGCTCAATCATTAAAAAAGAGAAAGAATGTTTCTCCAGCAGCCATTGCCAGGATTCAACAGCGCCTTGGTTCCTAAATGATTTTGCAAAAAAATAAACCCGCTTAACAAGCGGGTTTTTTATTATTTAAGAAAATTATTTCTTTTTAATTTTAGCTTTAATCACAAACTCCCACTGATCACCATCGCTGGTATCAAAACTAGTCGAATTAGTTAGACTATGATAGTTGATTAGGTGATTACTCAAGGTTTCTTCTAAATCTTTTTTTTGTTCTGTCAAATCTGCAACATCCACCTTAAGAGCTATGACTTGAGGATTGTTTTGAATTTGGCTTTTACGTTCTTTATATTGTTGGTTATATTGATCGAGTTCTTCTTTTTTTTCGGCTAGTAAAGTATCATTGTCGAACACACTTTTTATAGCTTCCCTTTTTTCGCTTAATTCGCTATCGATTTTAGTTAACTCTAAAGCATGACGCTCAATTAAATTTTGTAATGAGATTAAAGTTTCGGCTAACTGATCAGATTTTTCAACTTCGTCATCATCACTAGTCACTGTTTTTTTGACTTCGGCTACAACTTTTTCTACAGCTTCATCTTCGTCGCTGGCCAAGGCTTTTTTCACTAAATCATCGCTCATAATTTCCTTTATTTTTAATAATCTAGCTGACAGATTAGCAGAATTTTTAGTATAATACAAGAGAACATGGCCGAGTAATGGGTCATTGATGAAAATCTTTGACAGGAAAGTCCGGACAGCAGAGTAGAGGGTGCGTGATGAAAATCACGACTAGTGGCAACACTAGCTAGTTAGAGCAACAGCGACGAACTGGGTAGCGCCAGCTGAAACGATCAAGCTTTTGGATAGACAATCAGCAATGATTGTTTGGCAATCCTCCCCGCTGCGAACAACGACTTTGACCTTAATGGATCTACTCCCTATATTTCCTTCGGGAAAGATGGTCATAAAGTTGCGCCTAGATAAATCATTACTATTCAAACAGAATCCGGCTTATGAGCCATGTTCACTGTTAATTATTGCTATTTGTGCGTAGAATAGAGGCATGACTTTTTGGCAAGCAATTCTCCTGGGTTTGGTTCAAGGATTAACTGAGTTCTTACCAGTCTCTAGTTCTGGACACTTGTTCTTACTTGAAAAATTTTTTCAAACCAGCTCGGGTTCTTTAAGCTTTGAAATCACTCTGCATTTGGCCACTCTACTAGCCACCATAATTTTTTTCTGGCCATCTATCAAAAACATTTCTAAAAAGACAATTTTACTGATTGCCGTGGCCACTTCACCTTTAGTCCTGGTCGTCTTTTTTATAAACGATTTTCTGACAGAGGTTAGTCAATCAGTTAGCTGGATTGCTTTTTTTCTCTCAATTTCGGCTTTACTCAATTTTTTTAGTTTCTTAATACTGAATAAAAAGGATGACAAGCCAAAAGTAACTCAATTGGAAAACATTAGTTTTCTGACTAGTCTCAAAATTGGTCTGTTACAAGTGCTGGCCGTTTTTCCCGGAGTTTCTCGATCGGGCATGACTCTGTTTGCTTCACTGAGTAATAAAATTCAAGCCGAAACAGCTTTTAAATTTTCATTTCTCTTATCAATTCCCACTATTCTGGGAGCTCTTGTTTTTGACTTAATTAACGGTGGCGCGACCAATTTGCAAACAATTAATTGGCCCATAACCGTATCAGCCATGCTAGTTGCCTTTTGCAGTGGCTTGTTTAGTCTAAAACTACTCAAGGGGGTCTTAAATCGCAATCGCTTTTTATTTTTTGCTGGTTATTGTTTATTTTTAAGCGTTGGTTTATTACTTTTCATCTAGGATTAATCGGCGTTTGACGAAAACTAAGGGCTTCGGCTATTGCTTGAGTAGAAATCATTTTTTCATCTTGAAAATCAGTAATTGTTTGCGCAATTTTGATTGTTTTAAAATAGGCGCGCACACTAAGTCCCAGCTGTGTTCTGGCTAAATCTAAAGTTTTTTTGGCTGCTTTACTTAATTGACAAAATTGTTTAACCCCTTCACTAGTTAAATTAGCATTAGATTTGAATGGGCTATTTTTAAAGCGTTGAACTTGTTTGAGTTTAGCTAATTGTACTTGCTCTTTAATTCTTTGACTGGTTTGTGCTGAGTCAGAGGCAAAAAATAATTCACGCTGAGAACTAGCTTTGAGGCGAATACTTAGATCAATCCGATCCAAAATTGGACCCGATAATTTTTTTTGATAGCGGATCAAATCATAGGTGCTACAACGACAAGGTTTATCACTGGCATAAAAACCACAGGGACAAGGGTTGGCCGCAGCAATTAAGGTAAAATTTGCTGGATAAATTAATTCCTGTTTTGCTCGATTAATCTTAAAAAATTGATTTTCTAAGGGTTGTCTGAGAGCCTCGATGAGATCCCGACGCAACTCAGTAAATTCATCTAAAAATAAAATGCCTAGGTGGGCTAAACTAATTTCACCAGGAAAATCCAAACCACCCAAAAAGGCAGCTTTACTGACACTGTGATGGGGTTGCCGAAACGGCCGTTGGCTAATTAATCCAGCTTTCAGGGGCGCAAGAAGCGAGTAAATTTGACTTAGCTCGAGAATTTCTTCATCACTTAAATCTGGCAAAATTGATAATATACTTTGGGCTAAATAGCTTTTTCCAGCCCCTGGTTCTCCAAAAAGTAATAAATGATGACCTCCCGCTGCACACAGACTTAAAGCCCTTTTCGCTTGATCCTGTTCTTGAAATTCAGCTAAATCTGGAATATTACTTACTTCACTTTGAGTCGCTAAATTTTGGAAATGATTAATTTTGCTTGTTAATTGCTTTAGCGAATTTTTTTTAGCCAAACTAATAAATTCGGCCAAACTAGATAAAGGGAAGAGCTCCAGATCTTTAATTAACAATAATTCACTTAAATTTGCTTCTGGAAAATACAATTGGCTAAAACCCAAACTTTTAGCCTGCAAAGCAATGCCTAAAATCCCTTTAACTGCCTTTAATTCGCCAGTCAAGGACAGCTCACCCAAAAACAAGGCTTGCTGGACATGGATGTTGATTTCACCATATTGTAGGAGGAGTGCTACCGCAATTGCTAATTCCAAAGCGCTGCTGGTTTTTTTTAGTTCTGCTGGAGCCAAATTGACTACCGTTCTCAGTGGTTTGATCCTAACCCCACAATGCATCAGGGCAGCGCTAATTCGTTCTTTGGATTCTTCCACCGCCCGGTTAGCTAAACCAATTAAAACAAAGCTGGGCTTGCCAATCACTGTGTCAACTTCTACTTCAATAGTTTTGACATTAAGAGCTAAATTAATCGCACTATAAGTTTTGACAAACATCTTTTTTAATTGTCGCTGAGAAATATGACAAATCTAGCTATTATTTAGAAATTGTGACTAAAGTGTTATCATAGAAACAACATGTTTGCTACTTTTTTATATCAAGTAAAAAAACCTTATCATTTTTTGAAAACCGCTTTGTTTAAAGCCGTGCCAGCCCAATTTAAATATAAATTTCCTCAAAAAAAACTAAAAATCATTGCTATTACTGGTACCGACGGTAAAACTACTAGTACCACTTTACTTTATCATTTATTAAAAACCGCTGGCTATCAAACAGCCATGGTTTCCACTGTTGCCGCTTGTATTGGCAAAGAAGAAATTGAAACCGGTTTTCATGTCACTAGTCCACCTCCAGATAATCTTTATCGCTTGATGCGACAGATGGTAAACGAAAACATTGAGTACTTAATTTTAGAGTACACTTCGCAGGGAGCATATCAATACCGTTTGTTCGGTGTTCGCCCACTAATTGCTGGTGTAACCAATATTAACCGTGATCATTTTGACTATCACCTTAATTATGAAAATTACTTAAATGCTAAAGCCTCTATCATGAAAAAGAGTAAAATTGTGGTCTTAAATGAAGACGATCAATCTTTTTATCGCTTAAAGCGAATATTACCCAGCTCCAAACATCTGGTGTTGACCTATAGCAAAGAAGATCCACTCAATCAACCACTAGAAGAAGCGTTACTTGAAAGATTTCCTGAGGAATTTAACCAAATGAATGCTCGTCTAGCAATCACCATTGCCCAAAAAATTGGCGTTGATGAAACACAATTAATTGCTGGATTAAAAAATTTTCCAGGAGTCAGTGGCAGAATGGAATTTTTAGATCTAAAGAGCTTAAGTGACCAGCAACAACCCTTTCAAGTCGTTGTTGATTTTGCTCATACTCCTCAGGGTTTAAGAGAATCGCTAACCGCGCTGAGACAAAAAATGAAAAATGATCGACTCAGCGGTCGCTTAATTGCCATCTATGGTTGCGCAGGTCTTCGAGATCGGGAGAAAAGACCAATGATGGGTAAAATTGGTGCTGAACTAGCCGACTTAGTAATTTTTACTGCCGAAGATCCCCGCACCGAGAATGTCTGGAATATTATTCGGCAAATGAAAGAAGCACTGGGCAACAATCACCACAAAGTAATTTCCATTGCTGACCGTCAAGAAGCGATTAATTTCGCCTTGCGAAAAATTGCCAAAAAGGGGGATTTGATTGCTCTTTTAGGTAAGGGACCAGAAAAAAGCATGTGTTACGGCACAGTCGAAAAACCATGGAGTGAAATAGAAGCAGTCAAAAAGGCTCTCAAATAAACTGCCCTATGTCTGAAAAACTTGCAGCACAAAAAGAAGCAACTTCTTTACTGAATTATCAAAACTTTTATTTGGTGGGTATTAAGGGCGTCGCCATGACCTCGATTGCTCAATGTTTATTGGATGCAGGGAAAAATGTCAGGGGGAGTGATGTTAAAGAGGACTTTGTCACCGCTAAGATTTTACGGGAAAAAGCAATTACAGTCGAGAGTTTTGCCGAAGATTTTTTATCAAGCACAAATGGCAATAGACCCGACTGTTTAATTTATACTGCTGCCCATCAGGGTATAGATCATCCTCAGGTTAAGAAAGCGATTGCCAACAAGATTCCGGTATTTTCTCAAGCAGCAGCTCTCGCTGATTTATTTAATCAACAAGAAGGAGTGGCTGTGTGTGGCGTCGGAGGTAAAACTACCATTACTGCCATGATTATTTGGGTGTTAAAACAATTAAATATCCCCATTTCCTTCTCCTTAGGGGTGGGTGAAATTATTGGTCTCAAAGCAACCGGAGCATGGAATTCACAAGCCACTTATTTTATTGCCGAAGCAGATGAATATGCGGTTGACGCGAATGCTTTGAAGAAGGGAAAAAAGTTCCAAGCCCGATTTAGTTTTTTGAAACCAGCGCTGGTGGTTTGTAGCAATCTCAGCTATGACCATCCTGATGTCTATGCCAGTTTCAGCGACACTAAAAACACTTTTAAAAAGTTTTTTTTACAGATCAAAGAAAATGGCTGTTTAATTATCAATAGCGATAACGAAGCACTAGTCAAGCTGGCGCAAGAGGTCAAAACCATAAGAAACGATCTTAAAATCGTTTCTTTTGCTTGGGCCCAACCCGCTGATTATTTTTTATCACATTATCAAATTCAAAATGGGCACAGCTTAGCTACAGTTAATCAAAGATTAAATAATAACCTCCGACAAGCGCCACTCAGATTAAAAGTTCCTGGTCAGTTTAATTTAATGAACTCTCTAGCCGCTGTTGCCGCCCTGGCCGAATTACAAGTTCCCCTGCAACAAAGTTGTCAGGCTTTAGGTAAATTTCAATCAACTAAGCGTCGTTTTGAATTAGTCAAAATAGCGAACGGTCAACGTTTTTTTGACGATTACGCTCATCACCCCCATGAATTAAGTGAATTGATTCGTACTCTCAATCAATATTTTTCCACAGATACAAAGCTGATTGCTTTTCAGCCTCACACTTACAGTCGCACCAAAGCGCTGTTTAAA
>Ga0302245_1000399_pt1 | contig 37049 bp, 32 predicted proteins | sample AAG_UR_Thr_MG_FD_193512 | JGI IMG/M metagenome (GOLD analysis project Ga0302245, IMG submission 193512) | Enriched activated sludge microbial communities from anaerobic digester in WTTP, New Holstein, Wisconsin, United States - AAG_UR_Thr | ecosystem: Engineered > Bioreactor > Anaerobic >... | reverse complement strand
GCTCCTGGAGAAAGTCTCTCTCCCGGTAACATGAATTATGAGTCAACGACCATTATGCATCTTCACCTCCGGTAACATTTATTGTGAGGCAATTCGCCGTCGAAATCGTATTAGACTATTAAAGATGATCGTGCTAAGAAATCCGCGGGGAGGAGGGGCCCGATGGTGTACCCCCCCCCCGCTCTTTTTCGGTCGAATGACGCCGGGGTGACGGGGTGGCCTCCTGTCATGCGCGGGCGCCGGCGGGGGCATGGGATGTTTTGCTTCTGGCATAATTCTTGACAAATCAAAGAAAATCGACGCTTTTCATGATGCTGCCACGGAACAGCGCCGATGATCGGGGATGTTTCTCCGGAGGGCCAGAGCGGGGGAAGGAGAAAAAGAGAGATGAACGGAAAAAGTGAAAAATATCTCTTTGAGGTCAGCTGGGAAGTCTGCAACCAGATCAGCGGCATCTATACCGTCATCAGCACCAAGGTACCGGAGGCCCTTTCGGTCTTCGGGGAGCGGTACTATCTCCTCGGCCCCGACCTCAAAAACAACCTGGAATTCGAAGAAACCGATGAAGAGCAGTGGAAACCGATCCGTGAGCACACGGCGATGAGGGATATTCCGTGCCGGTTCGGACGATGGAAGATCCCCGGAGAGCCGAAGGTCATCCTGGTCAATTACAGCAAGAAGTACAACAAGGATCAGCTGCTCTACCAGCTCTGGGAAGACCACGGTGTCGACTCCATCTCCGACACACCCGAATATGTGGAGCGAGTCATGTTCGGGGCCGCCTGCAGTGAGGTGATCGAGACGATCTTCAATCTGGGTGTGAAACCGGAGGACGCTGCCGCCGTGGCCCATTTTCACGAATGGATGAGCGGCGCGGGACTGCTGACGCTCCGGAACCGGGTCCCCGCCATAGGCACCGTTTTCACGACCCACGCCACCGTTCTGGGGAAGTCCCTGGCCAGCGCCGGCGTCGAACTCTACGCCGGAATGGATCACATATCGCCCCAGAGGGAGGCGGCATCTCTGAACGTCATGGCGAAATATTCCCTGGAAGTTGCCACGGTCCGGGAAGCCGACGTTTTCACGACGGTGAGCGAGATCACGACCACGGAGGCCAAGAATTTTCTCGGCCGCACGCCGGACTTCATTCTTCCGAGCGGCCTCGACATCGGGACGATCCCCGACCTGTCGCTCGACCGGGCCCCGGCCCTGAAGGCACGCGAGAAGATCCTTGCTCAGGCATCGCGTTTCCTGAGAAAAGACCTGCCCGCGAACACGAGGATCTTCATCATCTCGGGAGACTACGATTTCCACGGCAAGGGTATCGATGTGTTTCTCCACAGCCTGGGGCGTCTGGACAAGGAGACCGAGCAGGGAGGTGCCGTCCTCGCCCTCCTGTGTGTGCTGGGCGGTCACATGGATTTGATCCCCGCCCTGCAGAGCGAGTATGCCAGGGTCGAGACCGGAACACCGCCTATCGCCACGCACCGGCTCCATTTCGAGGCTTCCGATCCCATCCTGGAAACCTGCAACCGGCTCGGGCTCAAGAATCTCGCCCAGAACCGAGTGAATGTCATCTTCGTGCCGGCCTATCTCAACGGCTACGACGGGCTCTTCAACATGTCCTACTACGAGGTGCTCTCCGGCTGTGATCTGGGCGTTTTCCCCTCGTACTACGAGCCCTGGGGGTACACGACGCTCGAGAGCGCGGCCCACGCCGTGCCGACCGTGACGACGGACCAGTCGGGGTTCGGCCTCTGGGTTCAGAGCGAGGTCGGCGGCAGCGGCGTGATCGTTCTCAAGCGCCGCGGCCGGGACACCGCATCCGTCGAAGAGGACCTTTTCAATATCCTGAAGGGTTCCCTGGGCTGGAACGAGGAAGAGATGCAAAGTCGCCGGCTTGCGGCCAGAGAGGCCGCCTCCCTGGCGGACTGGAGCCGCTTCTACAGCCGTCATTTCGAGGCCTATGAAATGTCGGCCGCCCGGTCCGCCGGTCGTGCCGACAAGATGAGCTCGGCGGAGTATCGGGCGGAGGTGAGACACGTTTTTCCGGGGACCGGGTCGTCGCAGCCGCACTTCCGGTGTTTCACGGCCGTTGTGAACCTGCCCCTGAAGATCGCGCGGCTGAGGGAACTGGCATACAACCTCTGGTGGTCCTGGAACCCCCGGGCCCTGGATCTCTTCGCCCACCTCGACACGAAACTCTGGGAGGAGATGGGGAACAATCCCGTCCGGATGCTCGAGTCCGTTTCACCGGAGAAACTCGCGGAGGCGGCGGGTTCGGAGAGCTTCCTGAAGCTCTACGAACAGGTCATCGAACAATTCGACCATTACATGGTCGAGAGGGGCAACCACAAAAAATCGGGGCAGAATGATATCCGGTGGTCTTCGCCCGTGGCGTACTTCTCGACGGAGTACGGCCTCCACGAATGCATTCCTCTTTATTCAGGCGGCCTCGGCACCCTCTCGGGAGACACCCTGAAAACGGCCAGCGACATGAACATCCCCATGGTGGGAGTCGGTCTTCTTTACGGGAGCGGGTTTTTCCGGCAGTCCGTCGACCGGGACGGCATCCAGACGGCGGAGTATCCCGAGAGCGATTTTTCCAACCTGCCCGTCCAGATCGTCCAGGACGACAGGGGCGACGAGGTCCAGGTGTCCATCGATCTCCCCGGCCGGACGCTTTACGCGAGGATATGGGAGATCAAGGTGGGACGCGTTTCTCTGTTCCTGCTGGATTCGGACGTGAGCAAGAACACCGTCCAGGACAGGAGAATCACGGCAAGACTTTATCCGGCGGATCAGCGGACCCGGATCGAGCAGGAAATCCTCCTCGGACGGGGCGGGGTCCGCCTCCTGGAGAAGCTGGGCGTCAACCCCCGCGTCTATCACATCAACGAAGGGCACTCGGCATTCCTCATCTTCGAGAGAATCACCACGCTCATGACCGACGAGGGGCTTTCCTTCGACGAAGCCGCGGAAGTGGTCCGGGGCAGCACCGTCTTCACGACCCACACCCCCGTGGAGGCGGGCAACGAGCGGTTCGCCAGAGACCTCATCGAGTATTACTTCTCGAGTTTCATCAAGCGTACCGGCATTTCGTGGTCCCAGTTCTTTGAACTGGGCAGGAAGGAGATCGGAGACGACAGGCCCTTCTTCATGAACATCCTCGGCTTCAAGCTCTCCCACATGAGCAACGCCGTCAGCCGCATGCACCGGACCGTGTCGCGTCGCATGTGGCGGGACGTCTGGAAAGGGTTCTACGACACCGACATCCCCATCGATTACGTCACCAACGGCGTCCACCTGCCGAGCTATGTGGCGCCCCGGATGCGGGAACTTCTCGAGGATTATCTGGCGCTCGAGTGGGAGAAGGAGGTCATGGACGCAAAGCGCTGGAGCCGGGTGAACAACATCCCTGACTTTGTCCTGTGGCGTGTCCGGTACGAGTTGAAACAGGACCTGATCAACTTCCTCCGGGGCAGCATCACGAGGCAATGGAACAAGTACGGATACACGAGGGGCCTGCAGGAGGAAATCCTGGGGAAGATCAACCCCTCGGCCCTCATGATCGGGTTCGCAAGGCGTTTCGCCCCTTACAAGCGGGCCGACCTGCTCTTCACGGACCTCGACAGGCTCGACAAGATCATCAATCACCCGGAACGGCCCGTTCACGTCATCTACGCGGGCAAGGCGCACCCGAACGATCAGATGGGCAGGGACATCCTCAGGAAGGTCATCGATGTCACGAAAGACAAGCGGTTCAGGGGGAAGATCTTCTTCGTCGAGGATTACGATCTTCAGTCGGCGCGTATCTTCGTTCAGGGGGTCGATCTCTGGCTCAACAACCCCCGGAGACCTTTCGAGGCCTGCGGGACGAGCGGCCAGAAGGTGACCATCAACGGATGTCTCAACGTGAGCACCTCCGACGGTTGGTGGTGTGAGGGCTACAACGGCACCAACGGCTGGACGATCGGCCCGGTGATGACGGACACCCCCCAGGAAGAAGGATCCAGCGATGAATCGGATGCACAGTCCCTCTACGGGCTCATCGAGGATGTCATCGCACCGCTCTACTACGAGCGGGGGACGTCGGGCATCCCTCTGCGGTGGATCAGCATGATCAAGCGGGCCATGGAGACGCTTGTTCCCGTGTTCAATTCCGACCGCATGATGCTCGATTACTACAATAAGATGTATCTCCCCACGGCCCGGAGGGCGAAGGCCGTCACGCGGGACGGCTACCGGCTCGCCCGGGAACTTTCAGACTGGAAGCGCAAGATCCCCATGCGCTTCTCGTCGGTGAAGCTGCTGGATGTGCGCGTCGACGGGATCATAGGTGATAGCGTGATCGTCGGGACGCCCTTCGCCGTGAGCGTGCATGTCGACCCCGGGAAGCTGGAGCCGGAGGAGATTCTGGCCGAGTTGGTCATCGGCCGGCGGGACGGTCAGGTGTTCATTGCTCCCCCGGTGACCCTATCGCTGCGCATGACCGAGAAAGCCGGGGACGGGACGGTGACCTTCGCCGGCGAGTACGTGGTGCAGGAAAACGGCCCCCATTCCTATGGCGTCCGCGTCATGCCTTACAACAAGGACCTCGCCTCGAAGCAGGAACTGGGACTGGTGCTCTGGGGCTGAGGCCAGGGCAGAGGGTCAAGGGCAACGGGTTTGGTCCGGTTCATTTAGCCTGTTTTGTTCTTTTGGTCTTGCTCGCGGCTGTTCACTCGCCACTCACCGCTATTTCTTGCTGATGAGCCAGAGGATCAGGGTCAGGACAATGCTGATGAGAATGCTCGTGCCCAGGGGGAAGTAGAAGGTGAAGTTTTTCCCCCTGTAGGAGAAGTCCCCCGGGAGCCGTCCGAGCCAGGGGACCTTGGGACCCAGCAGGAGCACGGCGCCGATGATGACGATCACCACGCCGATGACGATCAGCATCTTTCCCAGAGAAGAAAAACCTTCCATCCGAATCGTCTTTCTTTGTCTTTCTTGGTCTGTCTCGAGCTTTGCTCCATTTTGAATTATGAATTTTGAGTTTTGAATTGCGGAGTGATTCCTGTGCCTTTCATTCATAACTCAACACTCAAACTTCAAAACGGCTTTCACCCTGTACCCTGACCCCTATACCCGATATCCGTATCGAATGCTACACCCATTGAAAAGGCGCTTCAAGCCTGAAGTCGGGAGCCATGTGACGTTCGTCCACCTTCTGGACGAAGAGCGTTTCGAAGCCGAGGCGGAGGGCGTAATCGACGACGGCGTCGTACTCATCACGGGCAAGCCTGCGTCCCAGTTCGGGATGCCCCGCCACCGGGGGGGGCGGCGTGTACTGGGACATGAGGCTTACGGGAACCGCCGGGGGCAGGTGTTTCCGCAGAAGCCGGAGCGCCTCGAGGCTGTTTTCAACCGCCCCGGGCAGGACCAGGTGGCGGATGATCAGGCCCCGGAGGGCGGTGCCGTCCATGAGGACCGGTGCCTCGCCGGTCTGGCGGAGCATTTCACGAAGCGACTGCAGGCCCTGATTCACGTAGTCCCCGACGCCCGAAAACCGCATGGCCGTTTCGTCGCTTCCGTACTTGAAGTCGGGCAGGTATATGTCGACGATCCCTTCGAGCTCCCGGAGCACCCCGGCGTTTTCATAGCCGCCGCAGTTGTACACGATGGGGACGTGAAGGCCCTTTCCTGCCGCGATTGCCAGGCCTTCCAGGATCCCCGGGATATGCGGCGTGGGGGTGACGAGTTCGATGTTGTGGCAGCCCTTTTCCTCGAGCCCCAGGATGACCTTTGCCAGGGTTTCCCCGTCACAGGGTTTGCCGCTGACGCCGCGGCTGATCTGGTGGTTCTGGCAGTAGAGACACTTGAGGTTGCAGGAAGAGAAAAAAAGCGTCCCCGCTCCGCGGGTCCCCGAAAGAATCGGTTCCTCACCGTGATGGGGAAGGGCATGGGAGAGGATGACGTCACCGGTGAGGCCGCAGAAGCCGATCTCGCCGGCTGTCCTGTTGACCCGGCAGGCCCTTGGGCAGAGGCGGCAATCCTCGAGCATCCGCCGCAGCCGGACCGCTCCCTTCCGGATTTCTTCAGGGTCCATCATCCCGTGGACGGCTCCTCGATTTTCTCAATGACTTCCCGTATCTTCCCGCTTTCCACCGCCTCGATGAAAATCTCGCCGAGGGGCGCGCAGCGTTCGACGACCTCCTCCCAGTTTCTGATCCTCGTTTTCGGGTCGTCGATGAAGGTAACGAAATCATCCCGGTCCGGGACCTTTTCGCCGGGGAACGTCCGGATCAGTTCCTCCGACGGACGGATCAGGAGGACGGAGTCCATGACGCCGGGCCGGGGACGACGTTTGACGAGGGTCCGATCGAACCATCCCGGGATCACCCTCTCCTGGTGATGGAAGAGGAGCGTGACATCCTCTTCCCTCGTGCTGTAGTCGTGATTGAGGTGATAATCCACGAGCCCGCCGTCCCTGTAGACGCCCGTGGGCGCGCCGTAGATGTCCCGGATCCCGGCGATGATCATCGGGATGGCCCCCGAGGCGAGGAGGGCGTGCTTGAAGTTGATCGGGTTCAGCGGGACGGCTTTCCCCCGAAAGTCATCCCGGAAAAAAAAATGGGGCGGCCGCGGGCCGTTGTGGAAGACGACGCGCTCGAAGAAAAGGGGGAGGTTCCCGCTGCTTAACCGGTTGAGGAGATAGCCGGCTCCCAGCCCGATCCACTGGACCCATACGATCTCGGAAGCTGTCAGGTGTCTCGCCCTTGCCGTCGTGAAGGCCAGGCGGAAGTGGTCGTTGGCCAGAGCGAAGGGGATGGCGTCGTCTTTGACGTAGGCATTGACGACCCGGACGAGGGCGTCACGGAGCGTCTCGGGCGTGTGGGTCTTTTTGAAGGGGATCCGGATGTAGGCCTTCAGGAGCTGCCTGTAGCTTTTTCCCGGCTCCGGCTGCACCCAGGCGGCAAAGCGCCAGGCCCCGGCGGAAGAACCGGCGAGCAGCACGGGCCTGGCCCTGGACCCGAGCTTCCGGCCCGCAATGAGGGCGAGATCGAAACCGCTGGCGACGAGCCATCGCGGACCGACGGCGGGGCCGACATAGGTCGAGACGGAATCGAAAGAGAACCCCCCGTCCTTGATGATGCCGTAGGCATTTTTTCCCGCCTGGATGCGAAGTCTTTTCATGGTTGAATTGAAGGGCTCGGACCGTCCGGTTCGGGTGTCGTGACCCGTCCGAAAGAGCGGGAAATTCTATTCCAAAATGCTTGTAAATGCAATGTCCTTCCTTTGCTCTTGACAGCCGTCGGTGCCTCCGATAGAGTCTCGCTGCAAGGAGAAAAACGACGGAAGGGAAAGCGCTATGGACATCAGGGAAACCGTTCTGGAAATGGCGAAAAACGCGCGGGCGGCTTCGCACAGGCTCTCCGGGCTTTCGAGTTCGGACAAAGACGGGGTCCTCCTCGAACTGGCGGACCAGCTGATGCCTCACGCTGATTATCTTCTCGAAGAAAACGAGAAAGACGTGGAATCCGCCCGCCGGCAGGGACTCTCAGAGGCCATGCTCGATCGGCTCGCCCTCGACGAAGCCAAGATTAACGAAATGGCAACGGGGCTGAGAGAGGTGGCTGCGCTCCCGGACCCGGTGGGGAAAGTCACCTCGATGTGGCGCAGGCCCAACGGCCTGCTCGTCGGGAGGATGCGGATACCTCTCGGCGTTGTCGGGATCATCTACGAATCACGGCCGAACGTCACGGTCGAGGCGGCGGCCCTGTGCTTCAAATCGGGAAACGCCGTCATCCTGCGGGGCGGCTCCGAAGCCATTCGTTCCAACACGGCCCTGAACCTTCTCTTCCGCGGCGTGCTCCGGATCAAGGGGTTTCCCGAGGAAGCCGTGCAGCTTATTCCCGTGGTGGACCGGGAGGCCGTGAATGTCATGCTCTCCTGCGAGGAGTACATCGACCTCATCATCCCCCGGGGGGGCGAGGAGGTGATCCGGGCCGTCGTCAGCCAGTCGCGGATACCGGTCATTAAGCACTACAAGGGTGTGTGCCATGTCTTCATCGATGAAAGCGCCGACCTCCCGATGGCCTACACCATCTGCATGAACGCCAAGGCGCAGCGGCCCGGTGTCTGCAACGCCATGGAGACCCTCCTGGTCCACAAAAATATCGCCGGGGCTTTTCTCCCCGAGATGGCGCGGCAACTCAGGGCGGCCGGCGTCGTCCTCCGGGGTTGCGAGAAGGCCCGTGCGGTCGTCCCCGACATGGAGGCCGCAAGGGAGGAGGACTGGTACGCCGAATACCTCGATCTCACCCTGGCCGTCCGGGTTGTGGACAGTCTCGACGAAGCCGCCGCGCACATCGGGAAATACGGCTCCCTCCACACGGAATCTATCGTCACCCGGGATTACGCCAACTCGCAGAGGTTTCTCTCGGAGGTCAACTCCTCGACGGTCCTCGTGAACGCTTCCACAAGGTTCAGCGACGGTTTCCAACTCGGTCTCGGCGCCGAGATCGGCATCAGCACGACGAAACTTCACGCCTTCGGGCCGATGGGCCTCGAGGAACTCACGACGACGAAGTTCATTGTCTATGGAAACGGACAGATCCGGACCTAAGTTACAGGGGCCAGGGTGTCGGGTACCGAGTACAGGGTGAAAACAGTTTTGAGTTTCGAGTGTTAAGCAGAACCGGATGGATCAGAAGTTGAGAAGTTCAGAAGATAAGAAGATGAGAAATTGGGGAAATGAACCTTCAGCCTTTTGCCTTTAGCCTTACGCCATAAGCCATAAGCCTCCGCCCAGGAGGCCCATTGACCAGACGGACCAGATAGACAAAACAGACCAGATAGACGGTGAAAATGAAGTGGGGATTGATGGGGGGGACCTTCGACCCGATTCACATCGGGCATCTGAGGTGCGCTCAGGAAGTGCTCGAGATGTTTTCTCTCGACCGGGTCGTCTTCGTGCCCTCCGCAGTCCCGCCGCTCAAGGCGCGCCAGGGCCTCACCGACTTCAAGCACCGGAAGACCATGGTGATGCTGGCGATCGAAGGGAACCGGCATTTTTCCTGTTCCGACATCGAGGAGAAGAGGGAGGGGAAGTCCTACACGATCGACACCGTCCGGTATTTCCAGGAAAAGCACGGGCCGGAGCTCCTGATCCACTTCATCCTCGGACAGGATGCCTTCCTGGAAATCCAGAAATGGAAAGACTGGCAGAGGCTCCTCACCCTCTGCCATTTCGTCATTATGACCGAGCCCGAGACGGAGCCCGAGGATCTCATGAGCGTTGCCCTGCCGACTGTTTTTACCGCCCGGTTCCGATTCAACAGGGCCGTCGACGGGTTCATCGGGCCGTCGGGTTACGCCCTGTTTTTCCGGAAGGTGACCCTCTTCGATGTCCACTCCACCGATATCCGCCGGCGGATCCGGGGAGGGATGTCCATACGGTATCTTGTTCCTGATACGGTCAGGAAGTATATCGGAGATCACATCCTCTACGCGGCTTCCTGATTCCCGCTGAGAGAGCACCAGAATCGAGGCGCGGCAGAGGTCCTGCCGCGCACCGCTGAAAGGAAGAGGCAATGGGGAAAGAATCCAAGGAAAAATTCGCAAGCCTGAGGCCCGATATCGATCTGGAGAAGATGCACCGCCGGAACAGGGGATACCTGCCGGAACTCATCGGCATCGAGTGGCTCTCCCTGGGGCAGGGGAAAGTCACGGGTCGTGTGAAGATCCGCCAGGACCTCCTGGCGCCGAACGATTTTCTTCACGCCGCCTCGATCATCGGCCTTGCAGACACCGCCTGCGGGTACGGGGCCTTTACCCACCTGCCCGTAGGGGCGGAAAACTTCACCACCCTCGAAGTCAAGGCAAATTTCCTGAGCACGCTGCGCGAAGGGACGATGGCCTGCGAGGCCACCCTGGTCAGCGGGGGGCGCACCATCCAGGTGTGGGATGCCGTCGTGACCGATGAAGCCACCGGGCGAACCCTTGCCCTTTTTCGTTGCACGCAGATGATCCTGTGGCCGAGGGTCTGACCCCTCAGCGTGGCTCCGGCCGGCTCTGTCGATCGGCGCGTGCCGGAGGTCCATGACCATGGATGCACTGAAGAGCAGAGCCCGAAGTTTCGTTTACGCCTTCTCCGGCATCGTCAGCCTGCTGGTATCCCAGCCGAACGCGCGAATTCACGCCTTCGTCACCCTTGTCGTACTGGCCGCCGGTTTCTTCATCGGCCTTTCCCGGGTGGAGTGGTGTGTGATCGTGATCACCATCGCCGCCGTGTGGACGGCCGAAGCCCTGAACACGTCCCTCGAGTTCCTTGCCGATGCGACCTCACCCGGCCTTCATCCCCTCGTGAAAAAGGCCAAGGATATCGCGGCGGGGGGCGTTCTCGTTGCCGCTGTGGCTTCCGTCATCGTGGGCGTGATCATCTTCGGTCCCCGCATTTTATCCCTCTTGATAAATTGAAGACGCCGTGTCATGGTTGACGGGAAGGGTCATTCGTGAACTGCGGTGCTTTTTCCGCTCCATTTTCGCATTTCGAATTCCCCCGTCCATTCCCCTCCGGTCCCGGCGAGAAGTCCCGCTCGTCCAGTAAGGCTTCGGAGGAAGGAGGTCTCTATGCCGCTCAGGCAATGGAGGGAATTTCCGAACAGTCACCATGTGAAACATGTTACCATGATTCATTCCCCGGTGTACTGGACCCGGGAAATCGCCGCGGCGGCCCATGCCCCGGGGAAGGAACTCGCGAAGACGGTGATGGTGAGGCAGAACGGCCGCCTCGTGATGGCGGTTTTCCCCGCATCCTGCCGGGTCGATTTCAGGAAACCCCGGGAGGCCTTCGATGCCCGAAACGTCGGGCTTGCCTCGGAGGAGGATTTCAAGGACACCTTCCCGGGGTGCGAGCGCGGCGCCATGCCGCCCTTCGGAAATCTCCACGGGATCGATGTCGATGTGGCCGGTGTGCTTTCCACCCCGGGGAACATCGCTTTCAGCGCCGGTTTCCACACGGAACTCGTGAAGCTCGCCTATTCGGATTACGAGAGGTCTGGGCAACCGAAACGGGCGGCCTTCACGGTGAGACAGGGATCGGGTCATGACGAAGTGCAGCCGCTGTGAAAGCCCCGTCGCCTCGAAGGTGATCAAGCTCTGTGTCGACTGTCTTCGTTCGTCCGCGGATCAGGCGGACATCGTCCACCTCCACGACCCGGACCGGCAGGCCTTCGGTCTTCCCCTGAGACCGCCGGCAAGCGGTGAGGGGAAAAGTTGTGTCCTCTGCGCCAATGCCTGCCGGATGGCACCGGGCGAGGAGGGATTTTGCGGCCTTCACCGAAATCTGGGGGGGCGCCTGGTGCCGGTCGCACCGAAGGGAAGTGCGCTGGCCTGTGTCTACCGGGATTCTCTTCCCACGAACTGCTGCGCGGCCTGGTTCTGCGCCGGCTCGCGGGAGAGGGGGTGCAACCTCGCCGTCTTCTTCTACGGGTGCAACTTCGACTGCCTCTTCTGTCAGAACGCTTCCCACAAGGAGATCACCCGGGCGCCGGCCGTCCGGGAGGATGACATGGTCCGGGCGGCGCTCGCGGAGGATGTCCGGTGCGTCTGTTACTTCGGGGGTTCCCCGGAGCCGCAGATGGCTTTCGCCCTCCGTGTCTCCGAACGCATCATCGAGGAGAGCGGCAACTCGAAGAGAATCTGCTGGGAGTGGAACGGCTGCGGGAATCCCGGGCTGGTGGAGCGGGCCGCCGGTCTGTCCGGGAAAAGCGGGGGCGTGGTGAAGTTCGACCTGAAGGCCCGAAACCCCGCCCTTGCCCTGGCCCTCTGCGGTGTAAAGAATGAACGGTCTTTTGAAAATTTCGTCCGGGTGGCGAAAGCTTTCCCCGGGAGGGATGTCCTCACGGCCACCACCCTCCTGGTTCCTTATTACGTGGATGCGATGGAAGTGGAGGCCATTGCACGCTTCATCGCCGACATCAACCCCGCCATCCCCTACTCGCTTCTCATCTTTCATCCCGATTTCATGATGCAGGACCTGCCCGTCACCCCGAGGAGGCAGGTCGACGAGTGCTACCGGGCGGCCCGTCGGCACCTCCGGAGGGTAAACATCGGGAACACCCACCTTCTCCGCTACGCCGAATGAACCCGGGTCCGGCCGGGTATTCGCCGAACACGGGAAAAGCCGCAATTGCAATTCCCGATGATTCGAGATCCTGTCAGCGGGTCGTTCCGCATTCTCTTTTCAGGATACCGCCTCACCGCCGATGATTTTGCGGAGAAACCGCCCCGTCATGGACCGCCCGGACCGGGCCACCTCCTCGGGCGTGCCTGCGGCGATGATCTCCCCGCCGCCCGGCCCGCCCTCAGGCCCGAGGTCGATGATATGGTCGGCACACTTGATCACGTCGAGGTTGTGTTCGATGACGACGACGGTGTGCCCCATGTCGACGAGCCTCCCGAGGACCGCCAGCAGCCTCTCCACGTCGGCGAAGTGGAGTCCGATTGTCGGCTCGTCGAGGATGTAGAGGGTCTTCCCGCTGCTCGGCTTGCCCAGTTCCCGCGCGAGCTTGATCCGCTGCGCCTCGCCGCCGGAGAGGGTGGTGGCGGACTGGCCGAGCTTGACGTACCCGAGACCCACGTCGTGGAGGAGCTGGAGCCTCGCCCGGACGGCGGGAATGTTCTCGAAGAAGGAGAGGGCCTGGCTGACGGTCATGTCCAGGACATCGGCGATGTTCATGCCCCGGTAGCGGATCTCCAGCGTCTCCGGGTTGAAGCGCCGCCCCCGGCAGCTGTCGCAGGTGATGTACACGTCGGGCAGGAAGTGCATTTCGATCCGGATCAGTCCGTTTCCCTCGCAGGCCTCGCAGCGCCCCCCCTTCACGTTGAAGCTGAAGCGCCCGGCCCGGTATCCCATCGTTCTGGATTCCGGAAGCTGTGCAAAGAGTTCGCGGATGTGAGCGAAGGCCCCCGTGTAGGTCACCGGGTTGGAGCGCGGGGTCCTGCCGATGGGCTGCTGGTTCATGATGACCGCGCGTTCGATTCCCCCCAGGTCCTTGACGTTTTTCACCTTTCCGATCCTTCCCCGGTACCGGTCGAGCCTGCGGGAGAGGACACGGTAGAGGGTCTCGATGACCAGGGTGCTTTTGCCCGAGCCGGAAACGCCGGTCACGCAGGTGAAAAGCCCCGTGGGGATCCGTATGTCGATGTTCTTGAGGTTGTTTGCCGAAGCGCCCTCGAGGATGATGAAGCGGCGGGGGAGGGGCCTTCTTCGGCCGGGCGGCGGGATCGAAAGCCGACCCGACAGGTACTTTCCCGTGAGTGACACGTCGCTTGCGGCGATCTCCTCCGGGGTTCCGTGAAAGACGATCTCGCCGCCATCGAGCCCCGCGCCGGGGCCCATGTCGATGATGTCGTCGGCGGCCGTCATCATTTCGGCGTCGTGCTCGACGACGAGCACGGTGTTGCCCATGTCCCTCAGGCGTTTCAGCGTTGAGATGAGCCTCCGGTTGTCTCTCGGGTGGAGGCCGATCGTCGGCTCGTCCAGCACGTAGAGAACGCCCGTCAGACCCGAACCGATCTGGGTGGCAAGCCGGATTCTCTGCCACTCTCCGCCGGAGAGGGTTCCCGAGGAACGCTCCAGGCTCAGGTAATCCATGCCCACGTCGAGGAGGAACCGGAGCCGTTGGCGGATTTCCTTCACGATCCGCTCCGAGATCGCCCGTTCCGGTTCCGTAAGCGGCAGGGTATCCACGAAGGCGGCGGCCTCCGCGATGGGCAGCCGACAGAGCTCGTGGATGTTTTTTCCGCCCACGGTGACGGCTAGGCTCTCCTTCTTCAGACGGGAGCCGCGGCATGAGGGGCATTCGCTCAGGTTGAGATAACGCTCGAGCTCGGCCCTCACGTCGCCCGATTCCGTTTCCAGGTATCGGCGGTTCAGGTTGTGGATGACGCCCTCGAAGGGTCGGGTGAAAAACTGGCGCTTCCCCCCGAAATCCGAGAAAAACCGGATCGCCTCGTCCCCCGACCCGTACAGGAGCACCCGGCGGATCTTTTCGGGCAAGTCCTTGTAGGGCCTGTTGATGTCGAAGGAGTAGTGGCGGGAGAGCGCCTCGAGCATCTGGTGAAAGTACATGGAGTTTCTTTTTTCCCAGGGGGCGATGGCGCCTTCCCGGACGGAAAGGCCCGGGTCCGGAACGACCAGATCCTCGTCAAAGAACATCTTCGACCCCAGTCCTCCGCACTCGGGGCAGGCCCCGTAGGGGCTGTTGAAGGAAAACATCCGCGGGGCGAGATCGGGGATGCCGATCCCGCAAACGGGGCAGGCGTATCGTTCGCTGAAGAGGAGTTCCTCGCCGCCCTTCACATCGATCCGGACCAGGCCCTCCGAGAGCTTCGACGCGATCTCCAGGGAATCCCGCAGGCGTTTCCGGAGACCTTCCCGGATGACGAGACGGTCGATGACGACATCGATGTCGTGACGCTTGTTCTTGTCCAGGGGGATATCGTCGGCAAGGTCGCGGACCTCCCCGTCGATCCGGACCCGGACGTAGCCCTCCTTCCGGAGCCTTCCCAGCTCTTTCTGGAATTCGCCCTTTCTTCCCCGGACGAGGGGCGACAGGATCGTGACACCGGTCTTCTCGGGCAGCGCTGTGACCCGGTCCATCATCATGTCGATCGTCTGGGACCGGATCTCCCGCCCGCAACCGGGGCAGTGAGGGACGCCGATCCGGGCGTACAGGAGCCTCAGGTAATCGTAGACCTCCGTGACGGTGCCGACGGTGGATCGGGGGTTGTGGCTTGCCGTTCTCTGCTCGATGGCGATGGCGGGGGAAAGGCCCTCGATCGATTCCACCTCGGGCTTGTCCATCTGCCCGATGAACTGCCTGGCGTAGGTGGAGAGGGACTCCACGTATCGCCGCTGGCCTTCGGCGTAAACCGTATCAAAGGCCAGGGAGGATTTGCCGGAACCGCTGACCCCTGTGATCACGACGAGCCGGTTCCGGGGGATGTCTATGTTGATGTTCTTGAGGTTGTGCTGGGACGCCCCTTTAATCCTGATCGTGTCCATCTGATTTCCCGGACCTTGCCCCGGATAGCCGGGTCCCGAAGCCCGTCTTCTCTTTCCTAAGGCCTGGCGCCTGCCGGCTTGAGCCGGATCTCGATGTAGGACCGTTTCCGAAGCTCCGTCATCCATTCGCCGTATTTCTTTTCCGCCTTTTCCCGGCCGATGGCGTCTTCGATTTCGTTGCGCACGACGGGCAGGGGCTTCATCCCCCCGCCTCTCTTGTCCAGGATCTGGATGATGTGGAAACCCTGGGGGGACTCGATCACATCGCTCGTGTCGCCGATCTTCAGCTTGAAAGCCACTTCGTCGACGGCGGAGAGCATGGAGCCCTTCTCGACATAACCCATGTCCCCGCTCATGCCCGCTCCCTCGCCGCGGGCATACTGGGCCGCCAGCTGTTCGAAGGGGACTCCCTCTTTCAGTTTCTTCAAAACGTCCTCGGCTTCGGCTTTCTTCAGGCTCCGGATGTCCGCCTCGGAGGCCGCCGGGGCCGGGATCATGATCTGACGGATCCTGACCGCCTCCTTGCCCTCATACTCATCGCGGTGATCGCGGTAGTAATTGCCGATCTCCTCGTTGCTCACGGCAATTTTCGACTGAATCTCCCTCCGGATGACCCGGCCCTTGATCATGTTGTTTCGGGTTGCCTCGCGGTATTCTTCGAAGCTCACACCATCTTTCTCGAGGCCCGCCTTGACGTCCTCGAGTTTCCATTTTCTCTTCGCCAGCAGATCGTTGATCGTTGCCGTGATCTCCTCGTCCTTCACGGTGATTCCCAGGCGCTTGGCCTCCTGCTTGAGAAGCGCCTCCTCGATCAAGTTGTTCAGCACGGGCAACTGGACTTCTTCACGGATCCTGTCTCTGGGAATGTCGGGATTGCTTGTTTCGACCCGCCGGACGAAGACTTCGGACGCTGTGTTGAGTTCCTGCAGGGTGATCACGTCGTCATTTACGATGGCGACAATCCGGTCCGCCACTTCCGCGCCCGCGGGGAATGCGAAAAACATCCACACCGTAACGATCATCATCCATTTCGGTTTCATTCTCATCCCTCTCTCCGATCCGGCCTCTCTGGTCCGTCTGGTCAATTGGCCTCCTGGGCGGAGGCTTATGGCTTAAGGCTAAAGGCAAAAGGCTGAAGGCTCATTTCCCCGACGGCTCATCTTCCTGCCTTCCGAACCTTTCAACTTCAGATCTCCCGGGTCCCGTTCACCACTCGAAACGCGAAACCCGCCGCTGCGTTTACGCTTATTCCAGCCGGATCCGCCGCATGGCCTCCTCGTCGATCTCGACGACCGATGAGGCTCTCAGGGTCTCGAGCCAGTCGAGGAAAGCCGTTTCCTCCTTTTCTTCTCTCAAATCCTGTATCACCCGTTCACGGACGTCTTCGAAACGGCCCGTCCCCTTCCGCTCCCTCTTCAGCACCTTGAAGATGTGATAGCCGTAAGGGCTTTTGATGACTCTGCTCGTCCGGCCGACGGGCAGGGCGAACACCTCCTTCTCGACGACCTCGGGAAGCATGCCCCGGCTGAAATACCCGATGTCGCCTCCCCGCTCCCGTTCGGGGCCGCTGGAAACATCCCGGGCGACTTTATCAAAATCCTCGCCGTTCTTCAATCGCTCCAGGGCCTTTTCCCTCTCGGCATCCTCCGTGACGATGATCTGCGCCAGGTGGACTCCTTCGTCCGTAACGTATCCCCGCCGGTTGGCCGCGTGGTACCGGCGGGCTTCATCGTCGGAGACCTCGACACGGGCATTGACTTCGGACTGGATGAGCTTTTCCAGGATCAGGCGCTTTTTCAGCTCCTCCGCCCAGGTGGTATAGTCCATCTTGCCCTCCCGGAAGGCCCCGTAGAAACTCTCGCCGGATTCGTAGTCTTTCTTGATCTCCTCGATCCTGCCGGCGAGTTCGCGGTCGCTGACGGTGATATGGAGCTTTCTCGCCTGCTGGAGCATGATCCGCCGGGCGATGAGGTCGTCGAGGATCTCGTGCTTCAGTCCTTCGATTTCGTCTTCGTCGAAGGCCGACCCCTGGCCGAAGGTTTCCATGTGGCGCATGAAAACTCTTTCGAACTCGCGCTGGGTGATCTTTTCCCCGTTCACGGTCGCCACGCCCTTCCGAAAGGGTTCCGACAGCACGTCCCGGTAGAAGAAGGCAAGGAGCCCCACGAACACGGCGAAAACGACGAGGGCGTAGGGAAGCGGACCCCGCGGCCGCGGAGCGGTTATTTTTCTTATCAGGGCGTCCCTGAGAGTCCCGAACAGGGCGAAAACCTCTTCCTTCCAGGTCTTCGCTCCGGCGGGTGTCTCCGGTGTTTTCGTCATGAGGCGGTGAGCTCCTCCAGAATGTTCTTCGCCTGCCGCAGGATGTCATCATCCTTGAGTCCCGGCAGTGTGAGGGAGAGCCTGTGATCCGGCGTGAGCCGGAGCCCCTTCATGCGCGTTTTCGAGAGATGAAGGATCCTCGCCGGGTCGATCGTGCTTTCCCGGTGGAAGGCGATGGTCAGACCCTTCCCGTTGTAGTCCATCCGTTCACCCATGACCGCCTTCAGCCGGTTGCGGATGCCGATGACCTCGAGGAGGTTTTCGACCTGCGGCGGCACGAAACCGAAGCAGTCCGCGAGTTCCTCCCGGATGTCGTTTACGTCCTCGTCGGTTGCCGCCATGGACAGCCGCTTGTAGGTCACGAGTCTGCGGTGCATGTCGGTGATGTACTCGTCGGGGATGAAGGCGGGAAGACCCAGGTTGATCTCGGGGCGGACTTCTTCCTCTCTCAGCGGCTCCCCCTTCATCTCCCGGACGGCTTTTTCCATGAGGGTGATGTACATCTCGTAACCCACGGCGGAGATGTGTCCCGACTGCGACATGCCCACGAGGTTCCCCGCGCCGCGGATCTCCAGGTCGTGGGAGGCGATCTGGAAACCCGATCCGGGATCGGTGAACTCCTTGATGATCTGGAGCCTTTTCTGGGCGTCCTTCGGCAGCGGGGCCCCCTTCGGGATCAGCAGGTAGGCCTGCGCCTCCTCGTTGGAACGTCCCACCCGGCCCCGCAGCTGGTAGAGCTGCGAGAGCCCGAAGCGATCCGCCCGGTTGATGATGATGGTGTTCGCCGTGGGGATGTCGAGCCCGGAACCGATGATGGTGGTGCTCACGAGGACGTCGTATTCCCGCCGCAGGAATCGGACCATGACGTCCTCGAGTTCCCGGCTCTTCATCTGTCCGTGGGCGACGGCAACCCTGCATTCGGGGACGAGCTTCCGGATCATGCCGGCCATCCGGTCGATGGATTGAACGCGGTCGTGGAGGAAGAAGACCTGGCCGCCGCGGCGGATCTCCCCTCGGATGGCGTCGATGATGACACCTTCGTCGAATTCGAGCACGTAGGTTTTGATGGACAGCCTCCCCTCAGGAGGCGTGTTGATGATGGAGAGGTCGCGGATTCCCACGAGCGACAGCTGGAGCGTCCTCGGGATGGGGGTGGCCGTGAGGGTGAGCACATCCACGAGGGTTCGGAGTTTCTTGAGTTTCTCCTTGTGGGTGACGCCGAAGCGCTGCTCCTCGTCGATGATCACGAGCCCGAGATCCTTGAAGGCCACGTCTGCTTGAAGGACCCGGTGCGTGCCGATGACGATGTCGACGTTCCCCTTCGCGAGGTCCTCGACGATCCGCTTCTGCTGTTCCCGTGTCCTGAAGCGGCTCAGGACCTCCACGCGTACGGGGTGGCGAGTCAGTCTCCTGAAGAACGTCTGGTAGTGCTGTTCCGCGAGGATCGTCGTGGGGACGAGCATGGCCACCTGTTTCCCTTCCATGACGGCCCGGAAGGCGGCCCGGATGGCCACCTCCGTCTTGCCGAATCCCGCATCGCCGCAGATCAGCCGGTCCATGGGTTTCGGCGAGCCCATGTCGAAGTGGATGTCCTCGATCGCTCTGGCCTGGTCCTGCGTCTCCTCGTACTCGAAGGCCGATGCGAATTCCTCGTAGTAGCGGTCGAGGGGGCCGTAGGCGTGGCCCTCCAGCACCCCGCGGGCGGCGTAAAGCGAGACGAGTTCCTCGGCGATCTCATGGACGGCCTTCTTCACCCTCCGTTTTGCCGTCTCCCAGGAGGTTCCGCCCAGCCGGTCGATCTTGGGTGCGTGCCCGTCGGGGCCGATGTAGCGCTGGATCATGTCGAGGCGGTGCACGGGGATGTAAAGGCGGTCGCTGTTCTGATACTCGAGAAGGAGGAAGTCGTTTTCGATGTCCCCGACGGCCAGCCGCTTGAGCCCCTGATAGATGCCGATGCCGTGATCGGTGTGGACGACGAAGTCGCCCTCCCGGAGTTCGCCGAAAGACCGGAGAAAATAGCCTTCCCGTGCGGGCCGGGGCCTTCGCTGCCTCGTCTTTTTCCCGAAGATATCCTCCTCGCTGAAGACGACGAGCCTCAGTCCCGGGAAGAAAAACCCCCGGCCGATCCGCCCCTTTCTCAGGACAAGACCGCCACGCCCGCCATGCCGTGCAAGATCCCCGGCGAAGGCGTCCATCGCCTGCACGATCGGAAGCCCGTGGGCCTCCAGCAGGTGGGTCATCCGCTGGACATCCTCTTCGCCCGCGCACAGGAACTCGACGAGGTTCCCCTCGCCGATCCAGCCGCGGATCTTCTCGGCAACCGGCGCGAGAATGCTCTCCTCCCTGCTGATCACCGCAGCCCTGTCCCGGCCGATCCCGAGATCCGTTTCCGTGCGAAACCGGATGGCCGTCTCCCCCGGGGACGCGCCGTCGAGTTCGAGGCTTTCGATGGTAAGCCGCTGGCCGTCGTCGTGGGCGAATATGCTTTCCGTCTCCACATAGAGGCTTTCTTTTTCCGGGCAGTACTTCTCCTCTTCCTTCGCGCGCTTGATGAAGCGGTCCAGTTCCTCCTCGAGCCGGTCGCCGGCGCGTCGGAGCGAGAAGGGGTCGTCGAAGACGACGATGCACCGGGATCCGAGATATCCAAGGAAGGGATCGAGGCCCTGCGGTCCTCCGGGGTCGGTGTAGTACAGGGGAAGGAGCTGGGGGTTCACGGGACTTTCAGGGTCCCCCGAGACCATCTCCGCGAGGTAGTCACGGGCCGCGCGGGAGAGATCGAGTTCGTTCGCCCGGTCCCTCAGGTTCGAAAGCGCCCGCGCGCGTGCTTCGGCCGTCAGGATGAGTTCTCTCGCCGGTATAAGGGTGAATTCATCGAGTTCCCGGCCTGAGCGTTGCGAGGCGGCGTCGAACTCGCGGATCGATTCGATCTCGTCGCCGGCGAAGAGCATCCGGTAGGGTTTCGGGACGCCGGGCCGGTAGACGTCGATGACGTTTCCCCGAATGCTGAAGTCACCCTCCTCCTCGACGAGCGGAAGCCGCCGGTAGCCCCCGGAGACGAGCTTTTCGGCCAGGTGATCGCGATCCGGCGCGTCGCCGATAGAGATTTTTTCCACGAAAGACGTGAAAATACCCTTCGGGACGACCTTCTGGAGGATCGCGGCAAGGGGCGCCACGACGACGACGTCCTCACCGACAGACAGCCGGTGAAGGGCCTCGGCGCGTCTGAGCTCCACGTCCCTTCGGGGCGCCAGGACGCCGGCGTCAAGGATATCCCGGGCCGGGAACAGGGATGTCCCGTTTCCACGGAAAAAGCCGATATCGCGGCAGAGGTCCCGGGCCTCCTCGGGTGTTGCGGAAACGACAAGCAGGGGCCTTTCGAGGATCTTCGAGAGAATGCTGATGAGGAGGGGTTTTGAGGAACCGCGAAGACCGCCCAGCCTCAGGTGGCCTTCGCCTTTTTGGATCCGTTCGAGGACCTCGTGAAGAGCGGGGTCCGTCAGAATATGTTCGAGCTTTTTTTCGCTGTTCACCGGATGAAATACACGTCTCCTTGCCGCAAATCATGAAATTTCGAGCATGCGGTCCAGGGCCTTCTTCGCCGGCGCGGCGATTGCTGCGGGCACCGTGATGACGTGCTTCATGCCCTCGAGGGCACTGCGGACATCCTCGAGGGTGATGGACCGCATGGTCTCGCAGGAAAGCCTCTCCGAGGCGAGAATGAAGGTCTTGCCCGGGTTTTGCTTCCGGAGCTGATACATCACGCCTCTTTCAGTGCCGATGATGACTTCTTTCGCCTCGGTCTCCCGGCCGTAGCGGATGATTCCCGTGGTGCTGCCGACGAAGTCGGCGAGGGCCAGCACCTCCTCGGTGCACTCCGGGTGGGCGGCGAACACCGCGCCGGGATGCCGGGCCTTCACCGCCTTCACCTCCTCCGGCGTGACGTAGTGGTGGACGGGACAGAACCCCTTCCACGGGATAATCTCCCTGTCGGTGAAGCGGGCCGTGTAGCGGGCGAGGTTCCCGTCGGGAACCATGAGAATCTTCTTTGCGTCCCTGAGGGAGTTGACCACCCGGAGCGCGTTTGCCGAGGTGCAGATGATGTCGCTCTTCGCCTTCACGGCCGCCGAGGAGTTGATGTAGGTGACCACGGCGGCATCGGGGTACTGTCTTCGGGCCGACTCCAGTTCCCCGGGGGTGATCGTGTCCGCCAGGGGGCATCCCGCCTCGAGTCGGGGCAGGAGGACCGTTTTCCCCGGGCAGAGGATGGCGGCGCTTTCCGCCATGAAGTGCACGCCCGCGAAGACGATGACGTCCGCCTCCGTCCGGGCGGCGCTCATGCTGAGGGCGAGGGAATCCCCGAGAAAGTCGGCGATGTCCTGGATTTCGTTGCGCTGGTAGTAATGGGCAAGGACAATGGCGTTTCTCTGCCGGACAAGACGTTTGATTTCCCTCTGGATTTCGGTCATGCCATTTCTCCGGCCCCGGTTTGATTCACGGCTCAAAATCAAAAACGCAAAACTTGAAACCTGCCTTCAGCCCTTCGCCCTTCGCCTTCAGCCATTATCCATTTGCCTTCAGCCCTTCGCCTTTAGTCCTATGCCTTAAGCCATTGCGCTAATATATTTCATGGGTGCCCTTTATTCAAGGGTAAAAGGGGTTACGGGTCGGGATCAGGGCAATATATTTTTCAATTATGTTGTCGGACGGGGGAATCTTGTATATAATCGCTTGCCGCCGAAAAACAACGAATGTTCCTTCGGCAAACCATGCGCGTCTTCCACAGGAAAATCCGATGGATACCGTTACCCTAAGCAGGATTCAATTCGCCATGACGGCGGGTTTCCACTTCATTTTCGTCCCTCTCACCCTGGGTCTTTCCCTGCTCGTTGCCTGGATGGAGACGCTTTATGTCCGGACGGGGGACGAACTCTATCTCCGGATGACGAAATTCTGGGGAAAGCTCTTCCTGATCAACTTCGTCGTGGGTGTCGTGACGGGGATTACCCTGGAGTTTCAGTTCGGAATGAACTGGGCGGAATACTCCAAGTACGTCGGGGACATCTTCGGCGTGCCTCTGGCCATCGAAGCCACGGTGGCCTTCTTCCTCGAGTCGGTCTTCATCGGCCTGTGGATCTTCGGATGGGACCGTGTCTCCAAGAAGGTCCATTGCCTGTCGATCTGGATTGTGGCCCTTGCGGGGAACCTCTCGGCGCTCTGGATCCTGATCGCCAACGGTTGGATGCAGCATCCCGTGGGTTACGTGCTCCGCAACGGCCGCGCGGAGATGGTTGATTTCTGGGCCGTCCTGACGAACAGTTACGGGTGGCTCAAGTTCGGCCACACCATCGTCGCGGGTTACGTTGTCGGTGCCTTTTTCGTAATGGCCGTATCGGCATACCATATCCTTCGAAAACAGCACCTGGCCTTCTTCAAGCGCTCTTTCCGGATGGCCGCTACCTTCGCTCTTGCGAGCGCCGTCCTTGTCGTCGTCATCGGGGATTTCCACGGCGCCGAGGCGGGAAGGGTCCAGCCGGCGAAGCTTGCCGCCATGGAGGCCCTGTGGGACACCCGGGAGGGGGTTCCTTTCTACCTGATCCTGATCCCGGATACGAAAAATGAGCGCAACTCCGTCGAGGCGTTCGGCATCCCCAAGATAGTGAGTTTCCTGGCCTACAGGGACTGGGATGCCGAACTCAAGGGTCTCAAGGAATTCCCGGAGAAGGACCGGCCCCCCGTCATGCCGGTCTTCGTCAGTTTCAGGGTCATGGTCGGGCTGGGGTTCCTTTTCATCGGCCTCGCCTTCGTGGCCTGGTACCTCGCGAGAAAGGACCGACTGGAGTCCAGCCCGCTCTTTCTCCGGATCATGCTCTACGCCGTCCCGCTTCCCTACATCGCGGCACAGCTGGGATGGATCGTGGCGGAGATGGGGCGCCAGCCCTGGATCGTCTACGGGGTCCTGCGGACGTCGGAGGGTGTTTCGAGAAGCATCGAGCCCTCGCAGGTCATGGCCTCGCTCGTCGGGTTCGGTTTTTTCTACAGCTTCCTCGGTATCCTGGACATTTACCTCCTGGCCAGATTCGCCGGAAAGGGGCCTGATGACACGGGTGTGGCATATTAGGGAGGGTTGACATGGAGTATCAGATCACCTGGTTCGTGCTGTGGGGTATTCTCTGGACCGCCTATTTCATGACCGACGGTTTCGACCTCGGCGTGGGGATGCTCTACAACCTCCTCGGAAAGGATGACGCTGAAAAAAGGGCGATCATTCGCAGCATCGGCCCCGTCTGGGACGGCAACGAGGTCTGGCTTGTCACGGCGGGGGGCGCCACCTTTGCGGCTTTTCCCGCCACCTACGCCCTCATGTTCAGCTACCTCTACTCGGCCCTCCTGATCATCCTCTTCGGGCTCATCATCCGGGGGGTCGCTCTCGAGTTCCGGGGAAAGATCGAGAGCGCGGGATGGAAAAGAAGCTGGGACGCGGCCATCTTCGCCGGAAGCTTTGTTCCGGCGTTTCTCTTCGGTGTGGCTTTCGGCAATATCTTCCAGGGTCTCCCCATGGATGCCCGGGGCTATCACGGCAGCCTCTTCTCACTTTTGAACCCCTACGGGCTTCTGACGGGTGCCCTTTTCGTCCTTCTTTTCTCCGTTCACGGCGGCCTGTGGCTCGCTCTGCGGACCGGGGGCGAGTTGAGTAAGAAAGCGGCTTCGACGGCCGCGCAGGCGTGGTGGGCCCTTGCGCTTGTCGCCGTCATTTTTCTCATTTACACGGCCTTTGCGACTCGGCTCTATGACAACTTCCTGCGAAGCCCTCTCTGGTTCATTGTGCCGGCTGCAGCCGTCTGCGGCCTCATCGCCGCGCGTTTTTTCCTGGCAAGGTCGGACGCCTCCAGGGCCTTTCTCGCCTCCTGCATCACCATCGTGACGGTGACGCTGACGGGGATTGTCGGCCTCTACCCGAACCTGGTCCCGTCGAGTCTCGACCCGGCATTCAGCCTGACGGCCTTCAATTCCTCTTCCAGCATCTACACCCTTCGCATCATGACCGTTGTGGCGGTCATTTTCGTTCCCATCGTGATCGCCTACCAGGCCTGGGTGTACCGTGTCTTCCGTCATGGCGTCACAACAAATGGACCGGCCGTTGAAGGGTATTGAGGGAATGTCCGTCGTCTTTCACATTGAAGAATTCGTGTTTTTGACGGAAAGCCCCTTCATGAGCGAATCACCCTTCAGAAGTTTCATCGTCTGTGGAAGGGAGGACCTATGATCAGCGTCGATAAAGCCCTTGAACAAATACTGGCTGTCATCAACCCTCTGCGGTGCGAAAGGGTGGCCATCCTCGAGGCCCTCGGGCGGGTTCTGGGGGAGGATGTCGTCTCGAACCGCGACATCCCGTCACTTGCCAATTCGGCCATGGACGGCTATGCCCTGAGGTCTGAGGATACCCTGGGCGCATCAAGAGAAAAGCCCGCTGTCCTTGCCGTGATCGACGATGTGCCGGCGGGTAGAATTTCGAAAAAGACCGTCGGTCCCGGCCAGGCCGTGAGGATCATGACGGGCGCGCCGATTCCCGCGGGAGCCGATGCCGTCATTCGTGTCGAGGACACGCAGAAGGACGGGGACCGCGTCCGGGTCTTTGCTTCCGCGGAGAAGGGGATCGACATACGGCCGGCCGGCGAGGACGTGAAGAGGGGGGAGCTCGTCATCCCGAAGGGGAAGGTCATCCGGCCGGCGGAGGTGGGGATGCTTGCCGCGCTCAACCGCCGCGATGTCGCCGTTTACGAGAGGCCGAAGGTGGCCGTCCTTTCCACGGGCGACGAACTGGTGGACATCGGCGGGGAGCTTGTCCCGGGAAAGATCATGAACTCGAACAGCTACTCCCTTGCCGCCCTGGTAACCGACTGCGGGGCCGTGCCGCTTCGCCTCGGTATCGCCCGCGACAGGCGCGAGGATCTCCTGTCCAAGTTCGAGGCGGCCGGGGGCGCCGATCTCATCGTCACCTCCGGCGGTGTCTCCGTGGGCGACTACGACCTCGTCAAAGATGTCATGGGGGAACTGGGTGCGATGCATTTCTGGTCCGTCGCCATGCGGCCGGGAAAGCCTCTCGCCTTCGGCGCGATCGGGGGTGTTCCGGTTTTCGGGCTTCCGGGAAACCCCGTATCCGTCATGGTCTCCTTCGAGCAGTTCGTCCGCCCGGCCATCCTCAAAATGTCGGGTTGCACGAGTCTCTTCAGGCCTGTCGTGAAGGCCGTCCTGATGGAAGACCTCCACAAGGATACCGCTTTGAGGCATTTCCTGCGGGCCGTCGTGGAGCTGAGGGAAGGGAGGTACTACGCCGTGACAACGGGCGGGCAGGGTTCTGGGATCCTGAAGTCCATGGTCATGGCCAACGGCCTGATCATTTTCCCCGAGGATGCGAGGTCTTTCAGGGCGGGTGACGAGGTCACCGTCCGGCTCCTCGACCGGTCCTTCGAGACGGCATCATAGGTCCGGTGTCTCCGTCCGTAACGGCGTATCAACAGAAAGGCCGATGATTTCATCGGCCTTTTTTCGAACTCTCCGGCGGTGTTCTGACCCTCCGCTTCACTTCCCCTGATGGTTCGTCATCTCGCCGCCGGCCGGAATTTGGGGAGGGACACCGTTTCGGTCACGTCGTCCCACACCACTTCCACGGGCATGTCACAGGACACCGCGGAGGGATCGCACCCCACGATGTTCGTCACGAGATGAGGGCCCTCTTCCAGCGCCACCAGGGCCACGACGTAAGGAAGGTCCCCCCGGAAAGCCGGGTCGAAAGCCACGCGATAAACCGTGTAGGAATAGACGGTCCCCCGGCCGGAAGCCCTGACCAATTCCGTCTTCCCCGACAGGCAACGAGGACAGAGAAAAGCCGGCGGCCAGCGAAGATGTCCGCATTCGCCGCATTTCTGGATCCTGAGTTCGTGTTCCCGGCATCCCTCCCAGAAAGCCGCTGTATCCGCGTTGATCTTCGGCAAAGGTTTCCTGGATGTCATTTTTATCCCCTCTTCAGGATGTAGCAAGCGTGGCTTTGCAGGATCCCGCCGTTGTCGCTGCACAGGATGATCTCCGGTTTTTTGTTGCCCGTCTTGGGGCCGAGCTGCCTCTCGCCGCAACGGCCCATCAGCTGCATGACGCCCTCGGTCAGGGGAGTCAGACCCATGTAGTAGGCTTCAGAAAGCTGTCCCCCGGAGGTGTTGACCGGCATCCGGCCCCCGGGTCCGATGGTCCCTCCCTGGAACCAGTCCTTCCCTTCTCCGGGCTTGAAAAATCCGTAGTCCTGGAGGGTGATCTCGACGGTGTAGGTGAAACAGTCGTAGATTTCGCAGGCGTCGATATCGTCGAGGGTGATCCCGGCCATGCGGAGAGCCGTTTCCCCGGCCCGGCGTGCGCCGGTGGGGCCCGCCAGGTGGCGGGCCGGGGCGATGTCGGCGGCGGGATTATACATCCCCAGGCCCATGATCGTCACGGGCGGATGGCGCAGGTCCCGGGCCCGTTCCAGTGTGGTGAGAATGCAGGCCCGGCCGCCGTCGGTCAAAAGGCAATTGTCGGCCGTCCGAAAAGGCTCGACGACCCAGGGCGAACGGTCATAGTCCGCTTCGGTCATGGTCCGGCCGTACATCGCAGCCCGGGGGTTCAGGTTGGCCCATTTGCGCTGTCCGACGGCGATCTGCTTCCAGGTGTCGGGGCCCGTATGGAACTCGTGCATGGCCCGGCGGGCCGCCAGAGCGTACCCCCCTGTGGCGCCGAAGTGACCGAAGACGCCGTCCTCGGCGTTCAAGTTCGCAAGCAGCTGCATCATGCTGTTCCCCGAACGGCCGCAGTCACCGTAGGAGAGCAGCACATGACGGCATAACCCGGCTTCCAGCACGCCAACTGCGTGCATGAGGTGACTCCTGGATCAGTTGGCGTCCTGGGCCAGAAAGACGGGCGAGATGCCCAGGTGTTGTGCCACCAGGTAAGGCGTGACGTCCGTTTCCCCTGTGGAGGGGGGCAAGTGACGATAACAGATCAGGCCGTCCACATCCTCCTTTTTCAACCCGGCATCCGAAATGGCGTTGGCGCAAGCCTCCAGGTGAAAGCTGAGGATCGTCCGACCGGGGACGACGCCCTGGGGGGTGTAGCCGACGCCGACGATGGCGTACTTGTCCTTCAGGCTCATCGATGGTTCCTCCGTATGGTTTCGATTTCTCTGTAGCTGCGGCTTTTCATTCTAATACAAATCACAAAAAAAGAAACTCTGATCTTCACGGTCGGGTCGGTCGGATCGGCTTCCATCTCCTCGTCGCGGCGGGGCCATGCCCCGGCTGCCGCGGCCCTTGCGGACCGTTTTTCGAAGGAAAGGGTTTCGGCCCGCCTTCCCCGGTTTCCCCTTCAAATGCAGGCGCACGAATCGCCCCGTGTTGCTGTGTTTCGAGTTCGGGGATCTAACCGACGAGGCCCAGCAGCCTCTCCGCATTTTTGTAGAGGATCATTTCTTTGGTCTCGCTGCCGTACGGAAGGGCGTATACCCTGTCGATCAGCCCCCGGATGTCGGCGAACCCCGGCCAGTCGCTGCCGAAAACGAAACGGTCCCGGTACTGTTCGAGCCTCGGGAAAAATTTCGGCAGGTGCTTTGTGGCGATCCCGGCGATACCGATGTGCATGTTCGGATATTTCGAGACGAGCCAGGCGGCCCTGTCGTACCAGAAGGTCCGTCCCCCGTGTTCCATGACAATGTTGAGAGCGGGGAAATCGTCGGCAACCTCATCCAGCAGCAGCGGGTCCGCGTACTTGATCCGGGTGCCGTGAAATATGGATGTGCCCGTGTGAAACATGATGGGCATCCCCAGGGACTGAAGATACTCGTAGAAAGGATACAGCGCCCGATCATTGGGGTAGAAGTGCTGGTAGGAAGGAAGCAGTTTGAAGCCCTTCATGCGGAGTTTTTCCACCGCGTGTCTCGCCTGTTCCTCGTAGGGCCTCCTGTCGCTGAAATCCAGGCAGCCGAAGGGGATGAGCTCCTCATGCCCTTCGCAGAATTGAGACACGAATTCATTGGTCACCATCGCCGACGCCTTGGGGGCATATTCGGCGAGCACAACAGACCGGTCGATGCCGTGGGATTTCAAAAAGGCCACGGCCTCCTGAGGTGTGATGCTTTCAGCGAAGTTTTCCGCATAGTGGGGATTGTTCTTTTTGAAAAACTCCATGACCCAGGGTAGAAACTGATCCTGCGTTCCGATGTGAATATGGAAATCGATGACTCTCATGTCAACCCACCTCCCGGCCGCCATTATTGCACAGCCTTCCCAAATGTCAAAGAGGATCCTCTTTGGCATGGAGAGAAAAGGCAGGATCCGTCATGGCCCTGCCTCTTTTCGAAAGGCTTTATGAAAATTAAAGCTTGAATACCCCGTTTTGTAAACGGGGATGATAAGTTTTTCCTGCCGCAGGCAGGAGGGGATAGTCTATGCGGGCAGCATGGTGCTGCGCGGAACAAGCCACGCGGTCTGTGACACGAAGTATCATCTGGTGTGGGCGCCCAAGTATCGCAAGTGGATTTTGCGGGGCGATCTTCAGGTGCGGGTGGAGGAGATCTTCGACGAGATCGCATGGGGTCATGGATTTGTGATCGAGGCGCTGGAGGTCAGTGCCGATCATGTTCATGTTTTCTCGTCTTTCCCCCGCGGTATAGCATGGCCCGGATGGTGGGGATACTCAAGAGCATCAGCGCCGGCGGGATTTTTCGGGAACACCCGGAGGTCAGAAAGCATCTTTGGGGCGGTGAGTTTTGGGAAGACGGATATTTTGTTCGCACCGCGCGGGGATAAGGTCAACGGCCGACATCATCAGAAGATACATTTGAGCATCACCGCAAACACCAGGCATCACCCGAGCAATCAGAATTGATTTAGATGCCCCGCCTTGTAGGCGGAGTAACTCACACAGAATCAAGAAAAGAAAAACCCCGCCGTTTTTACTCAAGCGGGGTTTTCAGCGTCAGTCCATTACAACCTCGGTCAAGGTCAAAGGATTGAGCTATTTAAAGCGTGGATCCCATGGGGGTCTCCCTATCACGATTCTTGGCGGGTATCTACAACAGAGAAAGTCGGTTCTTTTGCTACTCTTTCGGAGAGCAACCCCGCGCACCTGCCTTGAACGTGGGGGTTACCTGGAGGGGTGCAAATTCGGGGGGCGACCTGTTATTCGGGGAAGATTTAGAAACATCACTATGGATGACCTTGACATTCCTCAGTCTCTTCGATATCTTGCAAAAAGCGGAAGTGCCAAGGTCACTGGTGGGCCTCCTGGACTTCAAATCCAGTGCGGGGCGCTAGAACCGTCCCGGGTGGGTTCGATTCCCATGCACTTCCGCCAATTATTTCCATAACTTACTCATCCCGCCAGAGAACTCCTTTTCCCGGCCGATTCGCGAAAAGGGCACAATTGTGCCCGATTGTGCCCGTAAATCTTCGTCGGGAGATGTCTTCCTCTGGAGGTAGCTGAAGAGCCTCCTCGATGCCTCCCTGCGGTCCTTCTCGTTCACGATGTTGTAGCGGTCGACGAGATCTCGATCCGCAAGGGCCACCGCTACCTGACCGTGGTGCTCGACTACGAAACCGGCCGCGTCCTCTACGTCGGCAAGGGCCGCAGAGCCAAGACCCTGATGCATCTCTTCAACCGCCTCAGCACCGGGCAGCGAAAGGGCATTGAAGCCGTTGCCATGGATATGTGGGACCCCTACATCAAGGCCGTTAAAAAAACTGCCGGCAGCCAAAATCGTCTTCGATCTGTTCCACGTCGTGGCCGCCTTTGCCCGTGTCATCGACAAGGTGCGAAACAGCGAGTATCGAAAAGCCTGCAAAGAGCACAAGGCGGTTTATAAAGGCGCCCGGTATCTGCTGCTGAAAAACCGCCGCAACGTGCGGCGCCGAAGCCACCGGCAACAACTCAAAGAACTGCTGGCGCTCAACGAGGTCATCAACACCGTGATGATCCTCAAAGACAAGCTCCGACAGCTCTGGAGCTATCGTTCACGAACCTGGGCGGCCAAGGCAATCGACAAGTGGTGTGCCCTGGCCCGATCCCTCAAACAGAAATCTCTGACGGCTTTTGCCCGGATGCTGCAGAGATATCGCTATGGGATCCTCAACCACTGCGACTACCCCATCCACACCGGGAAGCTGGAGGGGGTCAACAACAAGATCAAGGTCATCAAGCGAAAGGCCTACGGCTTTCATGACCTGCGGTACTTCACACTGAAAATCTACCAGGCTTTCGCCAACTAAATTGAGATGAGCCTAACATAAAAACCAAACAGGGGGAATGCTCCCCGGTCAGCGACCGGGTTCGTCGGCTTTAATTGCCTGGCAGGTTCCACCGTCCTGTGATATAGAAGACGCCGGAATCACGGCGTATTCCGATTTCAAAAGAAAAAAGGGAGGTGTCATCATGTCAGCGCTGGAGGGTATAAAAGTTCTCGATCTTTCCAATTATGTCCCGGGGGCACTCTGCACGATGATTCTCGGTGATTTCGGAGCCGACGTCATCAAGGTGGAGCCGGCAGAGCCCTTTCCCTATGAGGACATGGGCTATTCCACAAAGGGTGAGGAGAAGAGGAAAAAGACGGCTTACTTCGCCCTCAACCGGAACAAGAAGAGCATCGGGATCAACCTGAGATCCGAGGAAGGGCAGAAGATTTTCTACCGCATGGCCGGGGAGGCGGACGTCATCATCGAGGGATACCGGCCCGGCGTGGTGAAGCGGCTCAAGATCGACTACGACACGGTCAAGGCGATCAACCCCCGTGTCATCTACTGTTCGCTCAGCGGCTACGGGCAGGACGGTCCCTACCGGCTTTATCCGGGTCACGACATCAATTATATCTCCCAGGCAGGCATCCTGGGCCTGCTCGGGCCGAAGGACGACAGGCCTTCGATCCCCCTCAACCTCATCGCGGACTTCGCCGGCGTCTCCCTTTACGGGACCGTGGCTATTCTCCTCGCCCTCCGCGTGAGGGACATGACGAGGAAGGGACAGTACCTCGACCACACCTACATGGAAGGGGCCCTGCACCTCCTGACCTGGTTCACCCAGGAGTATTTCTACAACGGCACGGTGATAAAACGAGGCGAGTCCTGGGCCCTCGGCGGTTATCCCCATTACGAAACCTACAAGACGAAGGACGGAAAGTACATCAGCATCGGCTGCCTCGAACCCCATTTCTGGGACAACCTGTGCAGGGCCATCGGCCGGGAGGATCTCATGCCTTTCAAGTGGTTCATGGACATGACGTTCCGCCCGCCCGATCAGAAACTCAGGGAGATCTACGACGAGCTTCAGAAGGTCTTCCTGACCAGGACCCGCGACGAATGGTTCGATCTCCTGATCCGTCAGGACGTGCCCATCGGGAAGGTCTACTCCCTGGACGAGGTCTTCGAAGACCCACAGATCAAGGCCCGCCGGATGGTCATCGACGTCGAGGATCCGAAACTGGGGAAAATCCGGCAGGTGGGGATCCTGCCGAAACTCTCCGACATGCCCGGAACCGTCCGGCGACTTGCGCCCCTCCACGGGGACCACACCGGGGAGATCCTGAAGGCGCTGGGCTACAGCACGGAGGAGATTCAGAAACTGCGGCAGGGAAAGGTCGTGGGGTAGGCCGGTCGGTGACAGGCAATGAATTTCAAGCCGGTTGAGATTGACGACTACAAAGCGCTGAAGCCCTTTTTCGAACATCAGCCGTACCGTCACAGCAATTACTCCCTTTTTTCCGTCGTCGTCTGGGGTGACCAGACCTACCGGACAAGTTTTGCCGTCGACGGTGAACGGGTTGTCTTCCTGAACGACTCGACCATCATCCCGGGAGGCCGTCACCTCTTCCTTCCCGTGTCCCCCGTGAAGAGGCCCAGACTCGCTCATCTCCGGGCTCTGGCCGTTGAAACCGGGGTGAAGCAATACGGGTTCGTCCCCGAAAGTTATCTCATGGACCAGGATCGCAGGGAGGCGGAGGCCTTGTTCATCATCACGGAACAGCCCGAGTTCGAAGACTACGTGTACCTTGCGCGGGATCTGGCATCCCTCAAGGGAAACCGCTACGCGGGGAAGAGGAACCAGATCCATCAGTTCGTCAGGGAGTACATGGAAAAAGATCGTGCCGTCATCGAGGAGATGAAGCAGGCTCATTCAGGGGAGTGTCTCGATTTTCTGGAGAAATGGTGCGAGATGCGGGACTGCGACGCCGACGAGAATTTCAGCCTGGCCTGTGAGAAGAAGGCCGCGATCCGCGCCCTGGAGAATATCGAGAGGCTGGAAGTGACGGGGATCCTGATCCGGATCGACGGCGTCGTTAGCGCCTTCGGGATCGCATCGCGCGTCACCGAGGACATGGGGGTCCTCAATTTCGAGAAAGCCTTCCCGAACGTGAGGGGCCTCTACCAGTTCCTGGACCGTGAATGTGCCCGGCGTCTTTTTCACGGCTGCCGTTATATCAACAAGGAAAGCGACATGGGCGTGCCAAACCTGGCCCAGATGAAGAAGGCCTATCACCCCGTCATGAAGGAGAAGTGTTACAGGCTGGAGCTTCGCACCTGAAGGCGGCCCTGCCCGATCCGGTCTGACCGTCCTTTGCGTCATAAGGTCAGGCAAGGGCGGACTGAAAGCGGAAAATAACGGGAAAGGGACGCCGTAACCGGGCGTCCCTTTCCCGTGCCTCGATCCGGAACTTGTTTTACCAGCAGTTCCGGGGAATCTTGGCGTAGATCTTTTCGTGCAGATCGTCCATTTCCTTTTCCATCTTGTTCAGCATCTCGTTGGACGTTTTAGGGTTTCTCAGCGCCTCCCGATAATCGAAGCGCTTGCTGTAGAGTTCCCTTCTGAGCGGCGCCGTTTCGTCGAAGGCCTTCTGGCACTCCGGGGTCATGCGGTAGTAGCCGCGACCGCCCCAACCTGGACCCATCATGCCTCCGCGGCCCATCATTCCCGGACCCATCCCCCAACCGCGCTGGCCGTATGGCTGGCCGCAGTAAGGACAGTAGTAACCCTCGTCGTCGTACCAGGGCCCGCCGCCCCGGCCGTAACCGGGGCCCTGAGCCATGGCCAGGCCGAAGATCGCAAGGACAAAGCAAATCACCATAAGCTGCATCAACCTTTTCATGTTGAACCTCCTTTCCCTTCTAAATGTTGCCCCTCTGCTTCCGAGGATCTGCGTCGGGGACTTCTTGTTGAATTCTATATGCAGGCCCGCATGCCGGCCATCGGGGAGAATCCGATTCTCTTCGTCACGATCCCTTAGGATCCCATCAGCGAAAGGATGAGGGTATGCGAGCCGACCCGGGCACATCCCGGTTGTCTTCCCGGTAAATCCGAGTTTTCCTCCTGCAGAACGGGCGTTACCGTTCACCGTGCGGTCCAAAATCATTTACACGACATAGATCAGGTTCTCCCGATGGCAAAAAAACAGGCGAAATCGACGAAAATAAAACATGGATTCGCATCAGACTGCCGTTACAAATGAGCGGGAGATGAATGCCATGACCGGGACGGTGAGCGGTGTACATGCGGATGGCTCCGCCGACATCCGGCCCCGATGGCGAAAGTGTACCCTCCTGTTTTCAATCGGATTAAAAAAAACGGTCCCCACTGCCCTGGATCTCAAACGGTGAAGGGGATACCGTCGGAATGACCCGTTTTTTCGAGGTCGGACGGACCTGAGAGCCGATTCATCCAAAGCCTTAGGAGACGTAAGGAATTTGGAAATGCAGGATCGGTGTTCACCCGATGGATGTTTTTTTTTCATTGTATTAGATATTCCCTGGAGGCGCTTTCAAGGCCTTTTGGAAGAAGCGGGTCCGTCAAGGAGGTCCCGGTGACTTCAGCCGGGACATCATCACAACCAGTTCAAATGAAAGGGGGAAATCCCATGTTTGCACCCAAGAGTATTCTCGTCCCGACGGATTTTTCCGAGTATTCGGACCGGGCCCTGAAAGAGGCTGTGGACATCGCAGTTCAGAACAATTCGAAGATCTACCTTCTCCACGTCGTCGACAAGCTGCAGCCCTGCGCCGTTGACTACTGCATCAAGGAGGAAGTGCTGATCGCCGTCGAGAAGGAAAGTATCCGCGCGGCGCAGGAGAAAATGCAGAAGGAAGTCGATAGAATCGCGAAGGAAAAGAAACTGGACATCGTCTATGACATTAAAACGGGCGTTCCCTGGGAAGAAATTCTGAAGGAGCAGTCGGAAAGAAAGAACGACCTGATCGTGATTGCCTCGCATGGCAGGACCGGTCTCCTTCACCACCTGGGTAGTGTGGCCGACAAGGTGATGCGAAGCGCGAAGTGCCCCGTTCTTCTCGTTCGCTGAGTCCCGGCAGTACAGAGACGGCCCTGCCGTTTCATCGCGTCGATGAGAAGGGGGGGCAGTCTCGTACCGTGGGGAACCTGTTCCTCCGGACGGAGGTCGCAGATATGGGCCCTGCGAAGAAGATGTTTCCACCGGTATCGATGCCTTCCGGCACGGAAAAGGAGAGGCCGTCGACACCGTTCAATCCGTTTATTCGTCCGTCGTTCGGCGCCGACCCGTCTGTCAGAATCCGGGCGGGTACAAAAGCCGTGATCGTGACGGCTGAAATTCCCGGCGCGGAACCGGGCGATGTGGATATCTCTGTGGCGGGACGGCGACTCATTCTAAAAAGGAAAGGAAACGGAATCGGTCGATCCGACGATGGCGGCTGTAAGGGGGAGAGCGCGGGAACCGAGAAAACGATGGATCTCCCGTACAGGGTGAACCCGGGGGAACCCGAGGTTCATTGCGACAGGAAGTCCGCCGCCGTTATCCTGGAGAGAGAGGATGAGAAGGGGCTTTACAACAGAACGCTCCTCGAAGCGGCAATCATCAACACGATTTCCCGTTACTTCAACGGCCGACAAGGGGAGACAGCGGGTCCCGGGCCCGAAGAGAATCAGTTTCTGATCCAGGCCCTGCAGAGATATTTCAAGGGAAGCAGGGAAGAGTAACGATAGCGAAAGCCTGGGGGATGTAACGCGGAGTGAAAGGAGGTGTTCATGATGGCCGGAAAAGACATGACAAGGCAGGAGGGTCGCCTCCCGGTAAGGCGCGGAGAAGGTCCTTTGTTCTCTCTCTGGAGCCAGATCGACAGGCTCTTCGACGATTTCGCCCACGGTTTTTCGATGAGGCCTTTCCGGGCCCTGGAGGAAAAACTGGGGGTTTTCGCCCCGTCGATTGATGTAAGCGAAGACGAAAAAACGGTGTTCGTCAAGGCGGAATTGCCGGGCATGGATGAAAAGGACATCGATGTATCGATCACCCGTGATGTCCTGACGATCTCGGGAGAGAAGAAAGAGGAGCAGGAGGAAAAGAAAAAAAATTATTACCGAATGGAGAGGTCCTTCGGGTCCTTTCGAAGGGTCGTCGCTCTCCCGGAAGGGATCGATTCGGAGAAAGCCCAGGCGGAGTTCGGAAAAGGTGTCCTCACCGTGACGATACCCAAGACGAAGGAAGCACAGGCGGCCGGCAAGAAGATCCCGATCAAAGCGGAGAAGTGATCCGGCTCACGGCCGGTGAAACCGGCAGAAAGGGGGTTTGAGACATGCAAGCGACCAATGCCCGCGGCGATATCCTGATGTCCGCGCAAATGCGGGATTGCGCTTATGAAGGCCACCTGGGCCGCCTGGTCCAGTCGATCAGGCCCCTTTTCCCGGATGGTGCCAGGTTTAATACGAAGCCCTGTTACAACGATTTCTGCGTACTGATCGACTGGGAACTCCCGGGTGCCGGAAGCGGGCGTCCGAAAAAATCCAGAAGAATCAACCTGCTCATTGAGAGGGATATCATTGAAGACATAATGACCCGGCACAAGCCCGCTTGGCTCAGGATGGCGGAGACAAAACTCAGGCTGTTCATCGCCGGGAAGTTGAGAACCTTCAATCCGGTTCATGACCCCGCAGCAGGGATCGGGGAAGAGGAGATGTGGGTCGTCACGGCTCGGAGCTTCAGCGGGCCCGAATGACTTGAAATCGGGGCAGCCGTTTCACGGCGAGCCCTTCCTATCGCCTGCTGCTGAAAAGCCGGCCGGATGATCATCCGGCCGGCTTCATCTTTCGAGGGGCCGCTGAGTTTCTGTCACGGCCCGTCAGGTGCCCACGCGCTGGGTGCGGGTGATGCTGGTCGCTGCACCGTGACCCTGCCTGTGAAATGGAATGACCTTACCTCCTTTTGATGGATACTCCAGTTCCAGCCGGCAATCCCGACATACCATCAGCCCGCTTTTGTACATATACTGGAAGAAATCGCCTTTCGTGATGTCGTCATAGCTCTCCCGCCTTGCCCTGTCTCTTCTCTTCCTGCACCCGGACCTCGTGATCATGAGGTTGCCCGGTTGGTGGGGACAACGAATAATCTCTTGCCGATGCCTGGCGAACCATTCCTCGGTCTGTTTCAATATGATATCCGCCATGGTCCTGTCCTCCTTCCTGGTCGTGTTGTCTGCGGGAAAATCAGCCATTTTCCGTTTCAGACTTCCACATTTTGATTTTTTTGACTATTGGGCCCGTTGCCTCATAAATAAATGTTACCGAAGAGGGGGCTCAGGTCGTTGACGGGAGAGAGCCCGTTTATAGCAGAGATCGAAGATTTTTTTAAGTTTGATTTCCATGGCCT
>Ga0302245_1000396_pt1 | contig 37196 bp, 50 predicted proteins | sample AAG_UR_Thr_MG_FD_193512 | JGI IMG/M metagenome (GOLD analysis project Ga0302245, IMG submission 193512) | Enriched activated sludge microbial communities from anaerobic digester in WTTP, New Holstein, Wisconsin, United States - AAG_UR_Thr | ecosystem: Engineered > Bioreactor > Anaerobic >... | reverse complement strand
GCGAAGCGTAACAAAAAATTGCCGACCCGCGCCTGAAATCTATGGCGAGCAGTATAGGCAGAACTACGAAAAGGGCTTGTATTTAGCGAGCCTTTCTGCTATTGTTTAATTACTATGCAAGATACAACAGATCAACCGAATACTCTCCTCCGAACGCCTATAATTACACCTATCAGTATTTTTGCGAATGGACATGGTTTCACGAAGATATCTGCTGGCGGCACGCAAATAAGTAATGATACATCCGACTTTTTCAAAGGTACGCAATGCATGTCTCTCACTACGGCTGGTGATGGTGCCGCTGCTTTCACGAAGAAACAAAATATTTCGCCGGTCGTTGACCTGACTGGTCGTCAACTTGCTATCACTTTTAAGATCGATAACCCGAAAAATGTTTCGGAATTTTTCATTTATGCTTCGAGCGATAATACGACCGCGAACTGGTACACTTGGAAATTGTCAGACGATGTGAACCAACTGAAAACCGGTGAATGGATTACGCTCGCGCTCTCCTTCGGCGCGGCCACCGCCACCGGCGCTCCCTCCCGCTCGGCCATTAACTCGGTGCAGCTGAGGATAAAAGATGACTCAGGTAGTCAGGTTTCTGTGAAATTCGGGCAAATTGGTTATATGCCTGAGCCATCAAAAGCTTATGTTACGCTAACGTTTGACGATGGCACTATTACGCAATATAATACTGCTCGCGTTAAAATGGATCAGTACGGTATGCCGGGAGTGTTATTCGCTATTCCCGGTCGCGTCGGTAAGAGTTCAAATCTTTTGACTGTTGACCAACTTCGTGACCTCCAAGATAAATCTGGTTGGGATATTTCATCTCATACTTATTCGCATCCTCGTCTTTCGACTGATCTTGCGCCGAGTCAAGTCGAGTCCGAGCTCGCTAACTCACAAATCTGGCTTACACAAAACGGTTTCATTCGAGGCGCGGCTCATTTCGCTTATCCGCATGGAGATTATGATTTCACAAAAGTTATTCCAATTGTGAAAAAATATTATACGACTGCTCGGGCTGTTATTACTTACCCTGAATCTAGTCGTCTGACAAATCCTTATGCACTTCGGGGCTATTATGCGACGAATACTTCGACCTTAGCCAATCTACAAAATGTCGTTACTCGAGCAATCGCGAATAAAGAATGGGCTATCTTTACTTTTCATCGTATTGTTACACCAGCTACCGCGACAGAAGATGTGACACCAGCTGTTTTTGAAGCGTTCATCGATTGGCTCGCTACTCAAAATATTGAAGTCAATACGATTTCAAACATTATTCGCGACGTTTAGTATATTATTTATTCCATGAAAAAGGTCATTTATCCACAAGCGGTAATGTAGCGTTTTCTACGCTATTTTTTTATTCTGATGTGCCGTATAGTGAAAAATACACATGCAAGCAAAGTGTGAATAATCAAAAGGGGGGCAGGGTATGAAAATAGATTATAATGCGGAGAGACATTTCTTCGCATTGGGCGACGAGATTGTGCCGCATCCATGTTTTCAGGATCGGACATATTTGTACTCGGTGCGGGTGTTACAATTTTTTGATTTTATTCGTTGGCTCAATAAGGAGGTGGAATGAAAAAAATAGCGGGGAATTTCCATTGTATTGACTGCCGTTTTGATATGATGATCGTCGTCATGGCTCCCGATGCTATGACTGAGTCTGAGTTGGAGCCGATTGTGGAGAAGGAGTATAACGAGTCCGATCATGCAAAAAGCGGGCATCGTGTTAATCATTCTATCGATGAGGTAGCTTAGTGGAGCCGAAGAAAAAATCAGAATTAATCGGTGACAGGACTGACAAAAAAATCCCGCCGAAAAAAGAGCTCGCGGAAAAGTTGCGTTATGACACGAAAATCGTGCGCTTCAAAGGAACGACGTTCATCGAGGACGGTTCGAAGATGACTGACATGACGAGCGATAAATTTTCTGAGGCGTGCTACAACCTGTTTGGTAGCGGTCTCACGAAATCGAAGATCGCTGACCTTGAACACCTGTTTCGAACGACAGCCCCCGATCTCTCCCATCGCGCACATTTGATCGCGTTTGGTGATCGCGTGTGGGATACGAAGCTGCTCGAGTGGTCGGGTGTTCCGGCCGAGGATTGCGTCTATCGCATCCCGTATACGCCTATCGAGCGTAGCGGCCGACTGCCGTTCATTATGGATTTAGCGTGTGGCGACGAAGGCGTGTACGACGATATTATGCAGTCGGTTGCGCCGCTCGTCATGGACAAGAAGCCGACTGGCGTGATCTGGTATCTTGGGCAAGGTGCCAACGGAAAATCGACGCTTGTGCATTTGCTCTATCTTATTTTCACGACGTATTTGACTGAATTAACTGTAAAACAATTGGAGGACGAGCGTGATACACCGCAACTTAATGGCAAGCTTGGTAACGTTTGTAAAGAGAGTTCCGAGGGTTTCATTGAAGATACGCGCACATACAAATCCATCGGAACTCACGAGGGTTTCAGTGTTCACAAGTTTCACAGCCAAGATATGGTACAGATCGAGGGCAATATCCACCACATCTTTTCGGCGAATAATATTCCCACGTTTGGAGATAAGTCTTACGGTGCTCGAAGGCGTACACTCGTCATTCCGTTCAATGCACGTTTTACCCCCGACGAAACCTTCGAGGATCGTACTTTCACAAAAGGATTCATCGAAGCGTTCCTTGCGGAAATGATCCACTATGCGGGATTATTGAAACAGCAAAATTATGAATATAAATTTTCCGCGACGACAGTTGCGATGAAGGAGAAATATGACACAGAAGCCAATACCGCGCAAACGTATGTCGATGAGCTCGTCGCCGATAATATCCTCGGTTTCCTTAGCTTCCGTAACGTCGAAGTGGATTACGAAAACTGGTGTTCCGATCATGGGTATAAACCCTCTACCCGCAACGTCCTTCGTCGAGCGTTCGAAGACAAGGGTTTCCGTCGCAAGTCGGCTCGCAAATCAGATGGATCGACCACAAAAATGTATCTGATGCCCGGCACAAGCTACACGGCGCTCAGTATCTTCGGCGGTGACAGGATCGGTATGTTCAAACCGAGTGAGCTCGATGCGAAAGTCGTCAAGGATATGAATGAAGAGGAGCAGGTTGACCTCTTGGGGAACTGGACATAATGGCAAAGAAAAAACCGGAAATCCCGGAACCGAAACCGATTCCTGTACTTCCCGGGCAAATGAGCATAATGGATATTATCAAATGAGTGATCGTGCGAATCTCGGTAACTTTTTGAAAGAGGTTATCAACTGGGGATGGGATGAGTTCCTTCGTGCCGAACATGACACGAAATATTCGCCGTTGCAAGCAACGGTCTTTGCTCTCGTTCGTTCCTGTAGTGACGGTAAGTTGGGCGCGATAAAACTGTCCATCAAACGAGTCGATGGTGCGCTTGAGACACCGATCAAAGTCGAGTATCCTCGTGTTTTCTTCCGGTACCCATATGCGAAGTCAATTGGTGGGGAGCCGATTCCGCAAATTGGCGAGAGCGATGAGACTGCCGTCGCGCAGCCAACGCCGGAAGAGTTTGATGAGCCCGAAGCTGAGACCCAAGAGGATTTATTGACCTACGGGCTGCGTGAGACGCTGAATAAAATGGCTGAGACGCCGGATCGCCGAGTCGTGCCGCTCATTCTTCAGAAAAAAGAGGAGATCGAGGAAGCGCTCAAGGCGAATAAAAACGCACAAATTCCGAAGGAAAAGGTGCCTCGTGTAAAGTCGGTAATCGCGGCCAATTTGCTTGATCTTGCGATGGAACAGAATAATTTTGAAGCCATAACAGAGGTGTTCGATCAGATCGACGGTAAGCTCGTCGAGACGTTTCGCTTTCTTGGTGACGATATGTATATGGATCAGTACGATGAAGTCGCGCCCGCTGGCGCAATATTAAATGAAGACGGCATTTACGTGCTGGAAATGAAGGATATCGCAAACACATGGGAACAGAAGTTCAAACTCAACAAAAAATTATAAGATATCTCAAAAAGAAGGGGTGTTATGTTATTAAGACTCATCCCGGTCTCGGCACGCCAACAGGATGTCCAGATATCCTGTTTTTTAAAGAAGGGTTTTACGGAGCCATCGAATGTAAAGCGTCGCGCACGTCTGCATGGCGGCCGCTTCAAAAAGAAACTATCATGAAGTTTCATGAATGGTCATGGGGGAGAGCGCTTTACCCCGAGAATTATCAAGACGTGATAGATGAGCTGGAAGGTATTCTATGAAACGACTAATTACCCTAGTGTTTTTTTGTATATTTATAGTTCTCACTTATGCTATGATTACTACATATAATCGAGGGGGTAATATGACTGGTAACGCACAATGGGTAGGAGCTGACGGGAACCGTTACGTTAGCACTAATGGTAAAGTTCAAAATGTCGGAGCAGCAACTAGCGGTGGCGGTGAATACTGGATAAAACAAGGATATTCAATGATCCTTGATCCAAATGCTGGCGGTTCTGGAAAAACTGACTGGAACAACTCAGGTGCTAATTTCATCGAGCCTAGCCAAAACGGTGTTCTTGGTATGGAGACACGTGAGAGCGCTTCTTCAGCTGCCGCATCTGCCGCCGCTCGTGAGGCTGCTGCAAAAACCGCCGCTAACGCTTCCGCTCGCGATAACACTCAAAAGGCTATCAATTCCCTCGATACCGAATTGGCTGTCGGCAACCAAAATATTGATGCCGAGACCGGTGCAGTTCGCTCTCGCTATGATCGCGAAGCACAGCAAAACGAGTCTGATTACAATGAACAAACTGTCAATAACAACCAGAATCTCTTGAAGAACAAGCAAAACGGGTTGCAAGCCGGAGCGCAGGGTATCCGTGGTCTTCGTTCAACGCTCGCCTCGATTGGCGCTCTTGGTGGTACTGGCCTCACACTTGCAAACCGCGCGGTCACAAATTCAGTGAATCAAGACCTCGGCGAAGCGTCTGAAACTGCTGCGACCAATGCTCGCACGCTCGATTCTGCTATCGGTAAATTCCGCGACGAAGACAAAGATCGTCGTGCCGAACTCGAAACGACCGCTCGAAATAATAGGACTGCCCTTGAAGGTCGTGTTGAATCAAAACGCCAAGGATTCTTGCAAAAGATGGCCGAACTCTTTAGTGAGATCGGTGACACTGGAAATGCGACTTCGTTCCTCAACCGCGCTGGCGACCTGAATAACACGATTGCTCAGAAAACCGCTGTCGCTCAGGCTCCGGTCACGGCTCGCTCTGCGGCCTTCACCCCCGGCACCCTCGCCGATTACTTGGCTGGAACTGGTGACATGACTGTTACTACTGAAGCTGGTGATGCGACTGGTCTGGGTACGTCTCCATCTGCGATCCTTGCTGGACGCAAAGACAAGGAACGTCGTCAAGTAGCACTAGCTTAATAAAAAATAAAGGGGTAGCAGATGTTCGATTGGCTGAAAAACATATTTGGCGGTGGAAATAAAACATCGAGTGCCCCTTCACGTCCCGCAAAAGCTACTCCCGATCCAGCTGCCGAACAACGTCGGCGGGAAGAGGAAGCGCGTAAAAAACGTGAGGCTGCTGCAAAACAAGCAGCTCTCGAGGCACAGGCTCGTAAGGATAATGAGGCTGCTCTAGCTCGTCGCGCTGACGAAGAAGCGTTCAACAAACGTATGCAGAAAATGAAACCGGCCGAGGATAAAGAAAAAGAACTTAACGACCTGACCGATCAAAATCTGGATGCCGCACGTAAGCGCAATAAAGTTACTGGACTCTTCGACACTGTTGCCGATGCGTTGGCGGGTGGCGCAGCTGAAAAGCGGGCTCAAGTTGAAGCTCGCACTATAGCGGCCAAACAATACCAAGAAAAATACGGTTATGATAACGGCGATGACGCTGCGATCAGTTTCGGCAATCGTACTCTTGAAAAAGCTAACGCTGGGTCAAAAGCTGCCCGCGACGCGATTGACAACACGAAAAAGGCTATCGAGGTTGTTCGTTATGTTCCGGGTGCTGGTCTTGGTGAACTCGGTGCAAATGCCATTCGTGGCAATTTTTCAGGTTCACAAGAAGCTGACGATACATTGCTCCGTGAGCAAATGGACTTAAATGATGCGGATATAAAAGCTCTTTCGCCTGAAGATCGTCAAAAATACTTACTTGTTGCTAAAGGTGGTCTCGGTGCTGGCGTGCTTGATCTTGCGGGTGTCGGTGCTGGTTCTCTTGTCAAATCGACGGTGCGAGGCGGTTTGAAGCAAACTATAAAAAATAGCGCCAAAAGTTCTGTCAAGCAGGTAATCAAAGATATCGCCACGAAACAGGGCGCTAAAACGCTTGTCAAAAACTCCGCTATTGGTGCCGGTACTGGCGCAGCCGTTGGATACGGTGGCGCGAAAGTGTTGGGAGCAGATGACGAAGCAGCGGCTCAGGCGGCAGTTCGTGGTGCGGGCGGTGGTCTGTTCGGTGGTTTGGCATCAAGTCCATTGGATATTGCGACAACCTCTCTTGCTAAAGGCCGGAACGCAAAAAATGTGGTTCGTGGCACGCTTGAGAAGGCTGATGCTACCACTGTCGTTGATGCGGCTACGAAGACGGCGCAACGCGTCGTGAATGAAGAAAAGCCGACTATCCCGAATATGACTCCGGTTGACGTGACCGCTGATAACAGCAATAAAGTTGAAGTCTCTCCGGGCGTCATGATCGAACAGAAGAGCCCTACGACTCGTGGTGCGACTCCTGATTCCTTCAACACGAACGAACCTGCCTATGTTCGGAAACAAGCTGCCGAAGAGCAACGTCTTGCCGATGAAGCGCAGATGAACGCGGGCACTCAAGAAATCAATGATATCCCGGCGTTTCAACGTCAAGGGAAGGTTCTTCCTGATGAAAAAGTTGATATGGCCCGCGCTGAAGAAATTCGGGCTCAGGTTGCTGCTATGCCGACTGTCGAACAAATTCGTGCGAATGAGTTCGAACTTAGGTCGAAATTCGCTAAAGACGTACAAGCACGTCCCGATCTTCGATTCCAGCTTCAAATGAAACTGAATGATAATCTCGCTTCATTGAAGCAAGCAACCGAGCAATCGACCGCTCTTACGAATGAGCTGAGTGTTCTTGACAGTAAACTCGGCACCGCCCAACAACAGCGCAAAATGGCACAGGCGCTTGAGTCGGAACAAGCTGGACAGCCCGCTATCAATGAAGTTGATATACCAGATGTCACAAACCCTATCGCACTCGCAAAGGGTGATTCGGCTATTGATATACCGATGGCTCAGTTCCGCGATGCTGAAAACGGGAGCGCATCGCTTCCACAGGCGGAGCCTGTCACCGACCTGCCCCCTGCCGCGCAACCCACGACCACGGACATCTCTGAGGCTGCGGCACAAGGCGACCTTCGTATCCCTACTGGGAGCGCCGAGCAAACGGCTGAAGGTAACGCTCCTCTCAAATCCGATGTTGAAGTGCAGCAAGAGCTCGCTGATGCGGGTATTGCGCCAAATCGAGGCGAGAGTCCGGTTGCTATGGCTGATGATGCAGAACAGGCCGCAAGAGCTCGTTCGGCTGAGGAAGAAGTTGCAGGACAGACTAATGCTCCAAATACTCGTGAACAGGCTGCTAGTCGTATCGCTGATGATGAGATTCGAGATGACTTGATGCAAAACGCTCCGCCGAAAGAAACGGTTAATCTCGAGCAAGCGGAGCTCAATGCGAAAGCTTTTCTCAATACGCTTGATGATGATGGGCTCGTAAAGAGTTTTGCAACTGGTACGGTTGTTGATGATGCGACTTCATTCTACACGTCGCTCAATGCCGTCCGTCGTCTTGAGCGTATAAATACGCCTGAAGCGAAAGAGGGCATCCGCAACGCGATTGATGCGATGGCGAATTATGCGGCTGAATCTGGTCGCGGTCTGCGTACAGTACAGGTATTGTTCGACGATATGCCATCTGCGATGAAGGTGGATTATTTGACGCGTAAACTGAGCAAAGCGGGGGCTGACCTGACTGACGGTGATCGTGCCCAGCTCGCGGGTCTTATTCAAGCGGCTGATAACGCGACTGCGAATGTTCGTGCTCTTGAAGATAGGGCTCGTCAGTTACTCGAAGATGGTTCGATCACCAACGGTAATGTTACGCCCGAACTTCAAGCACAGGTGCGCCAATTGTCAGAAGCTATCCAAAAAGCCGAACTCGAGAAAGAAGCGGTCTCTGGAAAAGCGTTCCGCGACTATCAGCGTCATTTGGATGGTGAAGTCCCTATTGGTAAGCGTGCTGGTGATGTTGGCCGAACGTTGATGCTTTCCGCGCCCTCTGGTCGTGTTTTCGATGTGATCTCGACGACTTCGACCGCTGCTGATGATATGTTGACGAGAGGTGTCTCTAACGTCATCGGTAAAGGCGTAAACGCTATCGCTGGTGCTGGAACGGTACAGGACACACTAGCTAATCCTCGCCAATTGGTGAAGGGTCTGACTGAAGGTGCTCGTCGAATCGGACGTGGATTCAAGGGTGACGACTTCGTTGAAGACTTTCTCGGCGAAGCAAAGCGTTCAACTCGTGGTGATATTAATACTGGCGGTGGCGCTGTGCGTCGAACTGTCCGTACACTTGTGGAGACACCGACGAATTTGACTCGTGGTATTCGAAACGATCAATTATATCGTGAGGGTATGCAAGAGGCTGCTCAACAAGGTTTGACTGGTGACGCGCGTAAAACGTATGCGGAACTCCGTTCACTTGTCCCAACGAATAAACAGCTTGAGGCTGCGACTGACGCGCAAATGCGAGCAAACATGCTCCATGAGAACGGTGCGTCTCGTATGCTCAATGGTCTTGCTCGATCACTGGATAACAATAAAGTCCTTGGTGGTTGGCTTGCGCCTCTTCTTCGCAACCAAGTCGCGCCATTTACGAGTTGGTTGGGCGGTAACTTGAATCGTACCTTTACCGATAAAAATGTGCTCTATAATGCGACTCACGCTGTCATTAACGCCAAACGAGGCAATGTTCAAGGCGTTATAGACGATGTTTCGAAGCTCGCGGTGAATAGTGCTGAAGCGTATGCTATCGGTGCATTGCTCACGCAAGCTGGAATTATTACGACGACTGACGCGAATGGTGACGATTATGCTGGTCTTTACTTCCATATTGGTGATCGATACATCCCTGTCGCTGCGGCCGGTACGGTTGCTGTTCCGATTATTCTTGGTAACGCGTTCGATCAAGCTTCGAAGGCTGCGTCTGAGGACGGTGGTGGCGCAGAAGCCTTCGCAAACGCATTGGTAGTCAACACGCTCAAGAACGCGGGCGTAGCGAGCGTATTCGGTGGCGAAAACAACCTGCAATCGACTGTTTCGGCACTGGCGAAGGGTCAGGCTGACGTAGCTGATACTGGCGTCAAATTCGTCGGTGATTTTGTTCGGCAGTATATTCCTTCACTTACGGGTGATATTAATGCGTTCCTCAATCTCAATGGTGACTTGAACCCAACCGGTGAAGCAGCAAAGACGACAGTGCTTACGGCCGATCCTGATGACAACGTAGCTAAACAGGATGTCATGCAGACTGAAGTGGCCAAGACTTTGAATCGTGTTCCGTTTGCGTCACAGGGGTTAGATCGTGATGAAGGCAAGCTGGCTCAAGACCCAATCGATCGTATCCTCAAAGGCAGTCGTGAAAGCGGTGCTGCTGTCTCTAAAAAGGAGAAAGAGCAAACTCTCGCTGAGGTGAAGGCTCAATACGAGAAGGATGGTGTTCCAACAACTGCGGAAGACATTAAAGCTTACGCTGATTCAGGTGAATACGATCTTGCGATTCAAGGCGCTAAATACCGACTTGCTGAATTGGAGTCGAAAGAGAAGACTCCCGAGAGTATGAAGCAAAAGCTTCGCGATCAAATCGAAGAGTACGGTCTGCAAAAAGAGGGCGTGCCGACTGACAAAGACGGAATCAAAGCCGCAACTGAGCGCGGTGATTGGGATAACGGCATTCGTGGTCTTGAGTATCAATTGTCGAAAATTGAAGACGACAAGAACACTCCTGAATCGGAAAAACAAATTTTGCGGGATGGAATCAAAACGCTTGAGATTACTCGTGACGGCAACTTTACCCCTGAAGCTGTAGCGCTATACGCTTCCACCAGCTTGACGGAGTGGCGTAATGCAGGCAATCCCGATAGCGATGATTACGATCCAGAGCTCTATGACATGCTAAATGCCTACGATGAGGCGCTTACTAAGGGTGGCGTCAGTCGTTCCGAAAAGGGTAAAGATAAGCGAAAATATATTCCAAAATCAGGCGGTGCTGGTAGTAGAGGCGGCAAGGGTGGCGCTGGACGAGGTGGTAACGCTATCACCACTTCCATCGCGACTAACGATCAAAATTTCTCTACGAAGTCTTTGCAGAAAGCGGAAGCAAATTCATCTCCCAAATCTTCCGTTCCTACGGTAGAATTAGTAAAGAACTATGACACGTCGAAACTGAAAAAAATCAAGGTTAGTAAGGGGGCACGATGACCGACGAGCAGGTAATGAAGAAGTTTGCACAAAGCGTCATCCTCGCGATGACTAGCAAGCATATGGATCAAGAAGACCTTGATAGTGACGACGGTACGCAATTCATTAATGAGCTCGTGGATTGGACGAACCAATTCCTTGATGAGCTCGAACTTGAAACGGATTGGAATTTTGTTACTGAGCTCAATAAAGTTATCGGCACTGTGACTATCCCCGCGCAAACCTTCCCGCTGCCCGCCGGGACGCGCAAGCTTGCCGTCCGCGAACATCGCCCCCTTCACATTAAACAGGATGGGGTTCCTGTTTCGACGTGGGATATTGTCCGCCCAGCTATGATTTCAAGTGATTCTCGTGATGGCTATCCATTACGGAGTCGTGTCACCTACGTTGGTAAAAACGTAGTTTTCTCTCGAGACCTTGATGATACGGAAATTGGTGGTGAGGTAGTCGCGGACGTAGTGAATAAAATTCCGCGCCTTGTGTACGATCCTGATGTTCCGGCTGATAATAATCTTGAAGTGCTTGATCTTATCGAGCCGCGACAGTTGCTGGTCTTTGGTGTTGCTAAAAATGCGACGCTTCCAGATTTCGTTCGTGGTAAAATCTCTCCTTCGTTGGTACAGAAATATACCGATGTCCTCGGTAAAGCTGTTGCTGAAAATGAAGCGACGGGAACCGGTGATACATATGAGGGTGAAGATAACAGTGGTTACGGAGGAGTTTATCTATAATGGCGGTCAAAGACCCGGTAAAAGTTCCTGAGACCAAGATCACCAGTCTTGATGTCCTTGGCTTTTCTGGTGGTTGGAGTTTGCTCGGTGAGCGTAATGCGAAGCCGAACCAGTTTGTTGAAAGTAGTAACGTTGAACTTACTGCTACTGGCTCCCTAACGGAGCGCGGCTCATTGCAGCGTTGGCTACCTGATACTGAAGGAACTGTATATCATATCAAATCGGCGCTCATCAATAACGTGCTCACTCATTTCGTCGCTGACAACGGGCGTATTCGTTGGACGATAGATGGTTCAACTATTTGGACGGATTGTGGCGGCTCGAATACTGTCACGACAACAGGGGTGAAAAATACGTTCCTACGTGTGCTTGACGTGCTATTGATCCTCAACGGTAAAGACAAGATGAAGTGGGTTGATCTCAAGACTAAAAACGTTGTTGCTTCTACTTTTGTAGCGAATCCGGCATCGGCTCCAACAGGAGCGCTCACTGGTTTGACTACAGGTTCGTACAACATCTATTTCGGGTTCACTTTTTCAAGTGCGACCGGAGAAACGAAATTGTCTCCTATCCTTACTCAGTCGATTAACAAACCACGTGATAACTGGAAGACTGACGGCACTGAATACCTGACGCTCTCTCGCCCTGCCGGTAATCCAGCGGGGGCAAAAACATGGAATTTATATGTGGCTCTTGCATCAAATGGCGGTACAATCGCTGACACCGATATGCTCATGCTTGCTGGTGGTCTTGATCTCAATACGCTATCGTTTACTGATAACGGCACTCTTGCTATCGACATCGGACGCGGTAATCCTCCAACGGATAACTCAACAGACGGTGCTCGAGCAACTCATGGTATTGAATCAAGTGGCCGTCCAATCCTATTCGGCATTAAAGATGACCTCGGTAACGATACGGGTGACGTGCTCATCGGCGGTGATGGCGACTACGCACTTGATTTTTCTGCGTCGAATGGTGGATTCCGAGCCCAACCTTCTAGGGGTACAGACTATTATCCTGCCTCTGTCGTTGGCTTCCGTAACGGTCAAGGTATCCCTTCGCTAACAATTCTCTTCAGTAACACTGAGGGTATTTCGAAGCAAGCGACGCTCGAGCAACAGACGATCAATTACGGTAATCAGACTTTTGTTGTTTGGGGCGTGACGGAGCAGAATTATGGCGCGGCCGGTGTCGCTTCCAGTTACGGTGTCGTCAATTATAATGGCGCACTCACCTTCCCAACGTTCGACGGTATGATGAGCATGGACACGCAACCACAGCTTCAAAACGTGCTGGCGACTCGTCGTACTGCTAACGATATCGCAGACTTCTTCAAGAGCGTCAATACGGATGCGCTGGGTGAAATTGTCGGTACTGGATGGGGGAACCGACTTCTCTACATCGTCCCAGCCTACGGGTTCCCAACACCGAACCAGATTGCCATCAAAGATAACAACAATGATGGCTCATGGTATACGCTCGATATCGCTTCTCAGTGGATCGGTACAGTTTCACCGCCTGACAGCCCGGCTTTCGTATATATTTGTCAGGGTAATAAAATTCTCAAGTTGCTTGAGTATTTCGGTACTGCCGACTATAAAGGAGGTGCGGCTGAAACTTTCACTACGTCCGCAAAGGGATCATTCCTCCCAGTTAGCGACGCAAGGAACGCGTATAAATCCGTTGTTCAAGGTGTATTCGATCTCATCGATTTCATTGGCGAAATGACTATCGGCGTCAACTACATCAACGAAAACGGTCGAATCAAGACAAAGAAAAAAACTATCCACGGAGCCACATATAATGTGTCATCTGCTGGCGGATGGTCTGACCCTCAGTACGTCTATAATGCTGCCGACGCTCCGGCTGGATGGGATGCAGTTGCTCGGATCGACGAGGCGTCTTCATCGCTTCAAAAAGTCACAAAACGATTCAAGCTGCCAATGAATGTTCTGGCTTCGGAACTTCAGTGGTGGTACCAAACCCCACTTGGTTACAACTCGTATGAGCTGAAAACTGTCGTATACGAAGGTGAGAATCTAGGCGTAGAGCCGGACTTGAGTTAGAATATGATTAACATAAGGGGGAAAAATGAATAACGAGGAACCGGTGCCGCAAGACGCTCCAACTATAGATATGGAAGTGCTTCTTTCGGAGTGGGAAAAAAGCAAGCGTTATCGCAATATGTACACCCGAGACTTCCGCGATCTCGACAACCTCGTTGACGGTGCCCCACTGACCCGCGAAGGCGCAGCGCCCTTCGTCGGCGACACGACCCTCGCTGGCCTCGTCCGCAGCATCCCCCGCGCTTCGCTGCAACAGCTCCCGGTCTTCTCCGTCACCATTAACGGGACGAAAAATTCTGTTAATGCGCTAGTGGCTTCGTACCTATTGAGAGCCGTTGTGTTCAACGAGGATACATTTGGGAAGGGAATACTCTCTACTATGCAGATTGGCGCAGAGCAAGCGCTTACGCATGGTTACGCGCCATTCATGACGGCTACAGGTGCGATGTTTGATGAGTTCGGTACTTCGATGCGGCTTATGAACTATATGGATGTTTCTCCTGAAACTGGTATCCAGGCCGATAACGAATCCCTCGACTGGTTTGTTGAAGCAGATATTACTCCGGCTCGTCTTGATCGTATTATTGCTAAAGCGAAGGCTAACCCCAACACAGCGTGGGATGTTGCAGCTCTTGAAGAGCTTCGTCAAACTGATCCTGAAGGCACTGATTATCAACAGGCGGCGTCTGAGCCTCGTCGTGTACAAGGTACCGATAGTGGTGTATATCGTTTTGTAACTGACTATCAGGTTGGTATTGGCGGTAAATTTATTACATTCTGTAATCAGTTGAAAGATCGCCCACTTCGCGTGCTCGATAATAAATCAAAGTTTGGTTATCCTCGAGTGCAATTTCTCGTTATTGATCCAGTGCCTTTAAATCCATTCGGCCTATCTCGTGTTCGTCTAGCGAGCCCAAATCAGAACCTTATGAACGCATATTACATGAATATTATGTCGATGCTCATTATCAATAGTGACCCACCGATTTTACAGCGTGGTCGTTTCACGACGCCCGTACAGCTTAAACGTAAAGCGAAGTGGGAAACTATAGACCAAAACGCTACAGCGGAGCTTGTGCAGATCGATAACGGTGCCTTGAACCAATTCGTACCGATGCTCAAACAGTTCTCGGCTCAGATCCAGAATATGATGGGTTCGGCTGTTGGCAATGCTGATGGTGGCTCAAACTCTCTTGGATTCAGTAAGACTGCCCCGGGCGTAAAAATGCAACAGGACTTCATGTCTTTGTCCACGAACCAGCTTACGAACATTCTTGAGAACTTCCTTCGTCAATACGCGCTCGTTGCACTTGATACTTATATCTGTGAGCAAGAGGGTGACTATACTTTGACGCTTGATGACGAGGCAAAGACGGCGATCAATCGTTTGCTCGATGATAAAAACGCTGAAACTATCGCGAAGTATGATGCAGCCGTCGCAGCCGGAGAAGTAGTTGAAGAGCCTGTACAACTCCCAATGATCGGTGATGACAATAAATTCGATATAAACTGGGAAACATTCTACGGTTCAATTGAAAGCTGGAAAATCAGCATCGAACTTTCGATGGGCAAAGATGAACTTGAAGAAAAAACTCGTGCCGACCTACAAGACACGCTCGTTACTCTTATGCAAAATGATGATGGTTCTGATCCTGAGATTCGTCAACGCGCTAAAGAAATTCTTGATAAAATTCTCGAAAAAACTGATCCGACTGGTCGTCGTTTGAACGCTCGTAATATCCCAGTACCACAAGCACCTGCCGACGGTCAACCAACTGGTGAGGTTGCGTCAGCTGCTTCGACCCAGTAGTTTTGCATAAAACTTGATTATGCTATAATCCAATTTATGGCAGTAGACTTCGATAGGGAAGACTTACCTTATACTTCGCAAGCAGGGTTGTACGAGGACACAGAAGCGCCGGTTGATGACCAGCGTGATCTTTCTGCATTGCGTGCGATAAAAAAACAGGCGGATGCTCTACGAAAAACTGCGGGAAGTACCAATTCTCTTGTGCTCGGTAATAAAGAGTTACCAGTAGAAACACAAATATTTGGCTACCAGTTTGCTCTTGATTTTCTCGAGCCTTTAATCACGACAATCGATAATGCGGTTGATAAAGTTAATAAACAAGGGAGGGGCACTAAATAATGTCAGATGTCGAAGACACTATTACGCAAGAAGCGGCGGAAACCGCTGACGCTCAAGAGTGGGATTCTGCTTTCGGTAAATTTGATGCTGAAAAAGGTATCAAACCTGCAGGAGAAGAAAAGAAAAATCCTACTGATGTAGAGACGGCTGCCGCAGAGGAAGCCAAAAAAGCTGCTGATGAGGCGGCAAAAAAAGCTGCCGAAGAAGAGGCTCGTAAAAACGAGACTCCTGAGCAGAAAGCTAATCGTGAGAAAAAAGAAGCAGAGGAAGCCGCTGCCGCTAAAGAGACGGAGACGCCGGAGGAAGCTCAGGCGCGTCGTGACGCCGCAAAGCTCGCTCGTGAGGTACGTGACGCCAACCGTGACTTCATTGCCGATACTGAGGCTGTTCGCAACGATGTCGTCGAACAGATGTTCAAAGACAAAGATGGCAAGCTGTATGACGCTGATGGCGATGAAATCAAGTCTATTGAAGATGTTATGGGTCTTCGTAACCCAAACACTGGCAAGAATTTTACTGAAGACGAAGCCGCTAAATGGTTTTTGAAAGCATCTCAAAATGCCAAGCAGGAACGCGAGGATGCGTTGAAGCAAGCTGCTGAGATCGCTGATGAACTCATTAGTATCAAGGATCAGGCTGATACTGTGAAAGACAAGTACGGTGCTTTTCTTAATGATCCAAAAAATGCTGGACTCAAGGCAGAAATTTGGGCTGACTATGAAGCAACATTTGTTGTTGATCCTGACTCGGGTATCATTGTGAAGGCACCTGTCTCGATGGTTCGATTCTATGATCGAGCACTCAAGCCGTATGTCGAGGCTCAGACGACAATCAACTCTGCTGAAGAGGCGAAAAAACAAGCCGAGGAAGCTGCCGCAAAAGCGAAGGCTGAGGCTAACGCGGCTCGCACTCGTAACGATCGTGAAGACATTTTTGCTCGTGGCGATAACGGTCGCAGTACATTAACTAAAGATGAAGAGGAGTGGGCTGACGCTGAAAAATCGTGGCTCAGTAAAAAATAATTATGACTTTTAGCGATGCACTTATTCAATTAAAAAACGGTAAAGCGCTCGAGCGTGTCGGTTGGAATGGCCGTGGCCTGATGGTACGGATGCAGACCCCCGACGAGCACTCAAAGATGGGCAACCCTTACCTTTATATCGATGCCCGCGCTCTTGGTGGTGAACGCAACCCTTGGGTTCCGTCACAGACCGATCTATTCGCTGCCGACTGGCAAGTTGTTCAAACAGTAAAAGATGAAGAAGAGGAGAAAAAATAATGTCTGTAAAATTCTTTAGCGTTCGCAGCGGTGAGATCGTTCACGCTGAAACCGAACCAATGATCGCTGCGTATTTTAACTCAAGCGATCTCAATCCAAATGGTATCGTGCAAGACTTCGGTTGGCGCATCCACCCGGCTATGGTCAAGCGTATTCGTGAATTTGAAGAGGATGAAGAGGCTATGGAAAAATTGGCAGACAAGCTTCAAATTCCTATCGAGAACCTTGCGACTTATCATGTGTTAAAATTCATCTCTGATCGCGAAGACAAAGCTGCTCGTAAGAAAGAAGAGAAAGACAATAACCAGTACCAAGAGCAATACGAGCGTGAGCTCGCTGAAGCACTTGCTGGTGCTCAGGATACTTACGATGATGCCGCCGACACAGATACTTCAAAACCACCAACTCCTAGTGCTAAAAAACCAAAGGTCGCGACCGCTGCCGAGATCGCCGCTCAAAAGAAGCTGGATGATGAAAAGCTTGCAAAAATGATCGCGGAAGATGATAATAAAAGCAATAGCTAGATAACTATCAGGGGGTAATATGCAATCGTCAACAGGATACAAGTCAGGTAATATCACTACTCAAAACCTTGTTCCCAATGGCGCTGCAACCGCCAACTCTGCCGTTGAGCTTGATCTCAACGGCAGTTATAACACTGTCGGTATCCAAGTCACCGGCATCTACACTGGCGCTCTTTCAGTCCAATTCAGCATTGACGGTACACGCTGGGAAACTGTCGGCGGTACTGTTGTCGGCAACTCAATTGAAGATATTAGCGTTGGTACGTCTGCCGCGACTATTGCCTCTGCCGCGATCGGTGTTCGACGTATTCGCTCGTCTGGTATGGGTAAAGTCCGTGTCACTGGGCTTGCAGCAATGACGGGTACTGCCGTCGTAACATTAGTAGCAACAAGATAACAGGAGGTCATTATGGCTGATTCAGAAGATACTAAAAAAGATGAAAATAAGAGTTCACTCGAGACTCCTCAAAATGAAGAGAAGCGCGAACTGAGCGACTTCGAGCAAAATGCTGAAGAGGGTCGCAAGACTGCTGAAGCAACTATCGCTGCCGAAGCAGAAGAAAATGGTGGTACGAAGCCGGGATCAGAGAACAAGACCGCCAAAGTCACTACCTCTGAAGCACAGCCTCAGCTAAAACCTGCAGACGAGAAAGGCAACGTCGTTGCTAAAAAAGAAGACGAACGCCTCGGTGATGACAAGGCTGCTCAGAAACCAGACGCCGCACTCAAAGTTGGTCAGAAAACTGCTGCCACAAACCTGAAAACTGAAGAATCTAATGCTCCTGAAGTTCAAGAAGATGGCACTGATTTCGATCAAGCTATCAGCGAAGGCTTGAGCACCGCTCAGAAAAACCACCGCGCCGAAGTCGCAGCCAACAAAGCTGCAAACCAGCGCTAGGCGTAAGCCGTTTGAGCGATATCTTCGCTCTCATATTCATCATCGAATGATCCGATCACCTGCGAGTAGTAATGCTTGCAGGTTTTTGGATCGAACTCGTCTTCAATAGCCTTCATCATATAACGAACCATATCGGCAAAGTGAGACTCGGACTTGTGTTCGGCACCAATGTAGTCACCAGTCTCCGGGTTCCACTTGCGCTTGTACTTGCGGAGCTTGCGGCGCAGCAACTCCGTGGTCTCGCTGTTCATCACCACCATGCGGCGGAACGCCGTCACCACCCTCTCGATTCCGTCATCAACGGGTTCGCGCTTCAGGATAGAACTATTAATCAGCCCTTCGTCTCGGAATTTTTCAATACGCTGAATAGCGTCAGAGTCGCGCACTGTCGTATCATGCGGGAAGAAATGCCATGCGTAGTTGTATGGTTTTGTTTTAATATATGCCACTAATTGTTTGATCCCGATATCGCTCGTTTCATGGGCATCGATAATACGGACGACTGGTTGTTCACCGATCTTATAATATTGGAAGAAACCTATAGCGGTATTATCTGACATACCCCAGTCCCATACGGTAAAAACCGGGTAGTTTGGGTTGTATGGGAAAACGCCAATTCGTCGTCGGTCTTTCATGAGAGCGAGTGCTTCGCCATAGTATGAAGTCTGTGATGTTTGTCCCCAGTCACATAAGAACTCCTGTTTGAACATAAAATCTGAACCATGCTCTGCAATATATTCCTGTCTAACCTCTTCGAGTTCTTCATCAGTTAGATACTCAGTAGCGCGAACAATCGACGCGAATTGTCTAGGAATGATAGCCGAATTTTCTCCTTTTTCCCAAACTGCTAATGCTCTTTCAAAAAGCATTTGGAAGGTATAACCACTCGTGCCATCGATTTTCGGTGTCGATTGAACGATGATCTGACCACCGTTGACAGCGACAACAGGGCGGATGACGCCGAGGAGACCCGGCGGCAAGTCAACGAACTCAGATAGGATGTATAGCTTGGCGTTGGCACCGCGAAGCGCGTCGAGGTCGGTAGCGCCGAGCAGCGAGATCGTTGATCCGTTGATGAGCGTGATGCTCATACTGTCTTTGGTGCTTGATTTACTTTTAATCAATCCCTCCGGTATACGGTCGAGAATTGGAATACCGTCATTATCAACCGCAGTCCAGAAGTTATCGAATCCTTGTTTTTTGGTTGGCCAAATGATGACAACGTTCATCGGTTGCTCGACCATTTTTCTTACACCATAACAAAATGCCGTGAGGTCTTTACCTCCACGACGCGACCAACACCAGATAGCAAGTTTTACTCCCGCATCTAGTGCTCGAATACCTTGTTCTTGATACCACCTTGCTTTAAAGTAGCGCGGAATTTGTATACCACTCATATCACGATGATAGCATAAATACTATTGCGGAAAACACAATCGTCATACTATACTATGGTTAGCGATAGATATCTTAATCGATGGTGAATCGTCAATTTATTGAATCTTTTGGGGGTATAATTTTATGGCTTACGGTACTCGTACCGCAAACATCATGGACAAGCCACTGAGCATAAGCTCGGTTTTTGCTCCGTATGTTGGCGATAATGGTTACAAGCACGTTGATACTCAGACCGTTCGTGTTCTGAGTATCGCTAACGGCACAATTGCTGATTACAACGAGGCATCAGCGACAGCACCTTTTGGTTCTGCAACACTCGTCGTTCCTGATGAGCAACTGCTTACACTGGCTTATAACAAATCAATGCTTCTTCGTATCCAGAAAACTCAGATGCAGGATATTCCTGTTTCTCAGTTCTCTAAAGAAGTTGCGCTTCAGAACGCTGACGAAGTTTTCGTTCCAGCTCACGACGCCTACTCTCTTGCGAAACTTGTTGCAGCTCGCCCGGGTGGTAACAAAGTTATCTGGAATACGACTGCTGGTACGAATGACTTGAAGCTTCAGTTTGCTCGCTTCATCCGTAAAATCACGACTCAGGGTGGGAACATCGGCAGCGTGATCGCATGGGTAGCAAGTGATATCGCGGCTCAGGTTAGCGCTCTTATCAACTGGACTGGTTCTGATGCTGGTTACGGTGACGGCAAAAAGGGCTACCTCGGTACTCTTGCTGGCGCGAAAGTTGTTGAAGTTCCTGATGCTTACTTGGCTGGTGTCTACGCTGTCGCGGCTGACAAACGAGCGATCGTCTATGTTACGCCAAAAATGGATCCAAAGGGTGACGGCATGACTGTCATCGAAAAGGTTCCGGGCTTCGGTGGTATTGAGATTCAGCTCCGTGATCGTGGTGATACGTTCGTCCTCAACAAAAAGGCACGCAACGTCGCAACACTGGAAGCAAGCTAATCGTTGTTTGAAAATTATGGGACGTATCTCAATATACGTCCCATTTTTTTTGATAATGGTTGTGATATAATCAAGATAAAATAGAGGGGGAAAAATGGCTCTTGATCCAAAATATTTGAAAGCAAGTGATGGCACCGGTAGTGCTGTTTTGGCTCATATTACGACCAACCGTCTCCCCGGCGCAACCACTCTCAAGATTGATAACGTCGATAACTGGCCACCATTTTTTATCGCAACGAGCGGTGTTCTTGCATCCAATGGTTACATTACTGAGGCGAGTAAAAAAGAGTTTCGAGCCCATCTCTCGGGCGCTGACATTATAATCGATAGTTTTGAACCGGGGTTTACTGACACGGGCAATACTAATACTGAGGTTGTTATTATCAAGCAAACGACTGGCTGGGCTGACGGTGTAGCCGATAATGTCCTTCAGCAAAATACTGATATTGCTAACTTCGTGACCGCTAATGCTGACTGGCGCACTAATCTTCCCGCCATTTCAAGCATCGTTGCCAATGGGAATCGTAACTATACTGTGACATTCGCATCAACTGTTGCCGGATTGCTCTCCCCAAAGAATCGTCTTAGAACCACTCGTAGTATTTTGGCACCGACACAATCTACATTATTAAATGGTACTAACCAGTTCTTCAATCGTACAACTACTATCTCTGGTATGACTTTTACAGACGACTTTGTTGCAGGAGCTTGGATAAAAGTAAGCTCTTATCAAGACGCTAATATTATCTCGAGATACAACGGTACTAGCGGTTGGCAGTTCAGGCTTATTAGTACAGGTCAGGTTCAAATAATTGGGCGCAATGGGGGCGCGGGCAACAACTCCTATATGAACAGTGTTCAATCAGTACCTCTTAATAAATGGGTACATGTTTCAGCTCAACTAGACATGTCAGCCTTTACGACTACACCAACAACCAGTTACGTAATGATTGATGGAGCTGACGTACCCGTAACTATCGCGAGAGGCGGCACGAATCCGACAGCGATCGTGCAAGCTGGCAACCTTGAAGTTGGTTCTACTAATGGAGGTTCAGAATTATTTCCAGGGAAAATTGCTCAAACCTTTGTGTCGTCTGCCAAAATCACTCAGGCGAATGTCCGAAACATTATTTCTCAGGGTCTTACCTTGTCGGTCATTAATGCGAACGCGATCGTTTCAGCTTATAGTATGAGCAATGATTTCACTGATCTTAATACAGGAAATGCAAATAATCTCACGGCTCAAAACGGTGCTACAGCAACTAATGCAGACGCTCCTTTTGGCGGGCAAGCAGATAGAACAATTTCTAACACGCTTGATTACGGTATCGTCCAAACTATTTCCGGTTCTGTCGCCAACGTGCAAGTTGCAGAAGGTTGTGCCTTCCCGACAACTGGCTCCGCAACAGCCGCATACTCTGTTGCGGATTCACCACTTGGCTTCCCGGGACAGAAGGAAAGGTGGCGAGTTTCGTCTATTAGTCTTACTGAGCAGTCATCGCCAAACGTTACTTCATGGACGAATATCGGTAGCGCCATCCTTGAACTACCTATAGGCAGTTGGCTACTTGGCTATGAAGGCGCAACGTTCGCCAATCGAAGTGTCGCTGCACAATTGAACGTTTATATGACGTTATCGACAAGCCCCACGGCTGCCAGCGACGGTCTCTTTACAACGAACGCAGGAGGTGCTTCAAACGTGTTTAGCATCTCGGGGTATGCAAATCGTGAACATGGGGTGGACGTATCCACAGCCACTAAATATTACTTGAATCGTCGTGCAAATACTGCAAACGATAACGTATACAACAATTCAAGCGAAACACCGTCGCTAATCTATGCGGATAACGCTTACCTATAGGGAAAAAGGGGTGGATAATCTGAACAAAAAAATTCAACATGCTAGGCCATTGCTCAAAATGGTAACGCCACTCTCTTACTGGATTATTACGATCTATGCGTACTTTAATATCTTACTCGGCATGTCGCTCTTCATAGCAATTGACCAATCTCGAATAAGTTCACCTCTGTTAATCGTCAACGACATATTAAATTACAAGGTATGGGGAACCGTTTTCATCTGTATCGGAATACTCAAACTTTATGCGCTACATACAAATAACTGGAACCTCAGCCGCAGGAGCCTCCTTGTAGGGGTGAGTATCAAGGCGGCGTGGGCGCTCGCGCTGCTCGTCCGCAGCCTCACCAGCCCGGGGACTTGGCTTATCACCATTATTTGGCTTGCTCTTGCAGCCATTCAGATAGTAACTTTTATATTTTTCATGCCACCGGCTGTAGCGTCCTACAAGCAAAGGAGAGAGGAGCGCAAAAATGCTCAGTGATGCAGTTCTGACCGCAATAATCTCGATGGTAGGCGGCATAATGATCGCCTACATTACTAATGTCGTTGCTAAAAAAGTTCAGGCCAAGAAAGCCGAGAAGCAACCGAAAGATCGCATGGAGCAGATGTTCGACGGTTATGAACGTCTTATCAAGCAAATGGCTGACGAGGACGAGCGTAAAGCCCGTATTATTCGAGATCAACAGGCGGAGATCGTTGAAATGAAAACTAAGCTGAATGAGATGGAAGATAATCTAGCGATTGCTCAAGAAGATTTAATTAAATCTCATGAATCAAAACAAATTCTTACTAAAGAGCTTGACAAGATGCGAAAAGAGTATCAAGGTATTAAATAATGCTTGTGATATAATGACATTACTAAGCAAGTAAAGGGGTATATAATGGCGCAAACTTTAGATCAATTCGTAAGCTATTGGACAGGACGTTATTCAGATTTTGACGGCTGGTATGGAAACCAGTGCGTTGACCTCTTAAATTACTACCAGCGTGATGTTATTGGCGGCTCATTTATTCCCGCCGAGGGTGCGAAAGACTGGTTCGAAGGCTTCCCTAGCGCAGCATCGAGCAAGTACGACAAAATCACTAACAATATGAATGATCCGAATCAGCTCCCCGCCCGTGGTGACGTTATCATCTGGGGTGGTCGCTTGGCGGGCTCGGGTGGATACGGCCACATCGCCATCGTGCTCGCGGCTGACAAGAGCGGGTTCACTTCGTTCGACCAGAACTTCCCTACTGGCTCGCTGCCTCACCAGCAATGGCACAAATGGGACTCGAACGTTCTCGGTTGGCTCCATCCAAAAGCTAACAGCAATGTCAGCACACCCGCCCCTGTTCCAGCTCCGAGTCTTTACGTGCGAGTATTCGGTGATTATCGAACGCTTTATCGCAACCCCGGGTCGGGTGCATTTCAACGTATTGCACCGAATCAGTTTGGTGGAAAAATTGATTATAAAGTGCTCGGACAGTCTGGTGATTATACGAAAATTCATACTAGCTACTACGGCGATGCGTGGATTTTCACTGGCGCGAGCGTCGCTTCATTAACTCAGTTCTACAACGCATAAAGGAGGTTACTATATGTCACAGCCATACGATCAGCCAACGGCCGCACCGACTACGAAAGTCGCGAGCGGTGCGCTTGCAGGTGCAACAACAATCATTTTGGTCTTCGTAATTCAGTCAGCATTTAACGTTACTATTCCGGCAGAAGTCGCGTCGGCTGGAACGGTCATCGTATCGTTTCTCACAAGCTACTTCGTGAGGGAACAAAAATAATGCTTGGCCGTTTAGCTTTCGCGATACTCTGCGGTATCATCGCAGCGTTCGTAGCAGCGATATTGATATTCAGTATCCCAAACGCAGCCGGTTTTGAATGGGCGATTGGTGTTATCGGTGTTTTAGTCGCAATCATAGTCTATGTGAGCCGACCTACACCTCATCTTTAGCCCAAAAACGCTATGTCGTAAAATATAAAAATAGAGCCCTTCGGTGAGGAGGCTCTATTTTTATGCTCCGATACCCATTTTCTTCATTTGAGCCTTGGTAAGTTTTTTCGTCAGTGGATTGAATGAACGTTGCGTCGTTATTTGATACTGAGGGATTTGGGAGGGTTTGCCGCCACAATTTGGGCACGCCTCCTCATCTGGTGTAGGATTCATATTTCGCAAAAAATTCCACCACTCTTTGCAATGGTCGCAGTAAGCGACGAGCTTATTTGCTTCTATATCGCGATGATTGTAACTTGTTCGATTTACGGCGGCCTTTGGCGGCTCGCTTTCGATAGAACTCTGCCCACTCTCTCCGTTCATTAGGATCGATATGAGCGAAGGGGTCTGATCTTGCATCTGCTAACGCCTTTGCTTGTTTTAATGCTATTGCTTCCTTCATTGGATCGGGATGAGCCGGGATTTTAGTCATGACTATTCCACCTTTGAAAACTGGCCTGTAATACTCTAAAGACATCGCTCGCACCCGTCATATTCGTCAAAATAAAACTTATCTTGACTCACAACACGAGGCTTGAACCAATGCCCGTGTAAGATAAAATGCCACATATAGTCTCCTTTTTAGTGAGCTATAAATTCTCGCCATTCGGGGGGAACAATCTCGACTGCAATAACTTGCTTTCGTGACGCGACCCGGGTGATCGTGATTTTCATGTGCTCTTATTATACCATTAGCGGAAATAAGAAACTGCCGCTCGGTTGAATGAGGCGGCAGTTGCAAGCAAAGTGTCGTCAACCCGCAAGGGAGGACTCACTCATTTTACCACCATACCCATCGTCTTTCCACTTTTTGTAATCGACAAAAAGCTTCGTATCATCGATTTTGCCATTGCCGGTATAGTGTCTTTTTGCGTAAATATCCGCCATTTCCTGAAGATACTGATAAAACTCGTCGTCTGTCGCGAACTGCTCCCACGCTGCCGCCCGCGCTGGGCTCATGGTGATCGCTGGATGGGGCACGCTCCGGGGCACCACCGCGATCGAGTGCTTCCCGGAGCAATAGGTACCGCGAGCCTCGCTCATTATCGGACGATGCGACTTTTATCGGGAATTTGTTTCTCTCCCCACCGCTTTTTCTCATTACCCGCAACACAGTACACTGTTTGAACGGTATCAGGGAGTTTGAGCTTCTTCGGATTGCTGATAACAATGTCGTAAGTACCTAGAACACCTTCGTTCAAAAGCCATTTCATAGCAATAAACTGATCGTGAGCTGGGTAGCCTTCACACCATGAATTGAGTTCCCATTCGGCGAGATCGGTTTCATCTTTTTCAAGCCGCTGGAACACGTAGGCGAGACGATCTATAAGCGTTTCGGTCTCTGTGCCAAACTCCCATTTTTCAGGTAATTTGAGCACTTCAAAACGATAATCACCTTTTGCCTTTTTCTTAATTGCTACATAACCGAGGTCTTCGGCTAAGTATGATGCTGCTTGAAAATCAAGTAGCGGGAAATCGAACATTTTGAATAGTTGTGCGGTTTTTGAACCCGCATATTCATTCGCTAGATACACGAATTTGTGCATATTTTGCATTGCTGATATTGGTTGATTAGGCATATACCCCCTCCTTTTTTAATACAATCGAACGCGTGTAGGACTATGGAAATTATACACGTCTTCGATACTGCGTAATGTGTTGCGAACGGTGTTGCTCGCACTAAATGCTTCAACAGCGCCCTTGTGGTCGAGTTTCGCCATGAATCGATCGTAATCGAAATTTTCGTCAGCGTTCGGGTTATCCTTTGTTCGCATGAGCATAAGTAGCGACATAGCCATAGGCGTATTCATAATGATATTGCCTTTTTCTCTGACCGCCTCAAGACGCTCGAGGTCTTTCAGTCCTTGTGCGTAATCGCTAATCTTAAACTCGCCACGGCGAAAATCTTCACTCATATTGTGCTTCTGGCCACCTGCGAGCACTTTCATAATGATTGCCGGAGCGATCCGTGGATATTTGCTGACGGCACGAATAAACTTGCCGTAATCCTCATATCCTGCTTCGGCATAGCTTCTAGCGAAGTCCATGAGCACCCAATGCTTTTGGGTAACGTTGATACTACGTGTCTCGTCGAGCGTGATGCCCTTCGCAACAATATAGTATATTGGTCGGCCGAGCTCTTGGGCGGCCTGACGACGGTGCTGGCCGTCGATTATGAAGTCATTCTCATTGACGAGTATAGGATTGCCAGCAAATAAATGCGGATTAGCTTCCATCTCGCGCTTGAGACGTTTAACGTGATTGTAATCGACGGTACGGTTCCCCGCCATTAGTTTAAATCTACTGTAGTCTTTTGTGACTTGAATTTGCGGGATGTTTTCTCCATCCATAATATTTCTCCAAACTTTGCTTGCTTTCTTATTAATAAAATCTTGGACACTGGGACGATTCGCTTGCGCGACTTCTTCCTCGTACGATAGTTTTCTATCTGCCGGTACAACCCACAGGCAGTCCCAACGTCGCTCAATGATAGGTGGTGCCGACGCGTCAGGGGAGGGAAGTTCTCTGACCATTCACGCCTCGGGGTTTGCGCGGAACCCGTCCAAGGCAAGCTTTTCCACTAGCTAGGCACTCAGGTTTGAACATAACTAGTATAAAGTTCTCTCCCTATCCCTCCGCCTACGTGTCGGCACCACCAAATTTTTAACTAAATGCGAAACTGTCGTCCGATGGTTCGTTGACTTCAGGCGCGTCATCACGGAAGTCAAAGATCGCATCGGTCTTAAATGGCTTGGTGTCCTCTGAGATGATCTCAGTGAGGTTTAAGTCCAGCCACTCCATAAATGTCTCATCTCGCTCGATACGCTGCATATAGAGCTTTTTCGTATTGAGGTTGATGGCGACAAACCAGACATATTTACGTCCTGACGCGCGGAGCTGCCCCTGCATTTGCTTCCAGAACTTGCTATGTACACCGTCTTCGCTGAGTGCTGGGACGTGAACATCCGGCTCATCCGGCAATTGCTCCTCATCTTTTTTTGCTTTTGGAGCTTTTTTGCCTTTTTTCATAGTGCCGGCAAGTAATGCGCTGAAGCTCGCGTCGCGGAGCACCTTGGCCTCGGCAAGCGCATCGTCGCCGATGGCGCCGTCGGGGGAGGCGACAAAGTTATCGTTGTACCAGCAGCCGACCGGCAGGACTTCGAGCCCCGTGATTTTGGTGAACTGTTGAAGTGCGAATGTTTCCAGTACTTGGCCGTCGAGCATGGCATCGGAAACGTAGTTGTTGTAGCTGACGCCGAATTGTCGTTCATACTGAATTTCGAGCTCGTAGTCGAGGCGTTTCTTAAGTTTTTGGCCGCGTGTCTTTTCGGCTTTGCTCACTGATAGGAAGTCTTCGAGACGGCTCGCTGATACTTTACCCTCGCGGCGCTTGTACCAGCCCGGAGTGCGCTGCGGGGTAGGATCGTAGAAAAATCCCTCCGCAGCGCTCAACGTGACAGTTGATAAATCGGCCATTATTTAAATGGGAACACTTCGTTTATGTTTTCACTTGTGATCTCTTCGCCGCCACCAACATCTTTTTTGACAGAATCGGCTGCATTAGTCGATGGTGTTGGAGTGAATCGTGGTTCGTAGCCATAAAGATTACGGTTTGCGTTTTTGTATGATTTACCGCTTGAAGGGTTAGTATATGTTTCACCGGTGTACTGTACGAGCAACCAGCAATCTTTGCCACGCAGTGCATCACAGAGCTTGAGCAATTCCTCGGTGTTTTTGCATTTGTCAACCATCGCGCGGACTTCATCCTTTTTCTTTTCCACAGTATTGTGGACAAATATGCTACGAATAGTATTGAAGCTATATGGCTTGGCTTTGTCGGTGAAGTACACGCGGACTTTGCCCTCTTGACCCTCGGCACCCGCTACCTCGAACTCGAAGAACTCTGAGCCTTTATCGGTTTCGCCACCGGTGACATCGATGATCTGAACAGGGTACACACCCTCTTCGTAAAATCCAGCGCCGCCTTGTGCAATTTCTTTTTTGTCGTCGTCGTTAAAATCAGCCATATTATTTTTCCTCCTCAGGATACATTATTGAATTACCATCGTGAACTCGTGCCTCTGGGCGCAATATTGTTTCGATAAGATCACCGACACGCCCGTTGACCGCTGTTTCCAACTCAAGCTCACGGCGCTCGTGATCTTTCATTTCGTCATCGTTGCGAACGCGTTCGATCCCATTTTTGAAATTAGTCATCGCTCGAAAACGATTCTCTTTTAGTGCGTGGGCAATTCGCTCCCGCTCACGCTTTACTCCGAGCTGATAAACCCATTTTAGAGCAGACAACATTATCGTTTCGCAGTCCCAAGCTTAGTTTTTTTCTTCGGTAGTGTCCAGCCAATGGCCGCGAGGAACGTCTCTATCTCACCCAGATCGACCTCACCAGCCATTATCTCACGCTTGCTGATGATATTTGCGCGGTACTTCTCACCATCGTAGTGAGTGAGTACTTGAGCATCCATGAAACGAGTGATGAGGCGAATATTCTTGAGCTCAGAGGCCAGAACCATCGCGCCGCTCATCTCGTCGAGCTGTCGTTTCGAGTAGCTCAAGATGATGACATTCTTTTTGAGCGTTGCCAGCGCTTCAGCGAAGTTTTGGACTTTCGCATTGAGCAGACCAGTCAACTTACCGTAAGCAATGTCGGTGAGTGCCTTCACGGGTTCGCCACCATTGCCACGGAGACCCATCTTGTTTGCGTCGGCGATGATCTCTTTCGTCATTATATCGACGATACCTTCGATAGTGTCGAGCACGATCGTTTTGTACTCAGGTTTTTTGAGCCCGAGCTGGATCGCTTCAGTGATGTCGGCAACGGTTTTGACGTTGACTGCATCGAGACCGGCCTTGGCCGCGTTACCATCGGTGCTGATGAATAGCGGCGCAGGTGCCTTCGACGCTAATGTCGTTTTGCCCGAAAAGGGCTCACCGATGATTAAGAATTTTGAAGGTGCTTGTGGTGTTGCTTTCACGATTTCTACCGCCATTATATGTTCTCCCAAACCGCGTCCATGTCTTCATAGCCAAGACGTCGAACTTGATCGCGATCGATCAGACGAGGTTTGACTGGAATATCCATATTGCGCTTGCGAGCTTCAGCTTTGAGCCCCTTGTTGATTGTCTGGCCGTGATTAACCTGCCACTGCAAAATATTCTTGAGGTGATCGTCATCGAGATTGTGAACTGCGCGGGTTTCACCATCAGCAGTTGTCCAGATATAAATGTGGAGTTTTTTATTCTCTTTGATGAGCTCTTCGAGATATTGAGCCCGCTGCATGAGCTGAAAAAGCTCGTTTGTAGCGTCGGCTAATTGCTCGGCCGCCTCTTTATCATAGATTTCGGCGGAGAACAACTTATCGTACTGCTTAGCTTCTGCCATTTTGTAGCTCCTTTACATAATTACGTTTACGGTTGCGTTTCATGCGACTTTTGGTTTCGAGTGGTTTTTTCGCTCGAGACCGCAAGTGCTGATTCATATTCATTTGCTGTTTTGAGGCCATATTATTGCTCCTTTTCTTCGTTCATTGCTTTACGAATTATTGCCCGGACAACCGGCGCGACTTTTGTTTCGCCTTCATCCGCTTTCCGATCGAGCCATTGTCGCATATCTTTCGGAACCGATAGATTGATAGTTGTGCGGTCTTCGCTATTTGGTTGCGTTGGCATGATTTTCTCCTTTCTTTATTCACAATCTTGCATCTCTGGAATATATTCGCTTGGTTCATTCTGGGATAACTGCATTGACATTCTCCTGATGATATTGTTTGAATGCTCGCTCAATCGTTTTTAACGCCCACTTGGTGATAATTTTTCGCCGGTTGAATCGGATAGGTTGCCACCAGTGCGGCAGATCATAGCGAGTATTGAGATCGCTTCGCATGTGGAACCATTTCTCGAAACTACTGAGCATCCGATTATATTCAGGGAGCGATTCAATCACGGTATATCCGTTGTGCTTCACGTATCTGACGCGGAACTGCATCTTGCCGTATTCTTGGCTGACGACATATATGTAATACTCTTCAACCACAATCATCTTCACAAGATGGTCTTCCCAGTTCTGGCTATATATCATGCGTTATGCGTTCCGCTGATAACGCCAAATGCTTCGAGCCCGAGAATTTGAGATTTCAGCGCAGCACGAATCTTTCTACCGCGAGAGAGTTCAACTTCAGGCGCTAATTCAACTGCCGCCTTCATACTTGAGGCCGGAGTAAAGCTGAAGTCACTCTGACAATCCCAACCAGTGTAATCGCAACCGCCGACGCCGAGACCCCATGTGCCATCTTTTTTCTTAATGACCCAATACCAGTCAGCCTCATCGTTCTCGCCATAAACAGCAGCGAGCACACCCTGTATTTCATCTACCGCGAGACCACTTTGGTTGAAGTTGATCGCACTGTTGAGGTCACTATCGACCCCATGTAGATTTTCTAACATTTTTGCCATCTGTAATCCCTCACTTTGCTTGATTGATTAAGTTTGATTATATTCCTTTTCATCATAATTTAGCAAGCACTTTTTGCTGTAGTTTTTCCGCTATGTGGAAAACTCGCTTCGCCTCATCTATAGTGCGTATCTCGCCTGTGTGGAAAACGTATCCGAGTTCCCGATTCATATACGCATATATCTGCCCGCGCTTCATATGCTTGTTCTGCCATATTGGATCGATCAGATCATGGATCGCGACGCGCCACTTCAGCATCTCAGCTGTACAGAGGATACCGAGCGGCCGAGTAGGTTTATCGGTCTTATGATGACACCCGACCCACGTACCGCACGCGTCGTGCGTCCAGAACGGGATCGCCGCTAAGTCCGGCCGGTGCGGGTACCGCTCCGCCCCCGAGCTCAACCTTGCATCCACTACTTGTTCGCAGCCCATGCAATATATTTTCATTGCATTTGCATCTCAAGGTTCGGCGGATAGTCAGGGTTATTGAGACCCACTTTTTCCAGTTTCGATAAGCTCCACGATATTTTTTTACTCTTCGGATCAATTTTTTCGGTGTATATATACAACGTGCCGGACTTCGGACTCTTGAGTAATTTTACCGTAGTTGGATCGGGAAACCCGCCGAGATTGACCGTTGCTTCGTTTTTCATCATTTCTCCCTCACGATTAGATTTAATACTCCAAGCTCACACGCCTGTATATCATCAATGGCAATATCAGGGACGAACTCAGTGCCGAATTTGATTTTGCCGTCTTCGCCACGGCCGAGATAAATTTTATCCATATACTGCCAGACGTATTTATCCAGACCGAGCTCACGGCCAACTTGTCGTGCCCACACTTCACCGCCACCAGACCATATTACAATTCGAACATTTTTGAATGATGCCAAAATAACGAGTAACGTGCGGATGCGTTCGTTCGCTACAACCCTCTTCGTTTCGGCGCTATCAGTGGTGACGAGTGTGCCATCACAATCAAATGCTACAGTAATTTTCTGCATCATTCACGCTCCACTATCGCTTTTACAATATCCGTTATATTGACCTGAAAATCTTCTTTGTCAATATTCACGAACAGTGTCGCTTTATTGAGCGTGCATATCACGCGTATCTTTTTGCCATTGACCGTACCGGTCGCGATTTCTTCGTGTAGAACAAACGGTGGTTCATGCAATTTTTTGACTTCGAGTATAGTTTTCATTATTTAGTCTCTCCTTCAAACATTAAATATTCCATCCAGTACCAATCAGTACGCATCCGCTCTCTCTCGAGATGACTGCTACGATCAAATTTTTCTTGATAAGCAATCTCAAACTCTTTTGTGAATCGTTTCATATATCGTTTAAATAGCCAGTAAAACATTATTTCACCTTCCATTGTGTTGCTTGAAAATTGTTTTTGCCACGCAGACAGTCATATATATCCTCTTCAATGCTGTTCGGCGTTCGGAAATTGTAAAACGTTGTCTTGCTTGTTTGCCCGTGACGATAGACGCGGCCGACGGACTGGATATATTCGGCGAAACTATATGTCGGGCTGAAATACACGACAGTCGTGGCGTATGTCATTTCGACGCCGGTGCTACCTGATTTATAATGCGCGAGCGTGATCGATCGTTCGATATTCGGCCACTCTTCTTTCGGCGGCACTTCATGCGCGTGGCCGTTCTGTTCGATCAGGCGACGAGATTTGAATTTTTTATCGATCAGTGCTTTTATTGCGTCACGCTCAATTTCGTAATTATAGAAAATTACCATGTTATCACTCGTCGCTTCGATCAAGTCTTCGAGATATGCCATTTTCGGTTTCACGAGTGTCTTGCGGAGCGCGTGCGCGAGTGCCGACGGATTATCGAGTACAGTACCGTCCGCGCCCTTCCGAGTCAGAATCGTTTGCGTGTATTCGGTCGGACGATCAAAATCTACACCCTTGAATGTTCGATCCGGCAGCTCAATAGCCTGTGCTTTCGTGAGACGTTTACTCATACCTTGCCAGTATCGCGCCATCTCGTCCTCATGCCAGTAATTTTTCAGCTCTGGGAACCCCTTGAATGTCACATAGTTGGTATATCGCTTTTTAAAGTCCGTGATATTGCGGACGAGGCCAAAGATTTTCATATAATTCGTAAAGTCAATCCATCCATTCGGTAGTGGAGTTGCCGACAAACCTACAAAGAAGTCAGCATCTTTCGCAGCCCAATACAACGCTTTTCCGGTATTACTTTGTGAATTTTTCGCCTTGTGAACCTCGTCCGCAATAACGGCGTATTGTCGGCCGCCATAATGTGGCGCGTATTTGTGCCAGAGACTCCGTGAACCCTTCAGAAATTGTTGTGTCGTCGGGTTACGTGAGAACTTCTCATAGCTATACACCTCATAGTGTGGCGGGATACGCCCTTCAAAATACTCTTTGATATCTCTATCCCAGTCCCGCGTCCGTACTTTTGACGCGGGTGCTAGGATCAATAGGGGCACGCCGTTGGCGTGTTTCTCATAATGAGCGAGCGCCATGAAAGTCTTGCCCGTCCCGGTGTCGGCGGCGAGGAAAGCGCGGGGCGGCAGGGCGGCGAGATATGCCTCTTGGTACGGGAATAACTTAATCATGATGACTTAATCGCTCTCTGTTTCTTGCTTAATTTAATGACTTTTCGCTTGCGTAACTGATGCCGGAGTGGTTTTCTCAAAATGCCCTTCGGCGCGTTATGTGCTACCATATACCCCCCTACCCTACATTGAACTGATTTTATATGCGAGTCGCGCCTGTTTAATCAGTAGCTTATATTTTTTAATATCGTTTTTCAATTTCTTGATCTCTTGCTTATGCTTTTTGATCGCGATATCTCGAGTTTCTTTTGCCATGTTGACATTTACTTCTTTCATTGTTTTAATTTTTGTTTGCTTGCGTGGAGTTGCGATAAAATCTGTATCCATGCTGCCCCCTATTTAGTTTTTTGGTATATCCGGCGGTGCGCTAATTTTTCGCGTTTACCGTCCGCCGTGGTGCTATGCGTGTTCCGGGACTCCGGCCGCCTCAAGTAGTTCAACGTCGCCGGGTTCGATGTAGTTCGATAGCCCCATCAATTCGTTCGACTCGCCGTAACTCATGCGCTCCGCTCGCAATTCGCCGCGCAGGTACTCGAGACGCCGCCGCGCGATCCTCTCGCCATACCCGTTGTGCTTGCGTATATGATATGATCTGATTTTGTGGCGTATCTGCTCGAGTGTATTCGCCGTGAGCTCGACCACTTGATATGTGTTGCCGTCGGCGGTGTATGCCTCCCACGGCCAACCGGTGATATCGTTGTCTTTTATTTCTGGGTTATGCTTGATGGCAAAACCCATATACCAGCTGTGAGGCTCAAATTCGATGTGTAACGACATATTATTTAATCCTCAATCTATCAGAGATAGGCCAACTCAACTTGTCGTTATACGCTTTTACAATTGCCTCGACTTTATCATGCTCCGCTTTCAAGTCGTCGATGTGCGCGAGATTGTCACGAAATTTTGCGAGAGAGCTTTTCAAGTATTCTATGCGATCTTTCGCCGCTTTCACGTAATCATTAGCGCTGGTGATGCTGTATGAGTAATCAGATTCGCTTTTCTCGCGCATACGGTACTCCCGTTTGTCAGTGTCCCAGTCCACCGCTTGACCTTTGTAATAAAATGTGATGCGATATTTTGCCTCATCAGAGAACTCATCACGAGTCATGCCAAAATTGACGAGCGGGAAAATTTTGTCTTCGCCATTCATGCCCCATTGTGGATAAACTTGTGTGCCAAATTTTTCGCTTGACATTTTGTCTAAATATGTTTGATAGCGTTTATTAAACTGCCCGCTATAGTTAGTGCTCGCGATAAATTCATAGATTTCGATCATTTTCTCGGCGTTATATATTGCCGCCTCGAGTTGTAACTTTTCCATGATGTCTTTCTGGGCGGTATAAGCGCCGCCCCGCTTTCAAATTAGTTATTTAATGCGTACTGTTTTTTATATTCGTCAATCGCTGCTTTCACTACTGAGAGGAGTTTGTGACGCGCTTTCAATAATGTAATGCGTTTGCCGTCGTCGTCTCGGGTGAATATCTCGACATAATAGACGGGTTTGGTTGCGTCGTAGTTGATAGTCACGCCGCGATATTCGATATATTCCATCTTATGCGCCCATCCATCGACTGTTGAGAGGGAGGCCAAAATGCGCCAATGTCTCGCGCCCTGTGATACTAACCATCATATAGCCGTATTGTGCCGCCTCAAGTGCTGTCACCGCTTGCGCTTTCGTGATCTTTTTATAGTTCACGGGCAATGGCTTTTTCATATCTGGATACCGTTGTGTGACGCGTCGGAGTGTTACCCTTTTCAGGTTTGTAACTACTCCGCTATTAGTGATGATTGCGTCGGCCGTGGTGGTTTTGATAAAACCATTGTGCGCCTCGCCATCAGTGATTTCATATACTGGAATTTTCATAATTGTACTCCGTCGATGATCGCCTCAAGTGCTATGCGTTCTGCTAATGACATGATGTTACTCGCTTTTCTACGCAATTATTGCGTAATGATGTTGATAATAGGTTCGATTGAGAGGAGTGTGACACCGATGATAAGCGCGAACGCCCACTCTTTAATCTCTTTTATGATGAATCGTTTCATACTCTCTCTTTCGTTTTGTGCCATTGTGGGCAGGTCATCGCGGCTAGTGGTCTTATCAGACTGTGATGCTAGACGCGGTGATATACCCACAATGTTTACTGTTTATGTGTGACTGGTAGAACTTAATTGACTGTGACCAGATGCTTATGTGCTTGTGTTCGGGTCGTTGTCGTTCGGTTCTGTAAACATCATAGCGCGTTATGTGATGAATGTCAACAGTTTTTATCAATAATAATCACAGAACAGAGGTGTTTTATATGTACATCAGTTTGTGGACACTTATAAGTGTACACAGAACGATGTGCAGGTGACAACGGACGAAAAAAGTGAATTTATAGGTGTAACAGGGTAGGGTTTAATGTACACAAAAAAAGTGAATGGCCACTGTTTCGGTTGTGGACACTTGAGGTACTACTATTCTTTAGAATTTATATGCAAATATACGTGTAAATTTATAATTAATAGGTTTGTGGAAGTGTACACAAAATAGGCCGTGACGGGTGACGATCCATAAATATTGATGTAACAGAGGTAGAAGCTATTGACAGAGTAGTAACAACATTATAGTTCTATGTCATAAAATGGCGCTTTTACGACATAGATGTACAATGTATATGTATAACTGTCAAGAGCTAACAGAGGTGAGAGGCTTGAGGGGTGGGGTGGGTAGGACAGGCACGACACAAGATGGGCAGTCTGTCAAGAATGGGAGGGGGGGAGGGTAGTGCGGTTGATTCGTCAGCGCCTATATGCGTCCCGTACTCACTTTTTTTAAAATTTTTGCAAATATATTACAACACTTCCTATCATATGCGTCAATACCTGCATATGATGCTACAATGATTTCATGGCTAACCACAAACGACATCGCAATAAATCCCGACGATCGGGCTGTCTCTACTGCAAACCTCACAAAGCTCAAGGCAATTCTCGACACGCAACGAAGCCGAAATATCGCGTGCTACAATAACGAAGATCGTATGAGCGCCTCGGGCAACCAGGGGGAGTACCAACTTGGCTCATGCGGTCTTTTTGTTATACTGACTTTAAGTGAGGGCGTGGATTCTCCTTTCACAATCGAACGTAACAGTAAAATCGTGGGGGTTTTTGGGTTTTGCACTGTTTCCCCGGGTTTACCCCACGTAATACCGGCTGACGTGCGCCCCACCCATCCATGTAATTATTTCGCTTGATATTTTCAAATCACGGTCTATAATCGGCCGAGTAAACCATAAGCGGGGGAATCAAATGTCAGACGGAGCAAGCAGAGAAATGACACTAGAGGAACAACTAATCGATCACAGATATCTCATGTCGAAAGAACTGAAATATCTGAAGGTCACGACTGGCAAGGCAGAACCACCAGTCGTCCAAGAAATAGTTTTAGCGCAACGTGATCTCGAGAGCGCTCGTATGCGACTGGGTGTCGCCTTGACTCTACTCAAAGATGACGATCCGTTCGCGCAGGACGAACCTGCCGTCAGAAGCGAAGCGTAACAAAAAATTGCCGACCCGCGCCTGAAATCTATGGCGAGCAGTATAGGCAGAACTACGAAAAGGGCTCGTATTTAGCGAGCCTTTCTGCTATTGTTTAATTACTATGCAAGATACAACAGATCAACCGAATACTCTCCTCCGAACGCCTATAATTACACCTATCAGTATTTTTGCGAATGGACATGGTTTCACGA
>Ga0302245_1000394_pt1 | contig 37391 bp, 34 predicted proteins | sample AAG_UR_Thr_MG_FD_193512 | JGI IMG/M metagenome (GOLD analysis project Ga0302245, IMG submission 193512) | Enriched activated sludge microbial communities from anaerobic digester in WTTP, New Holstein, Wisconsin, United States - AAG_UR_Thr | ecosystem: Engineered > Bioreactor > Anaerobic >... | reverse complement strand
CGAAGCCTTCTGCCGGGAAGCCCGGGCCCTCGTGCCGGGAATAGAGACGGTTGCAGTGAAGAGGGGTACGCAGACTACATCCGGAAACCACCTCCCGAGAAACGCCTACAAACAGCATAACATTTCAGCCATTCATCTCCATCCCGAAGAATCCCGGAAAAAAATCAAAGAAGGGGCAAGGAGAGCCATGGAAAGGGCGAAGAAAGAAAACTTCGGGCTGACAGGCCTGCCGAAACCCCCTTATACAAGGATAAGGATCATTAGGGGAGACAACGAGTATCCAACAAGGATTTTCACCCAGTCTCACCCGACAAGCCTGCTGGAGATGCATCACTCGGCATACACATTCCACGAGCTTGAGATAAACCCGGCCGACCCGAAACTGAGCAAGCTGATAGGGAAAGAGATAGCATGAGGTTGGGTCCCCGGGAAATAACCCGTGGCCCCACAACCTTTTTTGCAACCGGCGAAACCCATTGCCAGGCAAATTGCTGTTGAGCCATGAAAGTCGCCCTGTAAAAAAGGCACGTTAAGGAGACAGCCAAATGAAAGTGTTCATTATGTGTGACCTGGAAGGAGTTGCGGGAGTCCTGGATTCAAAAAACTGGTGTTTTGAAGAAGGGCGCTACTGCGAAAAAGGGAAAGAATTGCTTACCCTCGAGATAAACGCGGCGGTGGAAGGTTTCCTTGAAGGAGGAGCCACGGAGATATTGGTTGCAGACGGGCACGGGCCAGGGAGAATCCAGGCAGAAAAAATGCACCCGAAGGCGGAATTCGTAAAACACTGGCACCAGATGAATGCCATAAGCGCCCTGGCAGACAGGAAGTTTGATTTCGCAGCAATCGTCGGCCAGCATCCCATGGCGGGAACGATAGGAGGACATCTCACTCACACGGGAAACATGGGGGTTATAAGACAGGAGATCAACGGAATAGAGGTGGGGGAGTTCGGAGAAATGGTCTTCATCGCAACCGAACTGGGAACCCGCACTATCCTTGCCACCGGGTGCGAAGCTTTCTGCAGGGAAGCGCAGGCTCTTGTTCCGGGCATAGAGACGGTCTCCGTTAAAAGGGGTACCCAGACGACCCCTGGAAACCACCTGCCGAAAGAGGTGTACAGGGAACACAATAAATCTGCCATACACCTTCACCCCGTGGAAGCGAGAAGAAGGATCAAAGAAGGGGCAAGAAAGGCCATGGAAAGGGCGAAGAAAGAAGACTTCGGGCTGATAAAACTGCCGCCCCCCCCTTACTCGAGGATAAGGATAATGAGGGGAGACAGCGATTATCCTCCGAGAATATTAAAACAGGAGCATCCGTCCACTCTTCTGGAGATGAGGCATTCCAGGGTTTCTCTCCACGAACTGGAGATAAACCCCGCCGACCCGGGACTGAGGAATCTCATTGGCAGGCAGATCGCGTAGGCTCCAACCGGAGGAGATGCAAATGGCGGCTGAGATAAGTTAACCAGGCCTTTGTGAGAAATCTCAGGAAAGAGATGTAAAGTTTTACGCGATGAGCGGAAACAGAAGGATACGAGATATCCTCGAGGGAGGGCAGATTTGGGCAAGGATTCTCTTCGCGGGAGAGGGAGCAAAAAGTAAAAAAACATAGCCAGGTTTGGCAGAACCGCTTTATACCACCGGAGGATTGAATGAAGATATTCATAATGACAGATCTCGAAGGAGTTGCAGGCGTTCTCGATTCGAAAAACTGGTGTTTTTTGGAAGGAAGGTATTATTCAAAGGCAAAGGAGCTTCTCACCATGGAAGTTAATTCGGCCATAGAAGGATTCCTTGAAGGAGGGGCAAAAGAGATCCTCGTTTCGGACGGCCACGGGCCGGGAGCTGTCAACCAGGATCAGCTTCATCCGCGGGCGGAATATTCAAGAAACTGGGCTTCAGGGCTCTCCTCGTTCGGCCTTGCTGACAGAAAGTTCGATTACGCGGTATGGATAGGCCAGCATCCCATGGCGGGAACAATAGGAGGACATCTTACCCACACGGGAAACATGGGGGTGGCGGAACAGTCGGTTAACGGAATAAAGGTCGGCGAGTTCGGAGACCTCGCCATGGTGGCAAGCGAGCTCGGTACGCGTTCCATTTTCGCCACCGGGTGCGAAGCCTTCTGCAGGGAGGCACAGGCTCTTGTTCCGGGCATAGAGACGGTCTCCGTTAAAAGGGGTACCCAGACGACCCCGGGAAACCACCTGCCGAGGGAAGTATACAGGGAGCATAACAAGTCGGCCATACATCTTCACCCCGTGGAAGCAAGAAGAAGGATCAAAGAAGGTGCAAGAAGGGCCATGGAAAGGGCGAAGAAAGAAGACTTCGGGCTGATAGACCTGCCGAAACCCCCTTACGAGAGGATAAGGATCATGAGGGGAGACAGCGAATACCCTCCGAGAATATTAAAACAGAAACATGCATCCAGCATTCTTAAGATGCACGATGCACCTTTCACCCTGCACGAGCTTGAGATAAACCCGGCCGACCCGGGACTGCGCGGACTCATCGGCAAGAAGATAGCCTGACAGAAAACGAAATGGCCGGATCTTCCCGCCAGGAGGCCAAGCCTTGACAAGGCTTTTGGGTTTTATGTATAATCATTTATAAAGGAGGCAAATGAGAAAAGGATTTGCCATCGTTGAACTTGTGGTGGCAATGATAGTGCTGGCAATACTTGCATTGGGTTCCTTCAACCTGATAAGGAATATAACTCAGAGGGCCAAGGTGGTAAGCGCCAAGGCCCAGATTGCCCAAATGGCGAAACTCCTTGAAGATATAAAAGTTGATACCTCCTTCTACCCCGTATTCCTTCAGGATGTCGCCTCTGAAACTCCGCCCCTGTTACAGGAAAAAGGCTGGCAAGGGTCTTACACTGCGAACATTCCCCTGGATCCCTGGGGCACCCCTTACTTTTATAAGATACCACCGACCACTCTCTTTTCTTCCCCTCCCATCCCGAGGATGCCCGGGAAACCTGATACATACACCCAGGCTTTCGAAGCAAACCCGGGAGAAGCCATCCTGAGAATTGAAAACTGGGGGGTGACATCGTGCAGCGTATACGTCAACGGCATCGAGATCATAGAAGAACAAGAGTTCAAGAAGAACCCAAAGCCTCAGATCATAGAGAAGAAGATCTACCTTGACGGAGAAAACAACCTTATAACCTGGGCAAGAAGCAAACCGGAGGAATTTCTTGTCGTAAGCGTCTCTTCTGACAGGGTACCCACAAAGAAATACTTCGTGGTCGGAAGCTACGGAAGAGACAGGCAGGAAGGCGGATTGAAGTTCTGCACGGACATCTCGTGGAAGTCAGACGTTTATCCCAATTTCCAGTAAAACACAAGAGGGCAAAAATGGCAACTTACAGAAGAAAAAATTACATAGTTAACAAGCCTCTGCAGTTCATCTATTCCGGTATCACCGTCTATCTCCTGCTGATAGGCATCATAGTCGTCGGCATCACCACGTACTACATAACCCTTTCCACGATACTGACCCAGCTGGAGGCTGAAAATCAGCTTTTCAACGCCTATTCAATTATAAACAAGATCAACGTCATACTGGGACAGAGACTGCTGGTACTTCTCCTGCTTGTAGTAATTTTCGCCTTCCTCCTGGGCATATATTACCTGCACAGGATTGCAGGACCCGTGTACCGCATAGAAAAGACCCTCAGGGATATCTCCGAAGGCAAGGAGATAGACTCCGTCCACTTGAGGCAGAAGGATTTTTTCAAGTCCGTTGCTGAAGCGCTCAACAAGGTAATCAAGCAGCAGAAGGAGAAAGACGCAAGGGTCTCATCCCTTCTCGAGGATTTGAAAAACATCCCTCAGGCGCAGGAAAAGATAAAGGAAGCAGGTTTCTGACCTGCCAGAAGTCCTGCTTTGAGAAATGAATGCCGGGACTTCCCGTGTGGGAAGGCGAACCTGTCCGTATCGTCCTGAAACCCCCTGGCATTGCAGGACTTCCAGGATTGGCCCTTATGCCTTCTATCTTGCCTGGAATCAAAAAAAGTATTGACAACTCAAAGAGTTTCTGGTATCCTTTTACATTAACGTTGCAATGCCGGGGTAGCTCAGTGGTAGAGCGCAGCCCTGAAAAGGCTGGCGTAGACAGTTCGATTCTGTCCCCCGGCACGCAAAATGCTGTGATATGACAGGAATATCTCACTGAGGCGCTCGGCATCTGCATCCCTTTCTTGAAAAGCCTTCCTGGAAAACTCTAAGACGATACCTTCACCCGGGTTTTCCTGCGACAGGCAAGTTGGCGGATGCGGCTAAATTCAGGGGGTAAAACCATCAAGGGAGTTCTGGCAAATGTCCTATTACAACCAGCTTTTCTCGTCTCTAAAATCTCTCAACCCCGGAACGAGATACTTCATAAACCAGGTTTTCAACAGAAAGCAGTGCTGTTACATGGAGGAAATGATCTCCCTTCTCCGCAGGATCAACGAAAAGGAAGAATCGGTCAGAAGCCTTACCCGTGAAGAGATGCTTTCACGGACAAGGGAGATAAGGGAATCCCTCCTTTCGGAAGACAAAAACGAAAAAGATCTTCTCGTTGACAGCTTTGCCCTGGTAAGGGAAACCGCCCGCAGAACCCTCAACATGCGCCATTTCGATGTCCAGATCCTGGGCGGCATCGCTCTCCACAGGGGAAACATCGCCGAGATGACCACCGGGGAAGGAAAAACCCTCGTCGCCACCCTGCCTCTGTTCTTCAACGCGCTGAGAGGCAAAGGGTGCCACCTTGTAACCGTTAACGACTACCTGGCAAAAAGGGATACCCAGTGGATGGGACCCATCTTCCACTACCTCGGGCTGACTATCGGAAGCATCATCTCCTTCAAGGAAGCCAAGGGGCCTTATTCAGCCACCGCCTTTGTCTTTGACCCGGCATACATGCCAGCCGATTCCAGGTTCCTGTACCTGCGCCCGGCAACAAGACAGGAAGCTTATAAATGCGACATCACGTACGGGGTGGGCAGCGAATTCGGCTTTGACTACCTGCGGGACAACATGGCTATACGCCAGGCCTCCCAGGTTCAGAGAAAGCTTTATTTTGCCATCATAGACGAAGTTGACTCTATCCTCATTGACGAGGCAAGAACTCCTCTGATCATCTCCGGCCCATCGGAAGAAGCTCCCCAGATGTATTACGAGATAGACCGGCTGGTCAGAAAACTCAACAGGGATACAGACTACACTGTCGAGGAAGAGGGGCAGACAGTTACCCTCTCAGACCAGGGCATACAGAAATGCGAAAGGCTGATGTCCATCCAGAACCTTTACGACGGGGCCAACACCGAAAGGGTCCACCACATCAACCAGGCCCTGAGGGCCCATACTTTTTTCAAGAGGGACAAGGAATACATTGTCAAAGACGGACAGGTCATCATAGTGGACGAGTTCACGGGACGCCTTATGCCCGGAAGACGGTGGAGTGACGGCCTGCACCAGGCAATAGAGGCCAAGGAAGGCGTGAAGATAGAAAGTGAAAACCAGACACTGGCCACCATCTCTTTCCAGAATTATTTCAAGCTTTACGATAAGATCGCCGGGATGACCGGCACCGCCCTTACTGAGGCTGTGGAATTCAAAGAAATCTACAAGGTCGACGTTGTTGCCATACCGACAAACAAAAACCTCAGCCGCACGGAGTTTGACGACGAGATCTACCAGAACGAACGGGACAAGTTCAACGCCATAGTGGCTGCCATTGAAGAACTGCACAGGCTCGGACGCCCCGTGCTGGTGGGCACCATCTCCATCGAGAAAGCCGAGCTTCTCAGCAGGTTCCTGCAGAGGAAGAATATTCCTCACCAGGTCCTTCACGGGAAAAACCACGAGGCTGAAGCGGCAATTATCGCTCAGGCAGGAAGGCCGGGAGCGGTAACCATCGCCACCCAGATGGCCGGCAGAGGCGTTGACATCATCCTTGGCGGGAATCCTGAAATCCTTGCAAGAGAAGAGACTATCAGGGTCATATGGGAGAAGAAAGGGGCCAGGGACAAGGCCGCCGGGACAGGTACCGGCAAGGCTTTCGCCTCCGTCCTGAATGAAATAGAGGACCGTTACAAGCATGAAGTCTCCTCCATAGACCAGAAGTTCGGCCACTCCCTCGCAGAGCTTAAGAAATCCCTCGATCTGAAAGGGGCGGCCTTTGAAGCCGTCGACAAGAAGGCCAGGAACCGTTTCGAGGAAGCGGTCTTCACCAATTACGGTGCCCAGGCTTACAAAAGATACGAACCTCGGCTTACCCGGCTCAGGGAAATCCATGAAAAGGCCGCGGAGGACCTTCTGGCGGCCCAGGTAGAGTTCAAGGACCACCCGGAAAAGCTGAAAGACCTTAAGGAGCATACCGGCAGGACTTTCCGGGAATATAATTCATTCCGCGCCGGGTTGAAGAGCCGTTTCAACATAACCGCCGATGACGATCTTGAAGCCCTGAGAAACAAGTTCACGGAAATCCTGAACAGGACATCGGGCCAGGATGTTGAACATAAAAAAGACCTCCTTGCATCTCTTGAAGCTTTCAGAAAAGGCCTCTCCGATTACCTTGAGTTGATTGAGACTGTCATACCGGACAAAGGCGGCAACCTGAAAAGCCCGTCCCTCAGGAAGAAAGCGGCGGCATACATATCTCTTCTTGACGACCTTAAAAGCCGGCTTGTATCAGGAGAGGAAGGGCTCCGGGAGATCCTTGCCCGCTTCAGGGACAAGGATAGTTCGATCTACTATTCCCTGCTTGAAGACAGGGAGGAAAAAGAACGCCAGATAAAAGCCTCCCTGATAGAAGAGGATTACAACAGCCTGTCGGAGGATTACAGGAAAGCGCTCTCCCTTTACGAAGAAGAACAGGCAAAATACGACAAGGAGCTTTCCCTGGCAAGGGAAGCTTACGAACAGGAGAGAAACCGTCATGAATCCGAATGGCAGAAAGCAAGGGAGGAACTTGAAAAAACCCCGGAAGAATTCGCCGGGCTGTACGAGCAGCTCCTCGAAAAATACAAGAAACCCTGGATGGAAAGCCACGTCAAGGTAATAGAGGCCGGAGGGCTCCATGTAATAGGCAGCGAAAGATACGAAGCCCGGAGAATCGACAACCAGCTTAAGGGGCGCGCGGGAAGACAGGGAGATCCGGGCTCATCCCATTTCTACCTTTCACTGGACGATGACCTCCTGAGGATATTCGGTTCAGAGAGGATGGCGGGCATCATGGGCAAGCTGCCCGAGGGAGAAACGATCAAGCATCCCCTCATCAACAAGATGATAAATAATGCGCAGAAAAAGGTAGAAGCCAGGAACTTCGAAATCAGGAAACAGCTGATAGAATTTGACAACGTCCTGAACGAACAGCGGCAGATCATATATTCCCTGAGGCAGGATATCCTTGAAGGAAGGAACGTGGACGGGTACATTGAGGATTACATTGAAACATCCATCTCGGAGATATCCGATGAGGCCATGAATTTGCAGGTAAAGCCCTTCCAGTGGAATCTTGAAAATGTTAAAATGTTCATGTCGGCCACCTTCGGCATCAACCTTGAAACGCCCGACCCGGAGAGCATTACCAATCCGGCTTTCTGGAAAGAAGACTTCCAGGAAAAGCTTACAGACCAGGTCAAAAAGCTTTACGGGGAGAAGAAAAACAACTTGGGCAACCAGGTAGCAGAAATACAGAAATTCATCTTCCTGCAGGTAATAGACAACAGGTGGAAGGCCCACCTGAGGGTCATAGATGAACTGAGGGAAGGCATAAGCCTGAGGGCCTACGCCCAGAGAGATCCTCTTATTGCCTACAAGCACGAGGGGTACCAGGCTTTCCAGGAAATGCTGGCTTCAATAAAGACAGAGATACTCTCGTACCTCTTCAAGATCCAGGTGTCTCAGGACAGCCGGGAATCCCTTGACAGCAGGACGACAAAGGCCCCTTCCCAGGTTGTTTACGACCACAAGTCTCTCGGCCAGTTTGACGGTCTTTCCGGAGACAGGCCGGCAGTCCCGAACATTCCTGACCAGTCAGTTGCAGGGAGAGAAGCTCAGGTCCCGGCCGGGATTACCTACACCAGGGAAACCCAGAAGGTCGGCAGAAACGAACCATGTCCCTGCGGCAGCGGGAAAAAATATAAACGTTGTTGTGGAAAGGATGTATAAAACCTGTGGAAAACATGTTTAAAAGAGATAAACAAGAGATGGAAAAAGTGTGGAAAGAAACCCTTTCCAACGTAGAAAAGAGGCTTAACCATTCCAGGGCTTACGAGGTATGGATAAAACCCGCTATCTTCAGGGAAGCCGAGGGCGACATCCTTAAGATAGAGCTTCCCACCATGACCTTTGAAAAGGGTTTCCTTCCATTTGTAAGCATCATCAAGGAAGAGTTTTACAAGCTTGAAAAGTGGTACCCGGAGATAGAGCTTGTCTACGGTCAGGAAATACCTTCACCGTCAAAACATACCGCCGATTTCAAGCTCAACCCGGGATATACCTTTGAACAGTTCGTTGTCGGCCCGAGCAACCGACTTGCCCATTCGGCGGCAATGGCAGTGGCCCAGTCGCCAGGCATCGCCTATAACCCACTTTTCCTGCACGGAGGTTTCGGCCTGGGAAAAACACACCTGATGCAGGCAATAGGCCAGTTCGCGCTTGCAGTTTCCCAGACCAACGTCTTATATATCCCGGCAGAAATCTACGTCAACGAGTTTATCCAGAATATAAAAAATAAGAGCATGCAGTCTTTCCGGAACAAGTTTCGGAACCTCGAATTTCTGCTTATTGACGATATACACTTTATAGCCGGCAAGGAAGGAACGCAGGAAGAATTCTTCCATACATTTAACTACCTGTACGACCAGAGGAAGCAGATTATCCTTTCCAGCGACAGGCCCCCTAAGGAGATATCCTTCCTTGAAAAACGCCTTATATCAAGGTTTGAATGGGGCCTGGTGGTAGATATGCAACCTCCCGATTTCGAGACAAGGGTGGCAATCCTTAAGAAGAAGTGCGAAACCAGGAATATGCACCTGGAAGACGAGGTGATATTCTATATAGCGGAAAATATACGGGAAAATGTCAGGATTCTCGAGGGAGTGTTAAATAGGATATTCGCATACTCCACCCTTCTGAACAGGGAAATCAAAATCGACATACTGGATGACATCATCAGGGGCAGTTACAAGGAGAGACAGAAGATAGTAAACCTTGATACCATAAAGGAAAAAGTCTGCGAGTACTTCAAGATATCGGATGAAGATATAATGAGCAAGAAGAGGATAAAGAATATCCTCATTCCACGCCAGATAGCCATGTTCCTCAGCAGAAGTCTTACAAACGATTCTTTAAACTCCATAGCAGTAAAATTTGGAGGCAAGGACCATACAACCGTGCTCCATTCATGTAAAAAAATCAAACTTCTCTACGAGTCGGACGATTATATAAAGAGAGTCGTTGAAGATATTAAGAATACCCTTATGAATGGTTAAGTTATACACAAGTTGTGATATATTTAAAGTATTAATAATAAATCACTTATACAATATTCACACAATTGCACACATACTATTAACACTACGGAGGTTAAAAAATGGAAATAATAGTAAAAAGCTCCGAAATCAGAAAGGCTCTCGAGAAAATTGGGAATATATTGCCGGCCAAGCCGGCTTTAATGATTACCAACGGGATTTTGATAGAGGTAAAAGAAGACAGCCTGTCCTGCGTGTCAACAGATCTTGAAAATACCATAAAGCTTGACATAGGTTGCAAGGTAGTGAAAAAAGGCAATGCCGTCATAGGGGGAAAAAAATTAATATCTCTTGTAAAACAGATTCCTGATGAAGAGATAAAGATTACAAGGAAGGATAATAGTATAGAATTGAAATGCCAGAATTCAAAGTACTCTTTCATTATGATGGATTACGATGAATTTCCAAAGTTCCCGAAGTTTACCGGGGATACAGTTCTGACCATAGAAGGAAGCAAGCTTAAAAAGGCCATAGGAAAAATCAAGTTCTGCATAGACCCTGAAGAACCGAGGCCGCATTTCAGAGGAGGTCTCCTTGATATAAGGGAAGATTCCCTCAATATAGTTGCCACCGACACAAAACGACTCTCCCTGTACAGGCTGTTATTGGAAAAGGGGGAACAGAAAAAATGCAAATGCCTTCTTCCCTACAAACTTTTAAGCATACTTCCGTCACTTGTTGACGATGACGCCATAGACATATCAATAGGCAAAAACCAGATTTCTTTTAAATATAAAGATACTTACCTCGTTTCCCAGCTTCTTTCAGGCAGCGAGGATTTCCCGGATTATGAAAAAGTTATTCCGGATGAGTCAAAACAGAAAGAGATTTTCATTCAAAGGGATACCCTTCTGTCCACACTGAAAAGAATATCCCTTTTTACCAGCGACAGGTATAATAAGGTGAAAATAAGCTTTGGCAAGAACGTTGCTGTATTTGCAGTGGAGAGCCCTGAAGTCGGGGAGGCCCAGGAGAAGATGGACATTGAATACAGCGGACAGGAACAGGACCTTGCATTTCCTCCGGTATCCCTGGTTGAATTCCTGCAGCTGCTTGAAGGAGAGCAGGTCAGGTTCGGCTTTACAAGTGAAAAAACACCGGTTTTGCTCAGGGACAGCCAGCAGGCTGATTACCTTTATGTGGCAATGCCTTTAAAACTCGAATGAGAGATAAAACTGAAAAGATGGGGCCGGTTATCGCGCGGGTCCTGTCTGAACTGGAGAAAAAAGAAGGCGCAGGGACGCGGGAGAATCCAGCCTTCCCTGCCGGAACGGGCGCCTGGCAGGAAAGGCCGAGGAACCTTGACATTGAAAGCGAATGGGTGAAAATCCTTGATGACACTTTAAAGTCTCACGGCTACGTCCATTCTCTTCACGGGGGCAGGCTTCTGGTCAGGGTGGACGGGAGCTGTTATCTCGCTGCTTTCAACATGCAGAAAGCTCATCTCTTGAAAAAGCTTCACGATGCCGGTTTCGTCAATATAAACAAACTGGAATTCAGGATATAGACATATCACAAACGGAGGCATACATAGTGACAGGTTCTATCGTGGCAATTGTAACTCCCATGAAAGGCGGAAGGATAGACAAGGAGGCTTACAGGAGGCTGGTGGAATTCCAGGTAGAGAATAAAACGTCTGCGATCCTTACCTGTGGATGTACTGGCGAACCTGCCACGATGTCCATGGAAGAACACCATGAGCTTATAGACTACACCCTGAAGATTGTCGACGGCAGGGTTCATGTAATGGCTGGTACCGGATCAAATAACACCAGGGAGGCCGTCGAGCTTTCCCGTTACGCCCAGAAGGCCGGCGCTGATTCAGTGCTCCTTATCACACCGTATTACAACAAGCCTACCCAGAAAGGGCTTCTCCTTCATTACCAGGAGGTTGCCGCAAATATCTCGATACCCCTGATACTTTACAATGTGCCTTCCCGGACGGGTATTTCAATATCACCTGAAACCGTTCTGGAATTGTCACGCGTCAAGAATATAGCAGGCATCAAGGAGGCAAGCGGCAACCTTGACCAGGTGAGCCAGATCGTTTCATCGTGCCGGGAGGATTTCATCGTCTTTTCGGGAGACGATTCCCTCACACTGCCAATCATATCGGTAGGAGGCAAGGGAGTTATCTCTGTCGCCGCAAACATCATTCCGGCGCAGGTTGCCGAAATGGTTGATGCAGCCCTCTCCAACCGGTGGAACGAAGCCAGGAGGATCCACCTGGACATGTTCCCGGTGTTCAAGGTTCTCTTTGTTGAGACCAACCCGATTCCTGTCAAAACCGCCCTCTGGCTGATGAAGATGGCTGAGATGGAATGGAGGCTGCCTCTTACCGGTCCTTCTGCGGAAAATATTAAAAAGATCAGGTCTGTTCTCAAGTCCCGCGGAGTGATAACATGATTTTCAAAAAGAGAAGATATATCAACCTGGAACCCAGGGAAAAACCCGAGATAAAGAAGGACCTGTGGATAAAGTGCGAGCAGTGCGGAAAGATGGTCTACAAGAAACAGTGGCTTGAAAACCTCAAGGTATGCTCACACTGCCAGTATTACGGGCGCATGTCCGCCCCCGAAAGGATTTCTTCCCTTGCAGACCCCGGATCTTTCAGGGAGATAAACGGCAACATGGTTTCTGCCGACCCGTTGAAGTTCACCGGAGTAAAGGCGTATGTCGACAAGCTGAAAGAAGAGACGTTCAGGACCGGCCTGAAGGAAGGACTGGTAACCGGAGAAGCAAAAATATCGGGCGTCTCCTGTGTAATCGGAGTTCTTGACGCCGGGTTCATCATGGGAAGCATGGGTTCGGTCGTAGGGGAAAAATACGTAAGGGCTGTTGAATATGCCATGGAAAAGAAGATGTCTTTCGTGACCATCTCCGGCGGCGGAGGCGGCGCGAGAATGTATGAAGGGATGTTTTCCCTCATGCAGATGGCAAAGACATCGGCTGCTGTGGGCAAGTTGAAGACGGCCGGCCTGCTCTACGTCTCTGTTCTCACCGATCCCACCATGGGAGGGGTTGCCGCCAGCTTTGCTTTTCTCGGGGATATCATCATTGCAGAACCAAAAGCCCTCATAGGATTTGCAGGGCCGCGTGTAATAGAACAGACCATCAGGCAGAAGCTGCCTCCAAACTTCCAGAGAACGGAATTCCTGTATGAACACGGCATGATAGATCTTATAGCAGCCCGGCATGATCTCAAGCAGGTCATAGGGCAGATACTCCAGATATTTAATACATGAATAATCTACCTGAAACAGACTTCCTCCTGCACCTTACTGATTTTGGCATAAAGCTGGGACTTGAAAAGAGCGTCAGCCTGCTGGAGATGTTCGGCAACCCCCATCTTAAATACCGTTCCATTCTTGTTGCAGGGACCAACGGAAAAGGTTCTGTCGCGAAAACTCTTGCCACCATTCTCTGCGAAGCAGGATATAAGACGGGACTTTATATAAGCCCCCATCTTGTCGACCTGGAAGAGCGCATATCTGTCGACGGGCGCAACATAACGGCATCGGAACTCGCAAAGAAGGCAGGAGAGCTCCAGGAAATTCTGAAAGAGACGCCTTACCACATGTATCCCACTTTTTTTGAAGCCATGACTGTCATAGCCTTCTCCTTCTTCGCCGACCGGGGCATAGACGTCCTTGTCTGCGAGGTGGGAATGGGCGGAAGGTTTGACGCCACAAATGTTCTGCCATCGTCCCTGGAGATCATAACCCGCATCGGGATAGAGCATACTCAGTTTCTCGGCAAAACATACCCGGAGATAGCCAACGAAAAGGCGGGGATCATAAAGACAAAGAGCATGGTAATCACCGCCAGGCAGGAAGAAGATGCCATGAAGGTGATCAGGGATAAGGCCAGGGAGAAGAAGGCCGTCCTTCATGCGGGTGGCAGGGATTTCAAGGCAAGGAGAAAGGGGGTTTCTCCGTCGGGACAGGTCTTTGACTTTTACGGAGGCCGGACATACCTCAATGTGCATACGCCCCTGCTTGGCAAACACCAGGTTGAAAATATGTCCCTGGTCCTTGAGGCGGCATGCCTTCTCGGGCGGGTTGGGTTGCCAGTGGACAGAAGGGCCGTTTACGGCGGCATGGAAAAGACCGTGTGGCCGTGCCGTTTCCAGGTGGCCAGGGAAAACCCCCTGCTTGTGATAGACGGGGCACACAATCCCGACGGCATCAGGACCCTCGTAGGCGGGCTTCGCTCAATCTTCCCGGGGGAGAGGTTCTCTTTTCTCATGGGGATCCTTAAAGACAAGGACTGGCGCAGGATGATTCGCACGGTGCTTCGCTACGAGGGCGCAGGGGAGATAGTTTTTACGGCCGCCGCAACGGAAAGGGCGCTCGATCCCTCTCTCCTTGCCTCTTTCGCACGGGACTGCGGCATCAGGGTTTCAGCCGTACCGTCTTACCGGAACGCATACAGATACGCGGTCCGGCATCCGGCCAACTGGTGTGTCTGCGGCTCCCTCTACCTGTGCGGAAACATCCTGCCTTTGACAGGGCGCCGGAAGAAGAAATGACACCTGTGGCGGCCGCCCGCAGAGGGCAGAGCTTCCAGGGAAGATCTCGTCAATCCCTGGCTTTAAATGGTGCAACAAATGGAGGCTGAAGGAAGGCCATCTTTTGAAAAAGGGGAAGAAAAATTATATAATTACGTGGTGATCCTGCATGACGGGGTAAGAGTGGAATCCCTGAGCAACAAAGAGAGAAAAAAATGGACATACTGATAAAAAACGGGAACGTTCTGGAGCCGGCACAGGCAACGGAAGGGATCTGCGACATCCTTGTCCGGCAGGGCAGAATAGCGAGGGTGGCAAAGAACATCAAGGCAGAAGGGTCCTGCAGGGTCATTGAGGCGAAGGGGCTGTACGTGATGCCGGGATTGATAGACATGCACTGCCACCTGAGAGAACCGGGCAGGGAGGACGAGGAGACGATATATAACGGGAGCCTGTCGGCGGCCAGGGGTGGATTTACAACCATATGCTGCATGCCTAACACCTCGCCGGCGCTCGACAGCAAGGTTGCAATAAGCTTTGTAAAGCACAGGGCCCTTGCCGCGGCCTGCGACGTTCTTCCTGTCGGAGCCATAACCATAAACAGGGAAGGCAGGGAACTGGCTTCTTTCGGGGAGATGGCACAGGAGGGCGCATGCGCTTTTTCCGACGACGGCGATTGTATCATGGACAGCCTCATAATGAGGCGGGCGCTCGAATATACAAAGCTTTACGGAAAAAAGGTGATATCCCATGCCGAGGACAAGTTTCTCTCGAAGAACGGCGTGATGAACGAGGGGGCGCTCTCTGTCCAGATGGGACTCATCGGCATACCGAGACAGGCGGAAGAGATCATGGTCAGCAGGGACGTGTGCCTGGCGGAACTTACCGGAGGGCTGCTGCATGTTGCGCATCTTTCCACCAGGGAGGCCGTGGAAGTGATGAAGCGGGCTAAAAGAAGTTGCCCCGGAATATCGTGCGAGGTGACCATCCACCACCTTTCCCTGACGGAAGAGGCAGTGGGGGGATATAACGCCAATGCCAAGGTTTCTCCCCCGCTCAGGACGGCAAGGGACCAGAAGGCCCTCATCGAAGGAGTGAAAGACGGGACGATAGACTGCATTGTAACCGATAACGCGCCCCATAGCCAGGAAGAAAAGGAGTCAGGCTTTGAGAATGCCCCGTTCGGGATGGTGGGATTCGAAACCGCCCTGCCGCTTTCCCTTGAACTGGCAGAGAGGGGCGTGCCTCTCATACAGGTCGTTTCCAGGTGGACTGCCGGCCCTGCAAGGATACTGGGCCTTGAAGACAGGGGCAGTATATCCGAGGGTAAAAGGGCCGATATCATCGTGGTCGATCCCGGCAAGGAATGGACATGCACGGAGGAATCCCTCCAGTCGAAAAGCAAAAACACTCCTTTCCTGGGAAGGCGTATGAAGGGAAAGGTCTCTGTAACAGTCTGTAACGGGAAAATAGTTTTTGAAGACAAGGCGTCCAGGGAGAAGAGATAACATATCGTTTTAGTCCAACCTTCCCTTTCAATCTGCGGGGCGCCTCTGTCAGTCTTTTGCCATCCCGCTTTTGTCTATCCCTTGCCCGTCTCTCCGCTTTTTCAACCGGGGCTTTATCCCCGCTGGGCTGACATCCCGGCAAAAAAAGACCCCCCCCGGCCGCTTTAATTTGCAAAAGACAAATAAAAGAACCGTTCAGTCTTGACAGAAAAGAAAAAAAAAGTTACAATAAAAGGGATATGCAAATTTTTTTATCCTGCTTTGTGAAAAAAATCACAAAGTAGTCCTCTCTTAACGAATAATTTGAAAAAGAGGTCAATGATGAAACATAAGATATTGGTAGTTGAGAGTGATGTTACATTTGCAGGAAAGGCGGCAGAGCTTCTCAGCAGTTACAATTATTCGATTTACACTGCCGGGACATACAAGGAAGGATTTGAGAAGATAAAGAAGCTGGCACCCGACATCGTGCTTGTCAGCCTCGGCATGCTCAGGCCCGGAAGCAGGGGGGACACCGTTAAGTCCATACTTCAGTATGCGGGCATTAACGGCATCCCTGCTGTCATAATACTTCCCGAAGCCATCCAGTTTCCCGAAGGACTGGAGGCTTTCATTGAAAAGGTTCCGCTTAAGACGGTCGTCTTTAAAAAAGACGTGGAGCAGGTACTGGTCTCGAACATCAAACACCTTGTTCAGCAGGCGGGCGAGAAACACAGGCAGGTCATAGAAGAGGTTGCTCTCCTGGTCGAAAAATGGAAGGATAAGGAAGGAAACCTTATAATGATACTCCACGAGATCCAGAAGGAATTTGGGTACGTGCCCAGGAGCGTGGCTTTCATACTTGCACAGAGGCTTGATATAGCTCTTGCCAGGATATACGAGGTAATCACATTCTACAACTTCTTCCGGCTGGAGGCTCCTGGAAAGCATATCATATCCGTATGCCTCGGCACGGCCTGCTACCTGAAGGGATCCGGGAAGATCCTCGAAGAAATAAAGAATATCCTCAACGTGGAAGAGGGGCAGACCACGCGCGACGGGCTCTTTTACCTTCAGGTGGTGCGCTGCCTCGGCTGCTGCGGACTTGCGCCCGTCATGACCGTTGACGATAAGGTATACGGAAACATGACGAGGGAGAACGTTGTAAACATTCTTTCGAAGTATGCAAAAAAAGGAGAACTTTCCAATGGCAAAGCTTACAAGAAGTAAACTGGAGGAATACGGGAAAAAGGCGCCGGCTAAAGCTGGCAGGGCCCTGGTGAGGGTCGGCATGAGCACATGCGGGATAGCCGCCGGGGCAGAAGAGGTTTACGAGGCCCTGAAAGGCGCCGTTGCCCAGAGGAACCTGGATGTAGACGTGAGAAAGTGCGGCTGCAACGGCAAGTGTTACGCGGAGCCGCTGGTGGAGGTTGTCTCCGGGGGGCTTCCCGCCGTTCTGTACGGCAAGGTTGACAAGAGGCTGGCCCTGGACATAATAGATAAACACGTTATCAACGGCGAGCTGCTAAACGATCACATATACGGTATAGATGAAGGCAAGGGAGAGTAAAATGAAATTAATTCTACTGAAAGACACCGACGGAAAAAAAGAGGAAGCCGTATTCCAGGAGAAAATCCTTGCTGAAATGAAAAAGGAGAACGTCCAGGGTAAATGGCAAGTGGTAAGGGTTGCAGATATGGGGATTTACAACAAGGGGGTCGCCGTTAAGATCCTTCCGGAGGGATTTACATATACGGGATTGTCTCTTGACGATATCCCTGCCCTTGTCAGGACAAGCATAAAGGAAGGCAGGGAGCTCGGGGAGAAGAGTTACGGGTTGAAGGATAAGCAGGTCAAGATAGTCCTGAGGAACTGCGGCAGGATAGACCCGGAAAACATAGAAAGCTACCTTGAGAGCGGAGGATACCAGGGACTTAAGAAGGTCCTCCTGGAATTGAAGCCCGAGCAGGCGATAGAAGAACTCAAGGAGAGCGGCCTCAGGGGAAGGGGCGGCGGCGGTTTTCCCGTATGGATGAAGTGGCAATTCGCAAGGAAGCCGGAATCGGCCGAGAAATTTATCATATGCAATGGCGACGAGGGAGATCCCGGGGCTTACATGGATAGGAGCGTCCTCGAGGGGGATCCCCATTCCGTTCTCGAGGGAATGCTTACGGCAGGCTACCTGGTGGGAGCAAACAAGGGGTATTTTTACATAAGGGCGGAGTATCCGCTTGCCATAACCCGTGTCCAGAACGCCGTTGAACAGGCAAGAGCATACGGGCTGCTCGGGGAGAATATCCTGGGTAGCGGTTTCAGTTTCGAAGTGGATATAAGGCTCGGTGCGGGAGCCTTTGTCTGCGGAGAAGAAACGGCGCTTATAGCTTCCGTAGAAGGCAAGAGAGGCTATCCCTCTCCCAGGCCTCCGTATCCTTCTGTCAAGGGACTGTGGGGAAAACCCACGGTAATAAATAACGTGGAAACCCTTGCAAATATACCTGTTGTATTTTCAAGGGGAGGCAAGTGGTTTTCAAGTATAGGAAGTCCCACTGCGAAGGGAACAAAGGTTTTTGCTCTGACTGGCAAGATAAAAAATTCCGGCCTGGTTGAGGTTCCCATGGGGATCACCCTCAGGGAGATCATATACGATATAGGCGGGGGGATGCTCAACAGCTACGACATAAAGGCCGTTCAGACAGGAGGCCCGTCCGGAGGAGTCATATCAAGGGAATACCTCGACACCCCCGTTGATTACGAGAACCTTCAAAAATTGGGCTCGATAATGGGATCGGGCGGCATGATAGTGATAGATGAAAGCGACTGCATGGTGGATCTGGCAAAATTTTACATGAACTTCTGCGTGGACGAGTCTTGTGGAAAATGCGCTCCTTGCAGGATAGGCACCACCCAGATGCTGGAATATCTTGACAGCGTATCAAAGGGGAAGGCCCGCGAGGATGATCTTCCAAGGCTCAAAAAGGTCGCAATGGCGGTAAAGAAGGCTTCCCTGTGCGGACTCGGACAGACTTCCCCCAACCCCGTTCTTTCAACCCTGAGATATTTTGAAGAAGAATATCTCGAGCATATAAGGGAGGGCAAGTGCCGCGCCGGGAAGTGCAAGGATCTGCTCCAGTATTCGATATTGCAGGATCAGTGCAGGAAGTGCGGGCTCTGTTACAGGAACTGCCCGGTTAATGCGATCACCGGTAACAACAAGCAGGGATATATCATAGAAAGAGAAAAGTGTATCAAGTGCGGCAACTGTTTTGACGTATGCAAATTCGAGGCTATCTCCAGGGGGTAAAATGATAACTGCTAATATAAACGGCATTCCCGTGCACGTGAGAAAAGGGACAAGCATTCTTGAAGCTGCCAGGAAGATCAACATAAACATTCCCGCTCTTTGCAAGCATCCCGACCTGGACGCAACGGCGGCCTGCGGGATATGCGTTGTGAAAAACAACGGAGGCGGAAAGCTTCTGCGCTCCTGCTGTACGCCTTTGGAAGCAGGGATGAATATCGTTACGCATGACGACGAGCTCCAGGAGATTCGCAAGACTGTCCTGGAACTGATCCTTTCCAATCACCCGGAAGACTGCCTGCAATGCGCAAGGAACAATAATTGCGAACTTCAAAAAATGGCGGCGGATTTCGGCATCAGGTCAAATCCTCTTCACAGGATTAATAAAGGAATTGCTCCCGATATTTCCACCAAGTCCATCAACCTTGTCCCTGACAAGTGCATTCTTTGCGGCAGGTGTATCAACGTCTGCCAGAACATACAGAATGTATGGGCTCTTTCTTTTCTTGAAAGGGGCATCAAGACCAGGATTTCGGCGGCGGGAGATATCAATCTTGCCGATAGCCCGTGCATCAAGTGCGGACAATGCTCGGCGCACTGCCCAACGGGGGCAATAGCGGAATACGACGAAACGTCCAGGACATGGAAGGCTCTTTATGATACCGAGAAATACTGTGTAGTTCAGATTGCCCCGGCCGTGAGGGTTGCAATAGGGGAGGCCTTCGGTTACCCGGAGGGAGAAAACCTGACGGGCAAACTTTATGCCGCCCTGAGAAAGCTCGGTTTCAAGGCCGTTTTCGACACTTCTTTCGGAGCCGACCTGACCGTTATGGAAGAGGCCACGGAATTTGCGCAGAGGTTTGTCAATAAGACGGGGCCACTGCCGCTTATAACATCATGCTGTCCTTCCTGGGTTGATTTCATGGAAAAGTACTACTCGGACATGATAGAGCATTTCTCAACGGCAAAATCTCCCCAATCCATGGTGGGAGTGCTCTCCAAGACCTATTACGCCCAGGAGAACAAGATAGACCCTGCAAAGATGTTCATGGTATCCGTCATGCCCTGCACGGCCAAAAAGTACGAGATAACAAGAAGCGAGGATATGTTCGCTTCCGGTTACCAGGATATAGACGTCTCCCTGACCACAAGGGAGCTTGCCCGCATGATAAAACAGGCAGGCATCAATTTTGAAGGGCTTCCGGCAGAAGAACCCGACCATATCCTTGGCGACTATACGGGGGCGGGCGTGATATTCGGAGCAACGGGCGGGGTCATGGAGGCAGCCCTCAGGACCGCGCATTTTTTTGTGACCGGTGAGAATGCCGGCATCATGGATTTCGAAAGCGTCAGAGGGCTCAAGGGAGTCAAGGAAACAACCGTGGACATTGCAGGCAACAAGATCAAGGTAGCCATTGCCCACGGTATAGGCAATGTTGAATATGTGCTTAACAAGATACAGCAGGCGAGGGATGAGAAGAAGGAACTGCCTTACCATTTCGTTGAAGTCATGGCATGTCCGGGAGGCTGCGTCGGGGGCGGAGGACAACCCTACGGAGTTACTGACAGGCTGAGGGTTTCAAGGGCGAAGGGGCTTTACCTGGACGACATTAAACAGGATTACCACTATGCCCACGAAAATCCTTACATTAAAAAAGTATACGATGATTTTCTCGGCAAGCCGTTGAGCGAAAAGAGCCATAAACTGTTGCACACCGTTTATACTCCGAGACCACTTTACCGCAGGTAATGCGCCTCTCCCGCCGGGAGGATGTAGCCGGATGAGAAAAACGCCTAAATCCTTAAGGCTTCAGATAGGGCTTTTTGGCAGGACAAATGTAGGGAAATCGACTTTCCTGAATTACGTGGCTTCCCAGGACGTTGCCATTACATCTCCCCTGCCCGGCACCACCACCGACGTCGTGGAGAAGGCCATGGAACTTCTGCCGGTCGGTCCCGTGGTCTTTCTTGACACGGCGGGGATAGACGATGTTTCCCCCCTTTCCGGTCTCCGGACAGAGAAGACAAGGCAGGTTTTCCGGAGGGCCGACATATTTGTTCTTCTGACCGAGCCCGGGGTATGGGGCAGCTACGAGGAAAAAATATCTCTTGCTGCAAAGGAGCACGAAGCCGGCCTGATAGTCGTTATCAATAAGATTGACACTGCGGAGCCCAAAGAAGAATTCATAAAGAAGGTTGAGAAGGCCACTGCCCATATAGTCAGGTGTTCATGTCTCGACAGGAATAGCCGTGACAGGACCATCTCGGAATTCAAGCAGGCGGTTATTGATACCTGCCCGGAGGACTTTTTCACACCGCCTCCGCTCGTTGGAGACCTCATTCCACCCGGCGGACTGGCCTTGCTGATCGTGCCCATTGATCTGCAGGCTCCCAGGGGCAGGCTGATACTGCCCCAGGTACAGGTTTTAAGGGACAGCCTCGACAATGAGCGGCTTGCCATGGTGGTGAAGGAGAACGCCATAGGGCAGGCAATAGGAAAGCTAAAGGGGCTTCCTGATCTTGCCGTATGCGATTCCCAGGTGGTTGACAGGATGGTTGCCGACCTGCCTTTGAAGGTTCCCTGCACCACGTTTTCAATGCTTTTTGCAAGGTACAAGGGAGACCTCGGGGAGGCGGTGCGCGGTGTTGCGGCCATTGATTCCCTGAAGGAAGGGGACAGGGTCCTCATTGCTGAGAGCTGTTCCCACCATCCCATATCCGATGACATCGGACGGATAAAGATACCGGCCTGGATGAAAAGATACAAGGGGTTTGACATCCCTTTTGACGTTTTTGCCGGCAGGGATTATCCGGAAGACATGAGCCGTTACAGGCTCATCGTACATTGCGGTGGATGCATGATCACCCGCAGGGAGATGCTCCACAGGGTGCGGAAGGCAAGGGAAATGAATATTCCGATTACCAATTACGGGGTGACAATATCTTTTCTTCAGGGGGTTCTTGAGAGGGTACTTACTCCTTTCCCCGAAGAACTTGAAATGTATCGATCCCTGCGCGGGGGCAATAAGGCGTGACGGGCGCAGGAAAAGGGATTTAAAATGAATATAAAAGAATGGGAAAAAAGTCGCATCAAGACCTCCGAAATAGAGAAATTTGCCGCCCGCGGCAAGTGTTTCATAGACCCGGAGGAGATAGACGGATACCTATCCTCGGGGAAGAATCCCTCGAGGGAGAGGGTGAGAGAGATAATACAGAAATCCCTTTCCGTGCAGACCCTCACCCTTTATGAAACGGCCTGTCTTCTTAACGTGGAAGACCCTGATATGCTGGAAGAGATGAAGCAGGCGGCAGAGGCCGTCAAGAGGAAGGTGTACGACAACAGGATTGTGACTTTCGCCCCTCTTTACATGGGCAATTTCTGTGTGAATAATTGCCGGTACTGCGGCTTCCGCTGTTCAAACAGTCAGGTCAAAAGGAAGGTGCTGACCCTTGACGAGGTTGAAAGGGAGACTGAAATCCTGGCCGGGAAGATCGGGCATAAAAGGCTTATAGCCGTGTACGGGGAGCATCCCGCCAACGATATCGACTACATAATAGACACCATAAGGAGAGTATACGGGGTCAGGGTGAAGGCAAGGCAGGGATACGGCCAGATCAGGAGGATCAACGTGAACGCCCCGCCTTTTTCCATCGGAGACCTTTCGAGACTTCACGAGGCGGGGATCGGGACATATCAGGTCTTCCAGGAGACGTATCATCCCGTGACCTACGGGAAGATGCATCCTGCCTCAACCCTGAAGGGTAATTACCCCTGGAGGCTCTACGTGATGCACCGTGCCATGGAGGCAGGCATAGACGATGTGGGCCTCGGGGTTCTCTTTGGCCTGCATGACTGGAAGTTTGAAGTGATGGGGCTGGTGGCCCACGACAGGGAGCTTGAAACGTGTTTCGGCATAGGCGCCCATACCATCTCCTTCCCGAGGATCGACCCGGCGCTCGGGACTCCTTTCAGCGATACTCCTCCTTGCAGGGTGACAGACGGGGATTTCATGAAACTCATCACCGTAATAAGACTTGCGGTGCCGCACGCGGGCATGATCATAACCGCCAGGGAAAATGCCGAAATGAGAAGGCAGGCCCTCTCCCTCGGCATTACCCAGACAGACGCTTCCACGAGAATCGGAGTGGGGGCTTACGTGTGCGAGAATGACAGCGATACCGCCGATAAGCAGCAGTTCATACTGGGAGACACCCGAAGCCTTGACGAGGTGATAAGGGAATTTGCGGAACTTGGTTATATCACGTCCTTCTGCACGGCGGGATACCGCTGCAAGAGGACCGGCAAGTGCATAATGGACCTGTTGAGATCCGGGCAGGAAGGCAAATACTGCAAGCTTAACGCCGTCCTGACTTTCAGGGAATGGCTTGATGATTTTGCTTCAGAGGAAACCCGCAGGAGCGCCCTGCCCGTCATAGAGAAAGAGATATCCGAAATCAGGGAAAAGATGCCCGGAGTTTACCCTGGTTTCATAGAATGCTACAACAGGATCATGAAAGGAGAAAGGGACATATATTTTTAATCCCTGGGGTTCCATGAATAAAGAGACTCTGGCCAGGAAGCTTTCTTCCGGAGACTGCCTTCCATTGTTTCAAATGGCCGATGCTGTCCGGCTGCGGTATTGCGGTAACGGGGTCCACCTGAGGGCTATCGTGGAATTTTCCAACTATTGCAGTAAAAACTGCCTCTATTGCGGACTCCGCAGAGATAATAAAAAGATAAAGAGGTACCGGATGTCTCCGGCGGAAATCTTCGGGGCAGCCAGGCAGGCGGCCCAGGCGGGCATTAAGACCGTCGTGCTCCAGTCCGGAGAAGAAAAGGCAGGGCTCGGGGAGTTATTCCCTCTCATTGGAAGGATAAAGAAAGAACTGGGCTGTGCCGTGACCCTTTCCCTGGGAGAGAAGACCGCCGCCGAGTACAGGGCGCTTAAGGATGCCGGGGCTGACAGGTACCTGCTGAAATTCGAGACCTCGGATGAAAAACTTTTCAGAGCCTGCAAGCCGGATTCGGATTACTCTGCCCGTTTTGACTGCATCGAAACCCTTGTATCCCTCGGTTTCCAGACAGGCACGGGCAATATCGTGGGTCTTCCCGGCCAGACAGTTCGATCTCTTGCAGGGGATATCCTCCGATTAAAAGAGCTTGCGCCGGACATGATAAGCGTTACTCCGTTTATTTCTAATCCCGACACCCCTTTTGCAGGGACCCCATGCGGCGACCTGGAAATGACCCTCAGGGTCCTTGCCCTTTCAAGGATAGAAACCCCCGATGCCCATATGCCGGCAACCACGGCTATCAGGACGCTGCATAAAGAGGGTGCCGGGAAGGCTCTCGCCTGCGGGGCTAATGTAATAATGCCAAACTTTACGCCCGTCCTTTACAGACCCCATTATTCAATATATCCCGGCAAAGAATCTATTATCGGGGATCCGTCCGTCAGTATCAGGGATATTCTCAAGATGCTGGAAAAGATGGGAAGAAAAGTTGCCCCGGGATACGGACACGGCCGCAGGCATCATACGGACTCTCCTCTTTGACAGGTCCCGGCACGTGTGTTTTAATATGTGGAATATCCTGCATCAACAGGCCTGAAGGAGATCATAAGAATGGATTTAATACCGGCAATAGACATACATGCCCATCCCGTTCTCGGACAGTTTTCTGAAAAATCGGTTGAAACGTGCATGAACCAGGCCCGCTGGTTCTCGATTGTTCGCATGTGCGTAATGGGCAGCGTCTCTTTTTATGGAGAGAACCCGGGAGAAAAAGAGGTAAGAGCGGTAAACGACGAAAGCATGAGGCTTGTGGAGAAATACCCGGAGGTTTTCACGGGTTTCTGTTTTCTGAATCCAAGGAACAGCAGGCGGTTTATTATCGAAGAGACGGAAAGGTGCGTCTCCGGGAAGGGTTTCCGGGGGATCAAGCTCTGGGTATCGACAAAGGCGAGCGACCCGGGACTGGACGTTATCATGGAAAAGGCCCTTGAACACCGCATCCCCGTGCTTCAGCACACGTGGTACAAGTCTATGGGGAACAGGCAGGGCGAATCTGATCCGGGTGATGTGGCCTGCCTGGCTTCGCGGTTCCCGGAGGCGGTGATCATCATGGCCCATCTCGGAGGGTGCGGGATCAGGGGCGTTATTGACATAGAAAGGTTTCCCAACGTTCTTGTTGAAACGGGCGGTTCCCAGCCTGCCAGCGGAATCCTTGAAACCGCGGTCAAAAGGCTTGGTCCTGAAAGAATTCTTTTCGGTTCAGATACTCCGTGCAGAAGTTTTCCGTCCCAGCTCGGCCGCATATACGGCGCCGGCATCAGCCGGAAACAGAAAGAGATGATATTGAGAGAAAACGCTTTGAACCTACTGGGATTAAAATGATAATAGATGTGAACGTATCCCTCGGAAGATGGCCATTCCAGGAATTTGAACAGGATACTCCTTCAAAGCTGGCCGCCCACCTTGAAAGGGAAGGCATCTCTGCCGCCCTTGTTTCATGTATCGATTCAATCCTTGCGAGGGATCCCGATTCAGGCAATCGGCGGCTCTTTGCGGGCCTTAAAAAGCATCCGTCCCTTCTTCCCGTCGCGGTTATTAACCCGCTGCTTGCGGACTGGCCGGACCGGCTCGGAGAATATGCGGGCATCTCCCCGGTCTGCGGGGTCAAGATATATCCGGGATACCATGGCTACGGACTCGGGTCGAAAGAGATGGGGCCCCTCATGAAAAGACTGGAGGATGACGTCCTTCCCCTGATGATACAGTCCAGGATAGAGGATGACCGTAGCCAGTTTCCCTCCATGATGGTGAAACCGGTAGGAGTTGACGAGATCTCGGCTTTTGCCTCCAGGCATCCCGGCAACAAGATAATATGCCTGTGCCTTTCCAGGGGAGAAGCGGCAGGCATAATGAAAACGGCCCGCAACGTTTATGCCGACATATCTTATATGGACGGCCTCAACGGCATACCCGAACTTCTCGGCGAGGTTTCCTCAGACAGGGTCCTCTTCGGATCTCACACGCCCTTTCTTTACACGGCTTCGGCAAGGATGAAGATGATGTACCGGGAGATCTCCGCGCAGGTACGCGGCAGGATCGAATCCGGCAACATCTCAGGGATACTGGAAGCATGCCTTTCCGGCTTAAATGTTAACCTGGATTAAAAAAACTTGACAATGAAACGAATAAGGTTTAACCTGAACCTAATTTTAATATAATTTGTGAAATATATCACAAGCACAGATTATTATGGAAACGCTTTATATTTCGACCCGAAACTGGAGAAGTTTTCTCAAGGGAAGGATCGAAGAGAGGCGTATCTATGCCCCGTTCGACAGCCGTAACGTCACATGTTACGGCAGGGTAAGCAATTCCAACCTTGAAGATATCGTTTACTGCAGGGCGAGGCCTGCCGAACCTCTCAAGATGTTTCTGATGCCCTTCAGGGAAAGGTCGTGCCCTTCCCTTCCTGAGATCCCTGATATCGTGGTTATGGGAGCCGCCGCCTGTGACCTTGCGGCTCTCCGTATCCTTGATGCCGTCTTTCTGAACGGCCAATACAAGGACCCCAATTACCACATGCGCAGGAACCATACCCTTATAGTAAGCTTTGACTGCCTCGCCCCTTACCCATCATGTTTCTGCGAGCTGGTACAAATCCATCCCTATGCCGAATCAGGCTTTGACCTTAACATATCCCTTTACGGGGAAGGGATGCTTGTCGACATAGGTTCCGACAGGGGCAGGGAGTTTCTCGGCAATGACCGGGGATTCCTTGCCGCTGAAGAGGAAGCATTGAGGAATCGCCGGGAGTCAAGGCGGCAGGTCTCCGAATACATCATAGAAAAGAACAGGTCCCATGACCTGAAGCAGGTTTCAAAGCTCCGCGAGACTTTTCACACGGAGTTCTGGAAGGTTCCAAAGGAAGTGGAAAATTGCGTACAGTGCGGCAGCTGCACGAACAACTGCCCAACCTGCGTCTGCTTTATCATTGAGGACACGGGAAAAGAAGACGTATCCGTCAAGCAGAAGGTCTGGGACAGCTGCCTTTTTCCCGGGTATGCCCGGATGGCAGCCGGCTCTTCTCCCAGGCCCACCCTTTACGACAGGTATGCCAACAGGCTTTTATGCAAGTACTGGTACATGCCGGAGAATTTCACTTTCACAGGTTGCACCGGTTGCGGCAGGTGCATTTCGGGCTGCATAGGCAAGATTGACAAGAGGGCGGTTCTGACAGAGGTGCTCAGGGAAAAAAGGTGACCGGGGGAAAGGGATGGAAAAAAACATATACGAGTCCATCAGATGCATGGTAACGGGGGTGGAGGAAGAATCTCCTTCCATAAAGACCGTAATGCTGAAACCCGAAAGGGATTTTTCCTTTTCTGCCGGCCAGTTTGCTTCCCTTTCCGTGCCCGGTGTCGGGGAAGCGCCTTTTACTCCTTCGTCTTCCCCGTGTGAAAAGGAATGCCTCGAATTCACCGTGATGAAGGCAGGCAGGGTGACATCGGCCATTCACAGCCTCAGGAAGGGGGATATCGTCGGGGTCAGGGGGCCCTACGGGAAACCTTATCCCCTCGATTCGTTCAGGGGTAAAGAGATACTCCTGGTTGGGGGAGGAGTGGGCCTGGCGCCCCTCAGGGCCCTCTTCCTGGCCCTTCTTGCAACCTCTGCCGATTACAAGAGGATAATTTTCTGCTGCGGAGCGAAGACTCCGCAGGATTACATATATAAGGAGAAAATCCTCGACCAGTGGCATTCCCTGTGCGGGAAAATGCCCCTGAGTTTCAGGATCACGGTCGACCAGAAATGTCCGGGCTGGAGATTCGGAGAGGGCGTTGTGACAAAAACCCTTGATGGTCTGGACGTTGACACAGGCAATTCAGTGGCCGTTGTCTGCGGCCCGCCCATCATGATGAAGTTTACCACCCTGAAGCTTCTCGAGATAGGCTACGGGGATACCCAGATATATCTTTCTATGGAGAGAAAGATGTATTGCGGCGTGGGCCACTGCCGGCACTGTCTCATAGGGGATCTTTTCGTGTGCAAGGACGGCCCTGTTTTTACTTACAGCCAGCTTAAGGGAAAACCCAACTTATGGGTTTGAGAAAAAGTGAAAAAATTATACATTGACTACGACCTCTTTCTCAGGCCGGCCGAAAAAGACCAGCCGCATTGCAGTTACGTTCTACGACCGGGGAACGATGGTCCGGCCTGCCTGAGGGAGGAGATATCCTTCCTCTTTGCCTGCCGCAGGTGCGAGGATTATCCGTGTGTCAACTCGTGTCCCAACGGCGCGCTCAAGAGAGAAGCGGGGCTCATTAAACGTTCAGGATTTCTTTGCATCTCCTGCAAGACATGCTCCATAGCCTGTCCCTTCGGGATCATCCTGCCCGAACTCCTGCCGTACCTTGCAGGCAGGTGTGACAGGTGTATCGGAAGGCTTAAATCCGGGGAGGTTCCACTGTGCGTTTCCTCGTGCAAGAACGGCGCCTTCCGGTACGTGGAAGAGGATGACCTGAAGGGTTGTCCGGATATTTACCCCATGGGCGATTCCATTATCGTTAAGGTTTTCAACTGGTTGGGATCATATGGAATAAAAAAATGAACATTTTTTTCATGGCACTCTATTTTATCGCCGGCTTCATCCTGCTTGGCGTATGGGGGCTTCTTGCCATGTGGCTTGAACGGAAGGCTGCGGCAAGGCTCCAGTTCAGGGTCGGTCCTCCCTGGTACCAGAATTTTGCCGACCTGGTAAAGCTTTCCGGGAAGGAGATGCTTATACCGGAGAGGGCAAACTCCCTGGTATTTATTTTTGCCCCTGTCGTATCGGTTCTTGCGGCGGCGGCAGCCGGAACGCTGATTCTCTTTCGAGCCGGGGACGCGATACTGATTTTATACCTGCTGGCCATTCCTTCCCTGGGGGCCATAATTGGAGGAAGCTCGTCCGGAAACGTTCTTGCTGTCGTGGGCATAAGCAGAGAAATAAAGCTTCTCCTGGGGTACGAGCTTCCCTTTGCGTGCGCGGTTATCATACCGGCTCTCAAGAGCGGAGCTTCCACGTCCCTTGCCGGGATAGTAAGCCAGCAGCAGGCCGGGGGTGTATTTGCCGGTTCCGTATCGGGGATAGCGGGTTTCGTGATAGCCGTATTCTCCCTCCAGGGGAAGATAGGATTGGTTCCTTTTGATCTTGCCGAGGCGGAAGGAGAGATAGCTACAGGCTCACAAATAGAATACTCCGGGATCCTGCTGGGTCTTTTCAAGCTGTCCAGGGCAATACTCCTGGCGGCCGGCCCGCTTTTCGTCGTATCCCTTTACCTGGGCGGTTTCAACCTTTCGTCTCCGGGCGCCGCGGCGGCCGGAATGCTCAAGTACCTGCTGGTGCTTGTCCTGATGATACTTTTAAAGAATACCAATCCAAGGCTGAGGATAGACCATGCCCTGAGGTTCTTCTGGGGAGGGCTTGCCCTTGCAGGCATGGCGGCTATCCTGCTGGCGTTTATCGGATACTGATTATGGATATTAAAAAAAGGGCGTTCAAGAGGTCGCTGTGGGTATACCACCTTTCCGGCGGTTCCTGCAACAACTGCGACATAGAAATCCTCGACTGCCTGACTCCAAGGTTTGACATAGAAAGGTTCGGGATGGTCCTTGTGGGAAGTCCGAGGCATGCCGATGTTCTTTTGTGTACGGGCATAGTTAACAAGAAATGCGTTGAAAGGATGAGAGAGGTTTACGACCAGACGGCAAAACCATGCGTCGTTGTGGCGGTAGGCGCCTGCGCCTGTTCGGGGGGCATCTTCCGTGAAGGATACCAGATGGCAGGACCTCTTGAAAAGATAATGCCGGTGGATGTATACATACCAGGCTGTCCGCCAAAGCCTGAAGCCATGATAGCGGGGATTGTAAAACTCCTGGAGAAAATAAAATGAAGCTTGCCGACTCTCTGAAGGAAAAGCTTGGAGAAAGGATAAGGGAGATCAATATTCACAACGAGAGGAGAATATACCTTACCGTTGACGTAAAGGACCTTTTGGAGTGTGCCGGGATACTGTTCCGGGAGATGGACGGCAGGTATATAGTGGCCTCGGGGGCAGACAATTCCGGAAGTTTCGAGATTCTCTACCACTTTGGCTTTGACCGGCAGGGAAGCGTGGTTTCCCTGAGGGTTCTCCTGGCAGGCAAAGATCCCGAAGTTCCTTCCCTCTCGGCCGTTATCCCCGGGATAACTTACATAGAGAGGGAAATGTGGGAGCTTCTCGGCATCAGGTTTACCGGTCATCCCGGACTCAGGCACTTTCTTCTCAGGGAAGACTGGCCGCAGGGCAATTATCCCTTGCGCAAGGAGGGGGCAACTGAGGGAGAAAAGAGTGAAGAATAAGAAAAGAGTCATTATTCCGATAGGCCCGTACCATCCTCTTCTCGAGGAGCCGGAGTTCTTTTCTCTTTACTGCGACGGGGAAACTGTCGTGGACGTGGAATGGGAGGCGGGGTACAATCACAGGGCTATCGAAAAACTTTCTGAAAGCAAGCACTGGGACCAGGTAACCTTCCTGGTGGAAAGGATATGCGGCATATGTTCCACTTCCCACCCTTTTGCTTACTGTAACGCCGTTGAAGATATTCTCGGAATAACCGTACCGGAGCGGGCGAAGTATATACGAAGCATCATAGGCGAGATGGAAAGGATCCACAGCCACTTGCTCTGGGTGGGGCTTGCGGGCCATTTTCTCGGGTACAACACGGTTTTCATGTGGGCGTGGAAATACAGGGAGACCATCCTCGACATGTTCGAGATGATAACGGGCAACAGGAACCACTACGCGATGTTCAGGATAGGCGGAGTCAGGAGGGACATAGAGGACGGGGATATCCCCTCTTTGAGGAAGGTGCTGGGTGAAATGGAGGGGAAGCTCGAGATGTTAACCAGGGCGGTTCTTGACGACCCTGTTCTTGCTGTCCGGCTGAAGGGAGTGGGAGTGCTGACACGCCGGGACATAAAGGATTTCGGAGCAGTGGGGCCGGTTGCCCGCGCAAGCGGGGTTGACTTCGACGTGAGGAAAGACGATCCTTACGCGGCCTATCCTCTCGTTAAGTGGAAGGTGATTACGACGGGTAACGGAGACGTTTTCGACAAGGCCGTGGTGAGATTGCTTGAGACTTTTGAATCGGTCTCGATCATAAGGCAGTGCCTGGATGCCATTGAGGGGAAAAAGGGAGAGATAGAAAACCAGGTCAGGGAGGTGCCGGCCGGTCAGGGGATAGGCCGCCACGAAGCGCCCAGAGGAGAATGCTTTCATTATGTCAGGAGCGACGGCGCCAACAGTCCCGTAAGGCACAAGATAAGGGCGCCAAGCTATGTCAACATACCTACCTTCAAAGCCAGCTGTACGGGGCAGACGATCTCTGACGTGGCCATTATCCTGGCCGGGGTGGATCCCTGTTACTGCTGCACCGAAAGGGTGGCAGTTTACGATGCGGGCAACAAGAAAAAGCTTTACGGTTTTCCCGAACTGGTGGAGATGTCCCGAAAGAAGACCGAAAGGATCATAAAGGGAGAAATGAAGTGAAAAAGCCAAAGATAAGGGAATTATGCGAGGCGCTAAGAAGCTTCTTTTCCAGGCCCTTTACTACGACGTTCCCGCTTACCGCCCACGAGCCGGCGAAAAAATTCCGGGGCAAGCCGGAGTATAACGAAGATACGTGCGTGGGATGCGGCGCCTGTTTTCAGGTCTGCCCTTCCAAAGCAATAGATATGGTGGACGAGATCAAGGACGGCCTTGGCAGAAGGATCCTTATCCACCATCCCAAGGACTGCCTTTTCTGCGGGGAGTGCGAGAGGAACTGCATCACCGGTGACGGGATAAAACTTTCCCGCATCTTTGATATAGCCTACTTCGACGAGAAGGACGTCCAGGATCGGATTGAGCACGAGCTCCTTCTTTGCAAACACTGCGGCCAGGTTATTGGCGCCGTGAAACATCTCACATGGATAAGAAAAAAGCTCGGGAACCTTGCCTTTTCGCAGCCTGTCCTGATATCAAGGTTTACCGGGGAGATACGGCTGGCCACGGGAGCGGAAGAATCCTTTTCAGGGGAGACAGACAGGACAGATATCCTCAAGACAGTCTGTCCAGGGTGCAGACGCCTGGCCTTCATAAGCGACGAAGGCGGGGAGAGGTAACAGAAGATGACACCAAACTATCCTTGCAGCTTTACGATTCCGGCGATTATGCTGATTCCTTTTGCGGGCGCCCTTCTCGTGAGGATACTGCCTCCCGGGTTGTCCATCAGGGCGGGCCTCCTTTTTCTTCTTGCCCAGTTTGCCTTCTTCCCCGGCCTGGCATCTTGCGTCTTTGGATGCGGCGGTCCTGCCGGCGACGCTTCTTATACGGCTGTTTTCAAGGTCATGGGCCTCCTTTTCAGGTGCGATATAATAAGTCTTGTCTTTGCCGGGACATCTGTTCTGACCGGGGTTCTTATATACCTGTTTTCCCTGGGGTACTTCATGGGAGAGAAGGAAGCAGAAAAAGAGAAATTCTCTTTCTGGGGGCTGGTCTTCGTTGGAAGCATGATGGGTGTCGTTTTTTCGGACAACCTTGTAAGCCTTTACTTCTTCTGGGAGCTGGCAGGCCTCTGCTCCTGGCGGCTCATAGGTTTTTACAGGAAGGAAGAAGACCTGCGGAATGCAGACAAGGCTTTCCTGATTACCAGCGCCGGGGCGGGAATGATGATGCTCGGGTTTGCCATGATATACCTTCAGTCCGGCTCCCTGAGCCTCTCCGCTCTCCACAATACCTGGGTTTCCCCCCTGGTCTTTACCCTCTTTTTCCTGGGGGTGTTGACAAAGTCTGCAAGTTTTCCTTTCCACACGTGGCTGCCCGACGCATCCGTTGCCCCGACTCCCGTGACGGCATTCCTCCATGCGGCGGTACTCGTCAAGATAGGAATCTACGGGCTCTTCAGGCTTTTCGGAGCCACCCTGCTGGTGACGTCCGACGTTTCCTGGGCCGGATGGCTTGCGCTCCTGAGCAGCCTTGTTGCAGGGGCCGTTGCGCTGAGACAGACTGACATAAAGAGGATCCTGGCCTTTTCAACCGTGAGCCAGCTCGGATTCATGATAGCCGGCATAACGGTATTCAATTCCTTTGCATCCAGGGGTGTGATACTTTTTTACGTGGCCCACGCCCTTGGCAAGGGATGCCTCTTCCTGTGTGCCGGTATAGCAGAGAAAATTTACTCCACCAGGGATATCAGGGAGATGGGCGGCCTGATGAAAAGATCCCCGTGGCTTACTTTCGCCTTTCTCGTGGGCATGCTCTCGGTTGCCGGCATACCTCCGCTGCCTGGTTTTTTCGGCAAGCTCTGGGTTATTGCCGGGATGCTCTTCGAGAGGAGGATCTTCTTTGCCTTTTTTGCCATATTGACAACCGTGCTGACCCTTCTCTACCTTTTCAGGCTCTTCTCCCACGTTTTCATGGGCGAGAGCAATGGGAGCGTGCGAATGGAGAAGAGCTGTTCCGGGCAGATGATCTTTCCGGTTGTGATCATGTCGGCCATTTCGGTCCTGCTGGGGCTGGTTTTTTTAATGAATGAAACGGTGGCGTGGAATTGAAAAAGGAGGATGGTTTTGAATAACGTCCCATGGTTTCTCCCGGTTGTAACAAGTTTCGCGATGAGCCTTCTTCACCTGGTCTTTCGCAGGGCCGGCAGGAGGGCAAGGTCCTGGCTCTCCCTGGCGGGAGGAGCCTTGGTTCTTGCAGGGTGTATCATGCTGCTTTCTGAAGGCGGCTTCAGGCAACCTCCTACCCTGAGCATCCTTTTTGCAATTCTGATATCCTTGATAAGCTTCCTGAGCCTCTCCTACTCCCAGTGGTACAATCCCGAATCAAGCTTCGTATACGATTTCCTCGTATTCCTTTTCCTGGGCGCCATGAACGGAGTTGTCCTTGCCCCTTCATTCATAAGGATGTACATATTCTGGGAGATCATGACCGTCTCCAGCTTCTTCCTGGTTCTATTCAACAACACGGCCGAGTCAAGGAGGGCTTCCATAAAATATATCCTGATGACAGGAACGGGAAGTATCCTGCTCCTTTTCGGTATCCTTGGACTCAGCTTCATGGGGGAGAGCCTGGTATGGAAACATCTCTTCTTCTTTTCGGTTCTTGCGGGCACGGGTATCAAGGCAGGCATCGTGCCGCTTCACACCTGGTTACCCGATGCGCATCCTGCGGCGCCCACCCCCGTATCGGCCATGCTTTCGGGAGTGATGATCAAGACGGGAATATATGCCTTTATCAGGTTTTATTTCTTCGTCTTCAAGCCGACATGGTCTCTGGGATGGGAGTCCATACTCATGCTCATAGGCATTTTAACTCTCCTCGGAGGGGTCTTCATGGCCCTTGTCCAGCACGATCTCAAGAGGCTCCTGGCTTATCACAGCATAAGCCAGGTGGGATATATCTTTCTCGGGATTGCCTGCGGAACGGGCATGGGGCTTGCAGGCGCGCTCTACCATACGATCAACCATGCCGTTTTCAAGAGCCTTCTCTTTTTCGGCGCAGGAGTTCTCATAAAGGCCACGGGTTCCAGGCGGCTGGAAGATTACGGGGGCCTTGCCGGGCAGCTGCCCCTGACTTTCTCCATGATGGCGGTTGCCGCTCTTGCTATCTCAGGAGTGCCTCCTTTCAACGGTTTCGTCTCAAAATGGATTATTTTCCAGGCTCTCCTTTCTAAAGGAAGCGGCATGGCCGTTTTGGCTCTTGCTGCGGCCCTGCTGGGGAGCGTTCTCACTCTTGCGTCCTTTGTGAAGGTTTTGAACGATTCCTTCCTCGGGGTGAGGAGATCCATCATACCCTTTGCCGGGAAGGAAAGGTCTCCCTTCATGATCTTTCCCATGCTTTTCCTCGGCGCCGCCTGTTTCTTCCTGGGACTTTTCCCCCGGCTGGTCTGTGAAAAGATAATACCCGGTTCTTTATGCCCCGACCTGTCGACGATAAGAATGGCTTCCTTTTTCGGCTGGACGGCCATCCTGCTTTTCGGAGTGATAGCCTTTATGGTCAAAAAGAATCCGGGACGGGCAAGGTACGGCGGCACGTTCGTAGGCGGGGAGCGGCTTTCACCCGATAAGATGGCCTTTGACGGCTCCCATTTCTACGGCACCATAAGGGACATGGAACCGGTCAGATCTTTTTATCGGGCAGACGGCGAAGGCTTGCTTGACCTTTACAGGCTTGCGGAAAAGGGACTGCCTGCGGCCGGTTCTTTCTTCAAGTTTCTCGGGATAAAGTGGATAGAGGCCCTTTATGCGGGAGGGGGCAGGGTTTTGAATAAATGGGTGGAAAGGTTAAAATTAATGCAGAACGGCCTCCTTGCCAGGTATATAATATGGATCTTTGCGGGGGTCATATTACTAATGGAGGTTATAAGAAGATGACGGTTAACATGGCTCTTCTCGTGTCACTTCTTCTTCTCATGACGGCCGGTTCTTTTATTGCGGTAGCCGCAAAAAGCCTTACGTCTTCCATAGTGGCCATGGGAACGGCCGGCCTGATCCTAAGCATACTATTCCTGCTTCTGGGGGCTCCGGACATAGCCATAGTCCAGGTTTTCGTAGAGATCGTCGCTCTGATAGTCCTTCTTTCCATCATATCGAGGGAATCTTCGGCAGACATGTCTTCTTCAGGGTTTTACGGCGGCCTTGTATTACTTATTTTTGCCATTTTTCTCTTTACCTTCATGCTCAATTTCAGGTTGCTTTTCAGGCCCTTCGGAGAACCTGTCATGACCATGGGATCAGGTTACCTGAAGGCCTCGGTGGAAACCCTGAAGGGAGCCGATGTTGTCAATTCCATAGTGCTGGATCTCAGGGGCTATGATACTCTCGGGGAGGCCACGGTCATATTTGCGGCAATAGTCGGAGTGCTCTCGATTCTTAGAGTCAGGGGGAGGGTATGATGGAAAAAGGTATGAGCGAAATAGTCAAGGGTGTTTCAAAGATGGTATTCCCGTTCATCATGCTTTTCGGGACGGCTCTTGTGCTCTACGGCCACCTGAACCCCGGGGGTGGCTTCTCCGGAGGGGTTGTCCTTGCAGGTGGATTTGTTCTGCTTCTCCTGGCCTTCGGCAAGGATCATGTTTTTGACATCTTTCCCCGAAAGGCCGCGGAGGCGCTCGACAGCCTTGGGGCTGCGGGTTTCCTGTCCATTGCCGTCCTCGGTTTTGCGGGGGGTCACTTTTTCTATAATTTCCTTGACAAGGGAAGGCTTTTCCATCTGTGGAGCGCCGGAACGATGGTTTTCTGCAATATCATGATAGGCATAAAGATAGGTTCAGCACTTTTCCTGGCTATCTCTATGCTGTCCATGTCCCGGCTTGTACATACAAAGGACGGAGTGGAATACCGTCAGAGCGGGGAAGACGAATGATAATATACCTTCTGGTTGTCCTTATTTTCTTTATCGGCTTATACGGGATCGTGGCCAAGAAGAATATCATAAAGATAATTGTGGGCATCAACATAGTGGGTTATGCCATCAACCTCCTTTTCATCGTTCTTGGATACAAGTGGGAAGGGATGGCCCCGGTTTTGACCAGGGAGGTTGAAGTGTCCGAGTTTTACAGGAGAGCCGTGGATCCTCTCCCCCAGGCACTGGTCCTCACTTCAATAGTCATAGACCTGGCTTTCCTGGCGTTCCTCTCCGCCCTTGCAATCAGGCTGTATGAGAAATATGCCACTTTCGATATGGACAAGATAAGGAGGTTAAGGGGATGAACCTTATCGTCATGCCTGTTGTCATATACCTGGGAGCGTCTTTCCTGGTCCCGCTCCTTTTCAGGAGGGACGGGGAAAAGGCGTGCCTGGCCGCCTGCCTTTTTACCATTCTCGGACTGGCCGTCTCCGTTCTCCTGGCAGTCCAGGTATTCCCGGGAGGCAGGTTGATAACCTATGCGGGCGGCTGGGAAAATCCTATGGGCATAGCCCTGATGGCAGACGGGCTTTCTGTCTTATTCCTCCTGGTGACAAACCTGGTTTCCTTACTGGTTCTTCTCTTTTCCGCAACATACATGAAAAGGTATACGGGCACGGTAAATTTCTATGTGCTGGTACTTCTCATGCTTGCCGGCATGAACGGGGTGCTTGTAAGCATGGATATCTGGAATATCTTCGTATTCTTTGAAATAGCATCCCTTGCGTCCTTTGTTCTCGTTGCCTTCGGCCTCGGGGCGGAAGAAATGGAGGCTTCCCTCAGGTATACGGTAATGGGTTTTCTCTCCTCGGTGCTCATACTCTTTGCCATGGCCATGTTATACGGGCTGACAGGTACCCTCAACATACCCGATTTTGCCAGGGAGGTCTCCTGCCTTCCGCAGAGCCACCTCTGGTTTATCGTCTCCCTTTTCATTGCAGGATTCGGCCTTAAGATGGCCCTGGTTCCTTTTCATTCCTGGCTGCCCGACGCCCATTCCACCGCTCCCGCCCCCGTTTCGGCTCTCCTGTCAGGTATATTTGTGAAGGTGATAGGGTTCTATTGCGTGATGCGCATATCT
>Ga0302245_1000384_pt1 | contig 38227 bp, 29 predicted proteins | sample AAG_UR_Thr_MG_FD_193512 | JGI IMG/M metagenome (GOLD analysis project Ga0302245, IMG submission 193512) | Enriched activated sludge microbial communities from anaerobic digester in WTTP, New Holstein, Wisconsin, United States - AAG_UR_Thr | ecosystem: Engineered > Bioreactor > Anaerobic >... | reverse complement strand
TGGTAACAATAAGTAAGCTGTCAGGAGTACAGTTGTCTGAGATCAACACACCCAGAGACTCAAGTGCAGAAACAGTGGTAACAGCAGCAGGAGCATCAACCTCCGAACAACCCTCAACAGTAGACTCAGGAATGATGCCGGTGATAACAGGTTTGATCATATCTGCAATTATCACAGTATCAGCAGTTGTAACCTGGCATGAAGCACCTGCACTTTCTGTTACCCTGACGATTCCCGGGCTGGTAGCACCCCAGTCTACAGTTATTGAATTTGTGCCCTGACCTTCGGCGATAATTCCGCCAGTCACTTCCCACAAGTAAGAAGCACCCGGCACATTGGGAGTTGAATAAACCTGTCCTGTGGCATTGGGGCAAACAGTATCGGGACCGGTAATAACCGGATTGAGAGACTCAGCAGTAACAACGTTTACAGTAACAGTTCCGAAGATGTCAGGTGCAGGATCACCTGGCATATCTCCAAATTCTGCATAGAAACCTTCAGATGCATAAATGCCAGATCCCGGGAAATAACCAATGTCATTCCATGTACCATCACTCAGATAATGACCAAAATCCTCATCGTCATTATTATTGGGTTCACCAGCAGCCCAGTTGGCATATGTCAACTCTGCCCCATTTTCATCACCGAGCCAGAACGAGGTTCCGGCTTCAGGTCCTGTAATCCATTTCCAGTCTCCTTCTGCTGAAAATGAATCGCTGGCCCCTGTCCACACCGCACCTCCGGCCATCTGCGATCGCAGAAAGGTATTCTCAGCAGCTGATCCGATGGTAACCAGGTAACCCTGCATTCCGTAAAGGTGAGTCCTGCCGGCGTTAAGTCTGGCCTCATGCCAACTCAGTCCCGGGGTTGGAACATACCTGTAGTAATGTCCTGTTATTGGATTATATCTCTCGAAAGAAATAATAATATCCCTGTTCCCGGTAACAGGGGAAGGGCTGCTGTTACTGTATGTCAGAGTTCTTAGTACACTCTGATACTGTGAAGTTGTTGCCGGACCCTTTAAAATCAACAGGCCGTAAGCCGAAAGATAAGTGGGTGTAATACCAAAATCTGGAGTACAACTCAATACATCCTGACCTGCCTGGAAACCGTCGCTTATCTGAACATAAACAGCAGGGATGATCTGATCATATGGATCATCGATAATTAATCCCGGAGAGATTTGAATGGCATTGTCACAATACACAAGGTTTCCGGAAACATTAAGCACTGGCGGGGGAGGCTGGCAGCCTGCCACGTTAAAAACAACAGCATCAATGTGAAAATAATCTGATCCGGGACTTATCCGAATCCTTATCCGATTTGTGTTCTGAGAAGCTGTCACTACCTCTGTGAGAAAAATTGGCGATTCTCCGGAATAAGGAGTCAGGGTCTTTAAACCACCCCAGGTACCACCATCAGACTCCTGAATGGCCATAGTGGAAGATGATGCACCTGTCATGTCCAAAGGTCTCCAGATAATAGAATACTGCTGGCCGGCAGGAACAGTATAAGGAAAATTCAGAATAACCCAATCGCCATTGCTGTCGAAAATCCCATACTTTCCATCTGGTACACCTGCAATATCACTTGCATTTTGAACACCATGATTATCTCCGGCTCCGGGAGGCAAGGCATTCCCGGAAAGGATCTGCAGGTACATATTACCCCCGCAATCATCAGAAAAACATTTAGTTGTAGTATAAGTTACAGCATCAACCTCAAAGTCAATTCCGTTAGAATTGTATAATCGAAGATACCTGGTGTCGCTGTTTGCAGTAAGAATAACGCTTGCGAACTGTTCGTTGGTTGTAGTAATACTTCTGGGAGCCATATATGTACCAACTACCAAAGCCTCCCTCCAATAGAGTCTTGAAGTTCCTGGAGTTGACGGACTTTGTCTCCAGGTTATTACATAAGATTGTCCGGCAAGTATTGTATCAATAAAATCAACAACAATATAGTCTCCATTATCATGAAACTGTGCTCCTGTTCCATCAGGATTTCCCAGTATATTCTCAGGCAGTTCAACACCGACGTTTTGAGTCACGATTGATCCGGTGCCCTGAATTGGCATAGCCTTTTTCCCTGGTCCGCACTGACCATAGACTGATAACTCAAATAATAAAGCGAGTATTCCTCCCAGCAATGAAAATATCGCTCTTTTGTAATTTAACATTCTACAGGTTGATTACGTGGCTTCTTTAACTGCTGTACGTCATCTATACTCATCAAACGTCAAAAAGGTTACTTCATTGCAGTGGTTAAGTGACTGAATTTGTGAATTTCAGGGGAAAGAAAAGTGCCGGCAAATGATACCGACACCAATTATCTACATAATCACGTGTTTATCAATGATTTTGATGCTTATATGCTAGAGAATCAGCATGGCATCACCATAGGTTCCGAACCTGTATTTTTCCTTGACAGCAGTACGATATGCTTCAAAAAGAAGATTGTAGCCCGCAAAAGCTGAAACCATCATCAGCAGAGTTGAATAGGGGAGCTGGAAGTTGCTCACAAGCATATCGGGTACCTTGAATTCATAAGGTGGAAAGATAAACTTGTTTGTCCATCCGTTAAACGGTTTAACCATTCCCGAGGTTGAAACAGAACTCTCCAGGGTTCGTACCACTGTGGTTCCTACTGCACAGACCCTGTTTTTCCTCTCTTTGGCCTTGTTGATCAGCGCCGATGCCTCCTCGGAGATGATTATCCTCTCGGAATCAACCTTGTGTTTGGTCAGGTCCTCCACATCAACATTACGGAAATTGCCAAGTCCCACGTGAAGGGTGATCTCGGCAAACTCAACGCCAATTATTTCAAGCCTTTTCAGCAGTTCCCTGCTGAAATGAAGCCCGGCCGTCGGTGCAGCAACCGCTCCTTCATGCTTTGCAAAAATGGTCTGGTACCGCTCATTATCCTCCGGCTCAACAGGCCTGTTGATGAACTTGGGAAGCGGAGTCTTGCCGAGCGAATAAAGAGTCTTCTTGAACTCCTCATAGGGTCCGTCAAAGAGAAAACGAAGTGTTCTGCCCCTCGATGTGGTATTGTCTATCACTTCCGCCACCAGCATGTCATCCTCCCCGAAATAAAGCTTATTGCCAATCCTGATCTTCCTTGCCGGGTCAACCAGAACATCCCAGAGCCTCTGCTCACGGTTCAGCTCGCGAAGCAGGAACACCTCTATCTCAGCCCCTGTCTTCTCCTTGTTCCCATAAAGCCTCGCCGGAAAAACCCTGGTGTTGTTGAATACAAGCACATCATGCTCCCTGAAATATTCCACGATGTCTTTAAACACCTTATGTTCAATCTCTCCGGTATCCATGTGCACTACCATCAACCGCGACTCATCCCTGTTTTTCGAGGGATAAAGGGCAATCAATTCCTGAGGAAGGGTGTACTTGAATTGAGATAGTTTCATGATCGAAAAAGGTTAGTGCAAAAGTAATTATACGTATGAGTTTTCATTATGTTTCAAATTTTCAAGAAAAAATTTGAATTCTTCTACCGAAAGTGCCTTTTCAAGGCGAAAATCGCCTATGGCGCTGCGAACAAGCGACCTCAGGTGAGCACCGCTGCCAAGCGCCTGCCCCAGATCACGGGCGAATGCCCTGATATAGGTCCCCTTACTGCAGACAATCCTTATAGTGGCATCAACCCCGCTGTAATCAATCAGCTCCATCTCACGGAAAACAACCTTCACACTTTCAAGTTTGTGCTCGATCTTCTTCCTGGCAAGCTCATAGGCTCTCTTCCCGTCAACAAACTTGGCCGAAAAAAGCGGAGGCTCCTGCTCCTGCTCTCCTAAAAATCCTTTCAGCTTTTCCCTGATAAGCCCCTCAGTTATATGACCGGCAGGGTACTCTGCATTCACCTCACTTTCCAGATCAAAAGAAGGTGTTGTCTGCCCGAACCTGATCACCGCAATATACTCCTTATCGAGGTCAATAAACTCATTCATCCTCTTCGTGGCCTTACCGGTGCAAATAATCATCAGCCCGGTTGCCAGCGGATCGAGAGTGCCGGCATGCCCTACTTTCAGTTTTTTTATTCCACAATGATGACGTATGGCCAGCTTCACCTTGTTCACAAGGTCAAAGGAGGTCCAGTAAACCGGTTTCTGAAACAGCAGTACCTCTCCATCTTCAAAGTCGGAACACCTCTTCAGCACCTTCAGGCAAATATTATTAATGAAAGACCTACCAGGATACAGTAGAGTGCAAACCACCCAAGCTTCCCCTTTCTGACAATGTTTATCATCCAGCGGCAGGCTACATAGCCAGACACAAACGCTGCAACAAATGCAATAACAAGCGGGACAAGCACACCGCTTACTGCTGTGGTTTCGGTGGTTACCAGTTCAAGGAAATTGGCTCCCAGAATAGGAACTATTACCATCAGGAATGAGAAGCGGGCCAGTTCGTCTTTGCTGTTTCCAAGCATCAGACCGGTAGAAATTGTAGACCCGGATCTGGAAAGCCCGGGAAGAGTAGCCAGAGCCTGTGCTATACCTATCACAAATGCATTGCCATAGCTGATAGGCTTATTCCTTTTGGGCACGAAATGCCCAATCAGCAGAAAGAGTGCCGTGACAAGCAGAAATGACCCCGTAATATCCATGTCAGCAATAAAAAGTGACTCAACCTGCTCCTTCATGGTGAAACCTACAATTGCCACCGGTATCATTGATACTATAAGCTTAAGGGTGTAGACTGTCTCTTCATTCATTTCAAATTTGAATACACCCTTCAGCAGTTTCAGAATCTCCTTCCAGAACACCGCAAGTATACTCAATACGGTAGCTCCATGAACGGCAACAGAAAAGAGAAAGCTCTCCTCTACCCCTCCAAACAGGAATTTTACAATCTCCAGATGACCGTCACTGCTGACCGGCAAAAACTCAGTCAATCCCTGTACCAGCCCGAAGATCAGGGCTTCATACCAATTCATTTCCGGTTATTTGATCAAAGAAGAACCAGGGCTTTAATCCCTTGGCCTTTTCATTATTGCATATATCTCAAAAATAAAGCCGGCCAGAACTATCAGCGGAGCCAATGTAACCCTGCGGAAACTGAATATCTTATCCGAGAAAACATTGGGGTCATCAGATCTGCCTCCGGCCATAAGAATGAAACCGACAATGATAACGGCAAAGCCGATGGCCATCAGCTTATAGTTCTCCCGCCCCAGGGCGAAACCGGTCTTCTTTTCTTCTTCCTTTTTAGCGACCATATCCTTCTTAATAATATAATTTATCCTCGTGCATGCCAAGATACCTGTTCACGGCAAAAAATGTGGAAATCCAGTTAATAATCACCCCTGCCACAACCAGCGCCAGGCATAGAAGGAGAAACAGATTTATGTTTTCATAGGTAAACAGGGTAAAGAACTCTTTTTCAACGAGATACATAAGCCCCATAAGCAGCCCGATGGCAATCAGAGCAGCAAGGAAGCCGAAAAAGAGACTCCGAAGCAGGAATGGCTTCCGAATAAATGACCTGTTTGCGCCAATCAGCTGCATCGTGTTTATCAGGAATCTTTTCGAATATATCGAAAGACGAATTGTGTTATTGATGATCGTGAGGGCAATCAGAAACAGCAGGAAGCTTATTACCAGCAGAAAAACACTTATTCTCCGGAAATTGTCATTGATCAGGTTCAGGAAGGATTCCTGGTAATAAACCTCATCAACAACCGGGTATTCAGAGATTACCTTTTCAATCTTTATCACACTGTCAGGTTGTGTATACTCTGCCAGAAGATATACGTCAATCGTCGGCATCAACGGATTGTATCCCAAAAAATCCAGGAAATCCTCACCCAGTTCCTCGCGCAGATTCATTGCCGCCACATCCTTTGAAACATATCTGGTAAGCTTGACGTAAGGCTTGGCATCAAGCTCCTTCTGCAACATCCTGATGTCAGCCTCACGTGCGTCTTCCTTCAGCATGATGGTAAACGAAAGACTCTCCCTGAAATAATCTGACAGCTGACGGGCATTGATAAGCACCATGCCAAGGATGCCCAGCAGGAAGAGTACCAGGGAAACACTTACAACGAGCGTGACATATGAACTGCCTAGTCTGTACCTGGATATCCCTCCCGTTGATTTTGCCATTTTAAAAAATTTGTCTCAAAAATAGCATACAAACCGCCAATTCCATCAGCAGCCATGCAATTTTTTGATATTTAGGCTTAAAAGATAAAATAACCGGTGTGCAGCGTAAAGCTTACACCTCGGTCATCCAGCCGAATTCATCAGGCTCATCACCGTACTGAATCCCCACAAGCTTGTTGAAAAGCTTCATCGAAACAGGCCCCGGTTTACCGTCTTTGCAATACTCATAAACCTTCCCGGTATCGGGATCAAATATTTTAGCTATCGGACTGATAACGGCTGCTGTGCCGCATGCGCCTGTCTCCTCAAACTCAGCAAGCTCTTCAACAGGAATCCTGCGCCTTTCGGTTTTTATCCCCATGCTTTCAGCAATGGTAATAAGGCTCTTGTTGGTGATTGAAGGAAGGATCGATTCCGACTTCGGGGTTATGTAGGTATTGCTCTTTATTCCGAAGAAGTTGGCCGGACCGCATTCATCGATGTATTTCTTTTCCCTGGCATCGAGGAAGAGCGCATTGCCATAGCCACCCTCACGGGCATTAACGATGGCCCTCATACTGGCTGCATAGTTGCCTCCTACCTTGATGTTGCCCGTGCCCAGCGGAGCTGCCCTGTCAACATCGCGGCAGATAAGCATGTCAACCGGCTTCACGCCTCCCTTGAAATATGGGCCTACGGGAGTTACAAAGACTATGAAGGTATATTCCGATGCCGGCTTTACACCTACTTCTGCACCGCTTCCGTACAACAGCGGCCTGATATAGAGAGATGCACCCGAACCGTAAGGAGGAACAAACTTTTCATTCAGCTTCACCGTCTTGACAACAGCCTCCCTGAACAGCTCCATGGGCACCGGAGCCATATGGATTCCGTCTGCCGATGATATAAGTCTTTTTGCATTCTCATCCCAGCGGAACAATCTTACCTTACCGTCACGACCACGGTATGCCTTCATTCCTTCAAAGGCCTCCTGACCATAGTGAAGCCCTGTTGCGGCTATATGGATGTCGATGTACTCTGAATCCGAAACCTCTGGCTTGCTCCACTGGCCGTTTTTATAGTAACACCTTACGTTGAAATCTGTTTTAATGTAACCAAATGGAAGATTGTTCCAGTCTAAATTTGTCATGATCTTAAATTTTGGGTTTCCCAAATGTACATTTTAAAACCAAAGTATCAAATGATTTTAAGCATTGTCAAGCCGTCCGCCGGCAAACTCCCGGAGGGCCCTGAGCTGCTCATCCTCAGCCACAGCCCTCAGCCTGCGTGCTGTTTCAGTCAGGAACCGGTTTTCCCCGATCCTGGAAGCCAGCTCACTGAACCAGACTTGCGGATCACCTGTCTTCCCGTAGGCTTTCTCCTCTCTGTAGAGTTTATCAACCATGGAAATAAAATCAACTCTTCCGGTAAAATCATATACAGCATCATGAAGCACACGGCCGGCCATGCCGGTCTGTTCCGGTGAAGAAGCCGAGGCAATAAGCTCCCTTACCGCCTCGAGTGTGTGCGCCCCAAAACCATAAAATGACAATATCTCACCGGCTCTTTTCAGAGCAGCAGCCTCAGGATCATTGTAATCAAAAGCATAACCGAAGTATATGAAAATAGAAGCCAGCCTCAGATGAATGTATTCCTCGTCAGGAAGATTCTCAGCCCTGGCAAGCAGGTCAGCCTGCAATGATATGCTCCGTATATAATCAGCGCTGTGAAAGAAGAGGTCCGGAGAAGCGATTTCAGAGTACCTGGAGAAGACATGCTCCTCCACATCAAGAATGCGTATCATCTCAATCCTTGCAAGAAACTTTCTGTTCGGTGATCCGTCAGGCTCCCGCAGTTCAGGCCTTATCCCGGTGACGAAATACATGTCAAGGTCACCCTTGTACTTCACCGGCATCCTGCCACGGTAATCACATGTAAAAAACTCCTTCACAAATTCGTAAGTGGTGCCTGAGATGTTGATCTTTCCTGCCTCTCCGGACGATTCCATCCTGCTGGCAGTGTTTACGGTGTCACCCCAGATGTCATACGTGATCTTCTTATGCCCGACAACACCTGCAACTACCGTTCCGGTATGTATTCCTACCCTGATGTCCCAGAATCGGGCTGCAGGCCTCGACGGATCACTCTTCATTTCCTGCATGTACTTCTGCATCTCAAGCGCTGCCAGAACCACCTCAACCGGATTTGTCCTGTTCCGCTCCGGGATGCCTCCGGCACACATGTAAGCGTCTCCAATCGTTTTGATTTTCTCTATCCGGTATTTTTCCACCACCGAATCGAAATGAAAGAAGAAGCGATCAAGCTCATCAATCAGTGTCTCAGGGTTCATTTCTTCAGCTATCTTCGTAAATCCCTGGATATCAGAAAATAGCACCGTGACAAAATTATATTTTCTCTTATCGGCTTTCCCCTTTGACATTATCTCCTCAGCCGTGCCCTTCGGAAGCATATTGGCAAGCAGGCTGTCAGACTTCTCCTTTTCATGCTGAAGCTCTTCCGTTCTCTCCGCTATAAGCTGTTCGAGCCTGCTCTGTCTTTCCATGTAGAGCCTGTGCGTCCGTCTTCGCATCATGATACCCCCGGCAATCAGCAAAAGCGGATAGATGATCAGCGCCAGGAGTGAGAAATACCACGGTGGCCTGACCCTGAAACTGAATGAACCCCCGCCGTTGCTGTCTCCGGCGCCTTTCTCCCTGTAACGGTACTTGAAGGTGTATCTTCCCGCGTCAAGGTTCGTGTACTCCTTGTATGCCCTGTCAGTCCATACAGTCCATTCACTGTCAGGCCCAGCCATGAAATAGGAGTACTCAACAAGCGCATCATCCTCCATGGTGAATACAATTCCGTCACGGTATCTCAGGACAGGTACAGTCTCTGCCGTGTCAATCATATGCCCTGACTGATAGAGGTAAATGCCGGTCAACCTGCCTGAAGGCCGGATTATTGATTGAGCGGAAACGCCGCCTGCTGACAGTGCAGTGTTCATGACGGTCAAACTCCTTGCAGACTGCAGACCGGGCACCTGATCAGGACATGCCTCAGACTGCAGACCGGGCCCCTGACCAGGATAAGCCTCAGACAACATGCCTGAACCCTGACCCGGACAAGTCGCAGATACGGCCACGGATGCAGATACAGAAACGGCCGCAGATTCAGACACAGACGCAGATTCAGACATGGCCACAGACACGGCCGCAGATACAGCTGTGAATACACCCGCACAGAGCAGGGTGCAAACCATTTTGAACCCGCGGAAATGGCTGATAACCATAGAGGATTTTAATCTGGTGATCTCTACCAAAATAAACTAATATTTTCCGGTTTTGGTATGCCTGAAAGGCTGCATCACGATGCAATGATTAATTTTGTCTTTTACCGTTCAGATTATGGAACTTGTATTCGCAACTAACAATAAGCATAAAATCAAGGAGATAAATGATCTCCTTGACGACAATTTCACGATTCTCGGACTTGCTGACACGGGTATCACTGAAGATATTCCCGAGGAAGCCGAAACACTTGAGGAGAATGCCCTCTTCAAGGCAAGGTATGTACATGAAAAGACAGGGCTGAACGTCTTCGCAGATGACACAGGACTTGAAGTACCATCCCTGGGCGGTGCACCCGGTGTGCACTCGGCAAGGTATGCAGGCGAAAGCAAAAGCTTTGATGACAACATCGAAAAACTCCTCCGCGAGATGAAGGATATGACAGAAAGAAGCGCCCGGTTCAGAACTGTAATCGCACTGATTCTTGATGGCTCGGAGTATCTCTTCGAGGGTATGGTTGAAGGCGAAATCATCATGGAAAGAAGAGGCAGCGGCGGGTTTGGATATGACCCCGTCTTTTTAGCCTCTGGATATGACCTCACTTTTGCCGAGATACCCCTGAGCGAAAAAAACAGGGTCTCGCACAGGGCCAAAGCCATGAGGAAGCTTATCGGCTTCCTCAGTGATCAGAAACGGACCGGCGCCGGAAAATGAAAGACCATAAAATGAAACGAATCTGCTCCCTCCTCTGTCTTCTCTTATCCTCTCTCCTGGTATCCGGGCAGGGGAGCGTAGGATCATGGACTGATCACCTCCCTTACAGCAGATCATATTCAATATCCGCCGGCGGCGGGAAAATATACTCATCTACCGGCTCCGCGGTGCTCGTCCATGATCCGGGCAGCGGCACTAACTCATCACTTTCAAGGGTATCAGGACTGACAGAGACAGCTGTCGCACTGGTTGCATGGTGTGAAGCGGAAGAGTCGCTTATCATCGTCTACCGCAGCACGGGGATAGACATCCTGAAAAACGGGGTCATCACCACTCTGCCTGACATTAAAAACAAGTACATACCGGGTCTGAAGGAGATTTACGGAGTGACTGTCAGCGGAAGCAGGGCCCTGCTGACGGCCAGCTTCGGAATTGTTGTGATTGACATCCGTGGCAGGTATGTTGCCGACACCTGGAGACCCGGGCCTGACGGGGAAACAAACAGCGTAAACGAAGCTGTCATACTGGGTGACCGGGTTTATGCCGCCACCGCCAGGGGAGTATGGTCTGCACCGGTAAGCCGGCAGGGTCTCTCCTATTTCGGTAACTGGGAATTGCTTGATGACCTTCCTGAACCAATATCAGAATACGGCATGATAGCTTCTGCAGGCACCGGCCTGATGATATGCAAACCGGGCAAAAACAGACCTGCCTCTTCGTCTGATTCTCTATTTCTTGTCACGCCGGGCCAGCCTGCCACCCTGATTGCCACCGAGCCTGCCGGAACAATCAGGGCTCTTGACAGCGACGGCAACCGCGTGATAGTTTCACTCTCCTCTTCCCTGAGAATTCTCTCTCCGCAGGGTGCTGTCACCCGGGAGATAACAGGATATGGATGGGCCGGAGCCTCTCCGAACGGCGCACTGACCACAGGCCAGGATCTGTGGGTGGCTGACGCTTCCGTGGGCCTGGTATCAACCACCAACTTTACAGATTTCAGGAACCACGCTATCGCCGGTCCGTATACAGCCAACGTTGCAGACATTGTCTTTTCAGGCAACAGCTTCTGTGTCACCGGAGGAACGGTTGACAACGCGTGGGGCAACGTCTACAGGCCGCTTCAGGTATTTACCGGCTCGGCCAATTCCTGGAAAAGCCATATACTCTACGGCGAAGCTGACAGAGATGCAATGCGGGCCGCAATTGATCCCGCCAATGAAAATCACCTCTTCGTTTCATCATGGGGCAACGGCCTCTATGAATTCCTCGATGGCAGGCTGGTTCAAAACTACAACCAGTACAACTCCCCGCTGTCAAGCATCATACCCGGAAAGAACTACTCACGCATCTGCGGCCTTGCCTGGGACCTGCCGGGCAACCTCTGGATGACCCAGACAGGAGTGCAGGGCAACCTGAAGGCACTCACCCCTGACGGCAACTGGATTATCACGGAGGTGAACCTTAACATGGATGTGGCTGGAGATATGGCTATTGACCGGAATCAATACATATGGGTGATACTGCCGCGCGGTAACGGACTTCTTGTCTATGACCCGGCAGGAACTCCCTCAAATACTTCAGATGACAGGTTTATCAGGCTGCAGGTTCAGGATGCCGACGGGCAAATCATGAACAACCTCTTTTCGATCGCCGTTGACCTTGACGGAAACATATGGGTGGGAACAGACATGGGACCGGCAGTATTCTATAATACGGGCAAGGTTTTCAGCTCTGAAATAAGAGCCTCCCGCATCAAGATACCAAGAAACGACGGATCAGGACTTGCTGATTATCTGCTCGGTACCGAAACGGTGACAGCTGTTGCCGTTGACGGCGCCAACAGAAAATGGTTCGGGACGCTCAGTGCCGGCGCGTTTCTTATGTCTGACGATGGCAGGAAGGAGCTGGCTCACTTCACCACAACCAACAGCCCCCTCCTTTCTGACAATATCGTAAGAATAGCTGTTAACGGAGTCACCGGTGATGTGTGGTTCGGCACATCCGAAGGCATTATCTCGTACCGCGGCGAAGCAACATCAGGAAAAAAAGATTTCTCCGGTATATATGCCTTCCCCAACCCGGTAAGGGAAGATTTCAATGGCGTGGTCACAATAACAGGCCTCGTCGGAAACTCATCGGTGAAGATAACAGATGTGAGCGGCAACCTGGTCTATGAGACAAAATCCCTTGGCGGGCAGGCAGTATGGGATCTGCGAAACTACCGGTCACAGAGAGTGGCAACGGGAGTCTACCTCGTGTTTTGCGCAAACGAAGACGGAACCCTGGCCGGAGTGACAAAAATGCTGGTGATAAGATAGCCCTGCAGCCAAAGGATGATCAGCTTTCTGTAATTAAACTCCTGATTCTCTCAATCTGGAGTTTTTTATTCACCTCCCTCAGTTGACGGGCCGTAGCTGTAAAGTACTGGTGCCCGGAGATGAACTTCACCTGCATCTTGTTCCAGTCATTCAGATTGGTGATCTTGTCCTGCGCCTTGAGCTCCTCGTAAAGTGTATTGGACACCGGGATAAAATCACTTCGGCCCAGGTAATCAAGGTCTGAGTCACATATTATTTGTTCGAGGAGATCACCGGGCTTCGGCGGAAGCTTGGTTGACATTATGATCCTGCATATCTTTTCCAACTGCTCCTCACTGTACCCGTACGCCGGCAACATCTCTTTCACCAGCAGGGTGCCATGATACTCGTGATCGTCATAAGATACCGTATGACCTGCGTCATGGAACAGCGCCGCCGTCTTCAGAAGCAGTATCTCCTCGTCAGTACACCCCTCAGCCCAACCGATGAGTTCTACCTCGGTGACCACGTCAACGGTGTGTTTGACATTGTGATAAAACAGGAAGTCAGGCAGTTCCTTTTCCAGCTTGTCAAGCACAACCTCCTGGATATCAGTTAGCTGAATGAGGCCGAACTTAACTTTGAATGACTTGTTGGGAACCGCTCCGTTGCTGTCAGCAGCCAGTTCGGGCAGCAGACCTGCCACCTGATACATCTGGATATTACCCATGTATTTTACGGGAAGCTTGCCGTAATAATCGCAATTGAAGAACTCCTTGATAAGCTCATATGTCATTACCGAGATCAGGATTGAATCCTTTTCAGATACACCCTGAATCCGGCTTGCCGTATTCACCGCCCTGCCCTTGATATCATAGGAGACCCTGCTCTTGCCTGAAACGGTGGCAGAGACAGGCCCCGTGTGAATCCCGATCTTCAGGTTCCAGATACGTTTTTCACCCCTCCTGGCGGCTTCAAAATCGCGGAGAAACTGTCTCAGCTCCACCGCCGCCATCACCACTTCCACCGGATTGGTGATATTCTTTGCAGGAATTCCGCCGGCGCACATGTAGGTGTCGCCAATGGTTCTGATCTTTTCAACGTGATATTTCCTGATGATCCGGTCAAACTCGAAGAAAATTTCATCCAGTTCATCCATCATCAATGCCGGGTCAATCTCCTCCGTCATGTTCGGGAAACCCTGAATGCTGGCAAAAAGGACCGTGACCATGTTGAACTTGAGACTCTTATCCTCTTCTTCCACCCTGACCCCTTTCAGCTCATTGTTTTCAACAAGAAGCCTGTATTTCTCAGTGGTTTCAAGAAGCCTCTCCTTCTCACGCTCAAGTTTTTTAACCTGCTCCTCCAGCTCCTTGTTCTGGCGGACAAGCCTTGCAATTCGCCTGAGAAGCCGTTCTTTGGATTCTGATTCCATCCTGGTTGATATGAAACAATTATTCTAATCTAATAAACTCAGACTCTTTGTTTGCAGTATGCTGTTATGAAACTTTAATACTTTTGAGGAGATCTTTCAGGCCATGCTGACCAGGACAAAAGCCATACTGCTCCACCATGTGAGATATTCAGACAATTCGCTGATAGCCCGTTTCTATACTCAGGAATACGGGCGCCTTTCGGTAATGGTAAAGGGAATATCATCAAAGCGGGGAAACGCAAGGTTCAACTACTTCCAGCCTCTGAATATCTTCAATACGGAACTTTACTACTACGAAAACAGGGAGTTGCATAACCTGAAGGAGATGACGCTGGCCTATATCCCAAAAAGGATTCACGGCGATATCCACCGGACCACCATTGCCATGTTCATAAGCGAGCTGCTTTACAATGTAATCAGGGAAGAAGATGTAAACAAACTGCTCTTTGATTTCATTGAGTCATCGGTAATCAGCCTTGATGAGATGACATCAGGAATCAGTAACTTCCATCTCTGGTTTCTCGTTGCGTTCACTGACTTCACGGGAATAGGCCCGACAGGAACTGATATGACCGCCTGTTACTTTGACATGCTCACCGGGCAGTTCACCCCGTTGCGGCCAATGCACACTGACTACCTGAATCCTGCCGGAGCCCGGGTGCTGAACCTTCTGCTGCAGATGCCTGTTGAGGAGCTGGCCTCGCTGAAATTGTCCGGCGAAGAACGCACAGAGCTTCTGGCCGGGATGTTGAAGTATTACAGGCTCCACCTCCCGGGAATCAGGGAGATGCGTTCACTCCAGGTGCTGAGAGATATTTTCAGATAAAAAAGTCACACTTTAGCTATCTTTGAATAAAACTGACCCGATGCCATTCATACCCTCTGTCATTAAATGGATCAATACCAAACGCCTCTCACAGATTGAGCTGTTCAGGAAATACCCTGCCGAAACCCAGCAGGAGGTACTGACCAGGCTGGTTTCACTGTCAAGAGACACCGAATGGGGCAGGGAACACGGGTACTCCTCAGTGACCACCCATGAACAATTCTGCAGGAACGTGGCCGTACAGTCATACGAGGATGTGATTCCGTGGATCGAAAGGCTAAGGGCCGGCGAAAAGAATGTTCTCTGGCCCGGCGAGGTAAAGTGGTTTGCAAAGTCATCCGGAACCACCAGCACCAAAAGCAAGTTCATCCCCATAACGCATGAATCGCTTGAAGAGACCCATTACCGGGGAGCAAAGGATTGTATCGTTCTGTACACCTCTCTCAATCCTGAAACCAGGATCTTCCTTGGCAAGGGACTCACTCTCGGAGGCAGTCACCAGATAAACAGCTTCAGCAACAACTCACTCTTCGGTGATCTCTCTGCAATACTGATTGAAAATGCCCCTGCATACGCTGAGCTGATACGCACGCCACCTGCACGGATAGCCCTTATCGAGGACTTCGAGGAAAAAATGAGGATGATAACCGAGAAGACTGTTGATATGAATATTACCAGCCTCTCCGGTGTTCCATCCTGGTATCTCGTCCTGATCCGGCACATACTTGAAACCACGGGCAAGGCGAACCTGCACGAGGTATGGCCCAACCTTGAAGTCTTCTTCCATGGCGGCGTCAGTTTCGCACCCTATCGCGAGCAGTACAGAAAGCTCCTGCCTGACCCGAAGATGCACTATATGGAGACCTATAACGCTTCCGAGGGATTTTTCGCCATACAGGATGATCTGACTGACAGCTCGATGCTGCTCATGCTTGATTACGGTGTTTACTATGAGTTCATCCCCGCAGATGAATTCGGCACGGATAATCCGCGCACACTAAGCATCGGTGAGGTTGAAAGGGGGGTAAACTACGCAATGGTAATCTCGACAGACGGCGGCCTGTGGAGATATGCCATAGGTGACACTGTTGAGTTCACCAGCCTTTATCCTCACAAGATGAAAATCACCGGACGGACAAAATTCTTCATTAATGCCTTCGGCGAAGAGCTGATAATTGACAATGCCGAAAAGGCCCTCGAAAAGGCATGCTCCGGCACGCATGCGCACATAAGCGAATATACGGCAGGGCCGGTCTACATGGGTGACGAAAGCCGCGGAGCACATGAATGGGTGATCGAATTTGACAGGGAACCTGATGACCCCGAGCATTTCATTGAAATACTTGACACTACCCTTAAAGCCCTTAATTCTGATTATGAGGCAAAAAGGTATAAAGACCTGACACTTGCCCGTCCCAGGATGATAGCTGTTCCCAGAGGAACATTCTACAAATGGTTCAGGGAGAGGGACAAACTCGGCGGGCAGAACAAGATGCCGCGGTTGTCAAACAACAGGGAGATCGTTGAGAGCGTTCTGAAAACAGCCGGCCTCTGAAATCTTTTTATCAACAGTGGAGGACTACTCCCTCCCTTTTTCATATATTTAAGCACGTATTTTAACAGTCATTTCATATGCATATAGCCATAGCAGGCAACATCGGATCAGGCAAGACAACATTGGCCGGACTGCTCGCGAAACATTACGGCTGGCAGGCTCACTATGAGGATGTCGATGACAATCCTTACCTGAATGACTTCTATGAAGACATGCAGAGATGGTCATTCAACCTCCAGATATACTTCCTGAACTCCCGCTTCAGCCAGATTCTAGAAATCAAAAAGGCAGAACAAACCATAGTGCAGGACCGCACCATTTACGAAGACGCATATATCTTCGCCCCCAACCTGCACTCCATGGGTCTCATGTCAACACGTGACTTCGAGAATTACTTCACCCTCTTCAAACTGATGAGCTCACTCGTTGAGCCCCCTGACCTCCTGCTCTACCTGAGGGCATCCGTTCCAACACTGGTCAACCAGATCCAAAAGCGGGGACGCGAGTACGAAAGCTCAATCAGGCTCGATTACCTGAAAAGACTGAATGAGCGGTATGAGGCATGGATCGAATCCTACAAACTGGGCAGACTCCTTATACTCGAAGCTGACTATTATGACTTCCCTGAAAACAATGAACACCTCAGTGAGGTCATCGACAGGATCAATGCCGAGCTGCACGGGCTGTTTTAAACATTGCCTTAAAGAAATCTAAAAAACCATCGGCGCGATGGTTTTTTTTATTTAATTTTGATACTTCAAGTGATGTCATTGTCTAATAAGTCCAACAATATAAAGATTATGAAAAGAATTCTAGCAATTGCCGTTTTGGCTGCTGTCAGCCATCTTATCGCTGCACAGGCATCACCGGACAAAAACGTTCCGGCTGATCCGGCTTACCGTATCGGAAAGCTTGAGAACGGGCTTACCTACTACATCCGTCACAATACGGAACCGGCAGGCAGGGCCAGTTACTACATCATCCAGAACGTGGGGGCCATCCTGGAGCAGGATGATCAGAACGGCCTTGCCCATTTTCTGGAACACATGGCATTCAACGGCACAACTCACTTCCCGGGCAAAACCCTGCTGAGCACCCTGGAGAAACATGGAGTGGCCTTCGGCCGAAACATCAATGCCTACACCAGCTTCGACGAAACAGTCTATAACATCAGTGATGTACCTGTTGATAAACCGGGCCTGATAGATACATGCCTCATGATTCTTGCCGACTGGTCTGACTTTCTGACTCTTGACGAAGAGGAGATAGACAAGGAGCGGGGTGTCATCCTGGAAGAGTGGCGAAGCAGGCGAAATGCACAGTGGAGAATGCTGACACAGATGCTGCCAGTGATCTATGAAGGATCAATGTATGCCAAAAGGGATATCATCGGCGATACTGCCGTGATTAAAAATTTTGATCCGGAAGCGCTGAGAGCCTTTTACCACGACTGGTATCGTACTGATTTGCAGGCAATAGCTGTGGTGGGCGACTTTGACGTTGATGATGTTGAAGGAAAAATCAAAAGAATCTTCTCTCCCATTCCGGCAATAGAGAACCCAATCCCAAGGCCTGAAAACCTCCTCACGGCAAAGAAGGGAACAAAGTACCTCCTTGTTACTGATCCTGAGGCCCCGGGGACAGAAGTCGGGTTAATGATAATTGACCGCGAACCTGACAAGAGGGAAAGGAATCTTGACTACATCCGTGACGGATATGTAACATCGCTTATGAACATGATGATGAGCAAGCGTTTCAGTGAGATAGTGCAGAAAGGAACTCCTCCGTTTGTCTCTGGCGGACTGCGTTACTCTTCAGACCTGGCGAGAAACTACAATTCCCTCACACTCTCTGTTTATGCCAATGAAGGAGAGGAGGCCAAAGGATTTGAAGTTGCCTGTACGGAAATGGAACGCGCACGCCGGCACGGATTTACAGAAGGGGAACTGAACAGGGCTAAAGCTGAGATGCTCTCCACTTTCGAAAATCGCTATAAGCAGAAAGACAAGATCAGCAATGATTCATGGGCTTCAATGATCAAAAATCACTTCCTCACCGGAGAACCCATTCCTTCGCTCGATCTCCAGTATGATTACTACAAGAATATTCTGCCCGGGATAACAGTGAAAGAGGTGAACTCCAGGCTTCAGGAGCTTGTAAAGGATGACAACAGGTTCATTTATGTACAGGGGCCCGATGACAGGGAGTACATGACAGAGGCCGGGGCTGTTGCCATAATGGAAAAGGTGGCGGCAGCAGAGATCGAACCCTATGAAGACATCACAGGAGGAACAGACCTCATATCTGAAGAACTGGAAGGAGCAGAAATAGTCAAAACCGTCTCCCTGCCACAGTTTGCAGCCACCGAATGGACCCTCTCCAACGGAGCCAGGGTGGTGTTCAGGCATGCCGATTATGAAAAGGATAATGTTACCATCAGCGGATATGCTTTCGGCGGATCATCATTCTACCCCGATTCACTTGAACCTGCCCTGAACCTCTTCCCGCAGGTGATCTCAATGTACGGAGCCGGAGAATTTGACAATGTGGCCCTTACAAAGATGCTGGCCGGTAAGAAGGCCTCCGTATCACTCGGCATCCAGGAGACCAGACAGACAGTGAGCGGCTCTTCCACACCGAAGGATTTCGAGACAATGATGCAATTGCTCTACCTTCGCTTCGCCCGCCCCAACTTCAACAGGGAGGCATATGACGCTATCATCGGAAGGTTCACGGCAGTAATCACCATGATGCAGAAAAATCCCGATAAGATCTTGTCTGACAGCCTCTCTATGAATATGACCAACTACCACCCGAGGACATTCCTGCTGACTCCGGAATCAATGAAACGTATTAAATATGACGACATAAACTATATCTACAGGACGGCTTTTGACGATGCTTCGGCATTTACATTCTTCATCACCGGTAACATCGATGAAGCTGTAGCCCGTGAAATGGCCCGGATCTATATCGGATCACTCCCCTCAAAATACCAGTCTGAGACATACCGGAACCTGGGTATGGATCAGCCAAAAGGAACAGTCAAAAAGGATATTTTCATCCCGCTTACCGTGCCAAAGGCAACCATCGTTATAAACTATTCGGCAGATGCTGCATACAATCCATCCGGTTACCTTTCCATGGATGTGCTGAAAGGCATACTTGACCTGGTTTATACTGAAAAAGTCAGGGAAGAAGAGGGAGGCACCTACGGCGTCAGCCTTAATGCCGGGTCTCAGAAAAGACCGGTAGAAAAAGCAACACTGCTGATAGCATTTGAATGCGATCCGGAAAGAGCTTCCGAACTCAAGAATATAATCTATTCGGAACTTGAGGCGATTGCCAAAAACGGCCCGAGACAGGTTGACCTTGATAAAACTGTAAGCAACCTGCTCAAGACCCGCGAGGAGGCTATACAACACAACAGCTACTGGGCAAACGCAGTCAGTTCATACTACCTTAACGGGTTTGACATTAATGACAGCCGCAACTTTGCAGATATTCTCAACAAACTTACCGTTAAGAAAATGAAAAAGGTCACAAGGAAATTCCTCTCCAAAGCAGACCACCTCGAGCTGGTATTCCTTCCGGAGAAGAAATAAAATCAAAAGTCACACGGCCCATCTCAGGACCAGAGATAAAGTCACCAGCCACATGGCCCAACTCAGGACCAGAGATAAAGTCACCAGCCACACGGCCCATCTCAGGGCCGTGTGACTTTTTATAGTCCTCCATATCAGGTAATACTTGTGCCCGCTATGAGGACAGCTGGCTCTGTTTTTTCACCGTGGCTATGCCGGCACTCCTCAGGTCAACCGGGTTGTCCGGCATTCTTCGAAATGAATTCAGACAGAGTTTCCTATTTTCTGTTTACGATCTCAGTTGAATTGTGGGAAAAGATGCTCTCCTTCCTGCTCCCGGGTTCAGTGACCTGCAGTTTACTGAACGTTGCCCCGTGTACATCATCTAACACCACAGCGGTCCGGTAATCCTTCTTTCCGCATACCAGCTTCACATTCTCCATGGTGATTCCCCTGGCATGCCTTATGTAGAAACCCCATGCAGGCAACTCCTTGAACATTGAGAACTCCGGGTAGTTTGCTCCCAGCTCAGGCACCTTGTCAAGCTCATCAAGACCCACTTTCGCGTAATGTGGATTGCCTCCGCCGGGATAATGTATCTCGATATTCTTCAGGGCAATGTTCTCTATCATGGCATCAGGCATGCCAACTATTGATGAAGGAGAGATGTTTCTCGGAAGATCCTCCACCGGACCCTCGTAATTGTAGCCGGCATCGGGCTTTGTAGCCGGAACCTCGGCATAGACATTGGATATTGACACACCGTTCATCCTTCCCTTTTTACCGGCACGCCGTTCACCAATCCTCAGGAAAATGACGTTGCCGGTGTTGAGTGAACGGAGGCTGTCAACCACAATGTTTTCCACAAAACCGCCATCTACTGCAGCAAAAGTGATTGCTGACCTGTAGGTGTCAAATACCACGTTGTTGATTATCCTGACGTTTCGGAAACCGCCATGGCCAACCGTGCCGAACTTGATTCCGTTGGCGCTGGTTCGTACCGTATTGTTATGGATGTACACATTCTGGCATACAAACTCCGGACTGTGGGATTTCAGGCAGATGCCGTCATCCGCAGCATCAAAGTATGAATTGGAGACCACCACGCTGTCGCAATCCACGATATCTACTCCGTCATTGTTCCAGTAACTCTTGCTGTCAACGGTAATATTGTCTATCACCAGGTTGCGGCACTGGTCGTATTGCTGGTTCCAGCTGCCCGGATCCCTGAGGTTGATGTCCCTGACAACAATGTTCCGGCAACCCCTGAAATAAATATTCTGCGGGCGTATGGTCTCATTTGGACGGTCATATTTCAGAGGATCCTTTACCACCCCCTTGTGGATCATGTCAACAAGGTTGGTGGCTACCTGGAATCCCTGGCCGTCAATAACCCCCTTGCCGGTTATTCCGATGTTTTCCTGGTCAAGCGCAAAGATCAGGGCTGTCCAGTTGAAATTCCTGTCATAATCAAAGGGGTTCACAGATCCCACGAGGATGGCTCCCTCCTCAAGGTGGATGGTCACATTTGACTTGAGATAAATCGATCCTGTCAGGTACCGCCCCACGTAGAATACCAGGCGGCCGCCGCCATTCTCACTGATGTAGTCAATACCCTTCTGGATAGAGTTGGTGTTGAGTGTGGTCCCGTTTGACTTAGCGCCAAACATCGATGCGTTGTAGTCCTTCGAATGAAGCGGAAACGAAACGGCCACCAGTGCCGCCAGCAATAAGATTGTACCCTTTTTTATCATGATATAATTTTTGTTTTTAAGGCATTGTGGAAATCGCGTGACTCAAAATTATATGAATATGTGTTTGTGTATCTGACAGATGCGGGTTTCATATCATCTCATCTTCTGTAGCAACTGACAGGTCCGGTTATACCCATCGACTGCAGGGGCTGGTCTTTTGTCCCGGCATTCGTCCAGTACTGTGCAACAGGATTGTCTGTCAGTGATTTCATGTAATTGCCCATTGAGGTTGTAACCTCCACCTCCACCGTGTTCATCCCCGGCTTCAGATATTCTTCTATGCTGAATATCCTCCGGCCGTACCATTTGATGGCACAGCTTACTCCGTTGATCCTGAGCTCAGACGTTCCGTAGACTTTACCCAGGTTCAACACCATCCCTGCCGTATCAGTGCATTCAAGCCTGTTCCTGTAAATCACCCTCCCTGAAAAGTAAACAAACTCAGGCATCTCTTTCAAATCTGTCAGCCGGTCCATCATCACCTCCTTTACCGAGCCGTCGCGGCAGTGCCTGAATTCGGCGCTCCAGCCTTTATCAAGAAGGTGCATGTCACTTCCGCTAGAGGGCAGCGGCCTCCACTCCTCCTCTGCCTCCTCCCTGTCAAAGGCAAAAAGAAGTGACTCAGCAGGGCCGAGATCGAGCAGGAGGCTGCCATCCGGATCAGGTTTTACCCGTTTTCTCCCGCCTGTCTCCGGGTTCCATACGGAACAGTGGCGCCTGCGTGTCAGCCCGGCGGAGAAACGGACCCGTGTGGTGCGTGATTCATGAAGATGCGAATTGACTATGAAAATGTACCCGGAGCCGTCATCAGCACTGTACCTTGCCTGCATAAGGAAAGGATCGGGTCTCTCTATTCTGATCCAGGGATCGATCCGGTACCGCTCCTGAACACTCCTGTACCATCCGATAAAGTCTTTTTCAGGCTTATCAAGACAGATGAACCGGTGCGGATAGGCTTTCATCTTTTCAACAATGAGCCTCACCTCACCATCATTTCTTTCATGGTTGCTCCACCCGGTCGATTTTGAAGGCACCGTTTCCACGCAGAATACTCTGCCTCCCGCTCTCACGAACTCCAGCAGTTTGCGTGCACTATCAGGAGAGAGGCTCTCCACGCTGACCAGGAACAGTGAATTGTACTTCCGCGGACCGTAGCAGAGCTTTTTATTTTCAACCGTGGCATCACGGAGTATTCTTTCCGAGATATAATCGCAACCGCTGCCGTTTTTGGCTATCGCCTCCCATACCAGTGAAAGGTGTTCGGCGTGCAGCACCGACGGGAACGGCTCATTCTGCATCCCGATGAGGCTCCACATATCAGCCATGGGCGGCAACAGCGCAATATCAGCATACATGTCACAGTTCTGCAGCAGCGCCGACAGCCTGGCCTTGTACTGATTCAGCAGATGAAAATGAGGCCACCAGTTGTTGTTCTCATTGTAATAGCATCCGTACCTTATCCATCCCGGCCAGGGAGCCTCAGGCGGTGAGTAATTGAAGCCGTGGAATACCGAATGTGTCACACCCGAAATAATGCTCTGGTCACTGCCAACCTTAAGGTTTTCAAGAGAGGTGTTGAAGACAGTATAAGTGTCGGTCATCTCCTCGCAGCTGATCACCCTTTTACCGGCCAGGTGGGCGGCTGATGAAACGTACTTGTTGACCATTGTGTAGGCCCTGCCGCGACGGTAGTCGTGCTCCGGCATCTCCTCCCCTATCCTGTGCTTCAGCCAGTTCATGGTCCACGACTCTCCTTCCGGGATGTCAATGGGCATGCTGCTCTCCAGCGGGAAAAAGCCTCTTCCGTAAGCCTGCATGCGAGATCTGACCCCCAGGTCTCTGCACCATCCGGTAAAGCTCTGAATGAACCTCTCCTCAAGAAGCTCCGCCTTCGTTGTCTCGAAATCAAACCGCATGCGGCGGATCATCTCAAGGAAAGCAGGTCCGTACTCCACTCCGTACCTGAAATCTGTGACATTGCCCATAGAGCCCGTCCTGAACAGTACAAATGGCAGGAAGGGGTAAATGTCATAGCCCCTCCTTTTGAAAAACTGCTCCCTCATGTCACCTGTCCAGTTGGAGCCCTCAAGCTCCATGCTGTCAGTGAAGAGTGCACGAAGATGGTCAGAAAGAGGCCCGGTCACAGGTTCAATGGAGTCTGACATCCTGTTGAGGAACCTGTTGACGGCATCGCTGTTAAAGTGGTCAATAACCGGACCGCTTGCACCCGGTGCTCCGTTGATCACCTGCATGAAACCGGTGACCTTTACCAGCGCATAGAGCGCATGATTCCCCTCAGGTATGAAGAGGTCAAAGAACTCCTCACCAATCCTGTCTGAAAGGTCTGTTATCTCCTCTGCTGAAGTAAGCGGATCAGGCGTCAGCATCATGGAAAGCAGGGAATACTTTTTACCGGGCCACGGATTATTGATGGCCGGGCCGGCCTCCATGAAGATCTCTTCCCGTGATATATTTAACTCTGAAGGACCGCTGACCTTCCGGACGGCGACGACAACTACCTGTGACCTCTCCTCTTCAGCAGTATTCTCTGCACCGAAAGGCCATCCGGAACCGACGATCAGGTCGCAGGTCATATCAAGCCGTTTCGCCTCGGCGAACACGATATTCAGCATATTGCACCACTCTTCACCCGGCCACTCCAGTGAAGGCTTTCCAAGATCGTCACCGTCAAAACGGGATGGGAATGCCACCGGGTTTATCTCAACACCTCCTATTCCTGCAGCCTTGAGAAGGTGCAGTTCCCTGATGAGCTCACCTGCCTCAATCTTGTTCCCGTTCCACCACCACCTGACGAAGGGATGGTAGTGTCCTGCCGGATCACGGAATGACTCCCACAGCCCGTTGCCGGCAAGAGTCACGGACCCCGGGATGGAAGATGCCGGCATCGGAACCCGGCCACCGTCAGGTGACCATGGCACTGCCCTGAGACGTGACGCCGCCAGCCATCCGGCAGCAGCAAGGGCGCTTCCCGAGATAAACCTCCTTCTATCCATTTTTTCTGAACGGAAATTCTTTAAGTATATCCCAGCTCTTGCCGTTATGTTTCAGCAGAAAGAGACTGTGAACCTCAAAAGTACCCCTGAATTCCTCATTCTGAAATTCAGGCCACGCTTCCCTGAATGCTTCTTTCGTAAGATCACGCGTGGCGACAGTTATGTGTGGCTGGACGTCATTCATGATCTCACTTTCTGAAAAACCAAGCTCCTCACTCAGTTTAACCTTTAACCGGCTGTGCAATGCTTTTACAGGCTCATGCTCCCTTACCCTGATGAAGATAACCCTCGGTGCGAAGCAGCCAAATCCATCAAGCCTGACGGTAAAAGGCCTTTCTTCAGAGGAAAATTTTTCAAGGAGGGCAGAGATGGAATCTTCATCCCTGCTGTTCCTTTTGAAAGGCATCTGCAGTGTAATATGAGCTGGTGATTTGAGTGCATGACCGGCGTTGTAGTCAGCCTTCATTCTCTCCTTGAGGGCGCGCACCCTTCCCCGTAGCTCCTTCCCGGGAATGAGAGCAATGAAGTACAGGGTATTGTCTCTCTGTATCATGCGTTTCAACTGATGTAAGTCTGTTTATTACCCTGCGGCAGGCTGGCCGGCTTCAGCTTCGTGCCGGCAGGCACCATGTTGCCCGGCAGTTTTGATATAGCCGGGAAAAAGGCATTGTCAGTGGCCATCGGTATTCACCTGCAACGGCTGCTGATCAAATCATTCAAACCATGATTTGATGTACACCTCACGGTCATGCTGGAGATCAGTGGCCCGGTATGATACCGACTCATCATTTTCAATCACATAGACCCAATAGCCTGCAATAATACCCGGGCTGTAGAATTTTTTTCTCAGATAGAGCCTGTCACCACTGGTGAAGTCACATCTGCGCCCGTAGGCCGATATTATACCGTACTGGTCCTCCATGGTGGTTCTGATCCAGATCATATTCGGGCCGTCATAGTTCTCCGGCCCCGTATGACGGTACTCAATAAAATCGCCAACATATTTCCTGGTAATGGCCAGCTCATCTTTCGGCGTTGCGGAAGAACCTTTTCTCATCTGGCTGCATGATGCCATGATGGCAACGAGAATCAATAAAAGCGCTTTCTTCATCCGGTCACTGATTGGTCCGACATATACCGCATACCCCCTCAGGGGGAAAACGGCCATATAAAATTACTAAAATTTACGACCAATCCGCCTCTATTAATTACAGGCGTTAAGACAGGTAGTCACAGACGCTCCGAAAAGTATCTGTGGAACTCTATTCTTTCGTCTCCTTCTTCTTGCTTTCTGTAAGCCTCAGCATAAGGTTAACAGAAAGGTAGATTACAATAATGACGACGAAGATGGCTGTCATGCCCTTCCCCATCAGATCAAGCGACTTAATTATATCTGGATTCATGATTTACCTCCTTTACAATAATCCGGGTACAAGGCCTATTATCACACCGCCGGCAATGACGCTGGCAATCTGGCCGGAAACATTGGCACCTGCTGCGTGCATCAGCAGGTGGTTTGTAGGATCAGCCTCCAGGCCCAGTCTCTGTATGACTCTTGAAGACATGGGGAATGCTGAAATACCTGCAGCGCCAACCATAGGATTTACCTTTTCCTTGAGGAAGACATTCATAAGCTTGGCAAATGAGGCTCCGGCAACTGTATCGAAGACAAATGCCATCAGGCCCAGCCCCATGATCTTGACGGTGTTGAGCGCCACAAATTTTTCCGCCTGCATGGTTGATGCAATTGTTATTCCAAGCAGCAGGGTTATGAGGTTCACCAGCTCCTTCTGAGCACTTTCAGACAGTGACCTGAGCACACCGCACTCCCTTATCAGGTTGCCGAACATAAGGAATCCCACAAGAGCAATCGATGCCGGGGCCACCAAACCTGCAATAATAGTGACCGCTATCGGGAACAGTATCCTTGTCATCCGTGAAACACTCTTCGGATTATAACTCATCCTGATCTTTCGCTCCTTCTCAGTGGTACACATCTTGATGGCAAAAGGCTGTATTATGGGAACCAGTGCCATATAGGAATATGCCGCAATGGCAATCGGTCCGATATAATCACTCTTAAGCACCTGTGATACCAGGATGGATGTAGGGCCATCCGCTGCTCCGATAATCCCGATAGAGGCAGCATCCCTGAGCTCAAAACCCAGCAGAACGGATGCGAGTATGGTTACGAAAATCCCAAACTGCGCTGCCGCGCCGAAGAGCAGTAGTCTCGGATTGGAGAGCAGAGGACCAAAGTCAATCATGGCCCCTATTCCAATGAACAACAACAGTGGCATCGCTTCTGACGCTTCAATGCCTACCTTGAACAACCAGTCCAGGATACCTGTCACCTCTCCTATCCCCGAGAGGGTCTGGTTCAGTGCCCCTGACAACGGAAGGTTGACAAGGATGGCACCAAAACCCATTGGCAACAGCAGCGTCGGTTCAAGTTCTTTCGAAATAGCAAGGTAAATCAGCAGAGCCCCGACAACCCACATCACAGCCTGCTGCCAAGTAACATTGGTGATACCGTCAAGTAAGAATTCCATAATCTTATAGTGAATTGTTTATAATCAGTATTAACCCGGTATATACGTTTCTATAGGCCCGGCTGATCCCAATCGATCAGAGGGGAGCGGTAAAATCCGATTCCGAGTGTCTCCATCCTTTTGCCATGTGCAGCCAGGCGAACCCGGTATTCATCCCATGACCGCATTTCCGCGGGAGTCCAGCCTATCTCGGCATATCCCGGAAGGCGCGGGAAGATCAGATATTCAGCTTCATCAAATGTTGAGATGGTCTCTGCCCACAGCGGCGCCTGTACCCCGACTATGTTTTCCCTCTTAATCTCCGGTACAAGTGTGGCAGGGTCCCAGTTGTAGGCATCATCCACCTCTATGTATGCCGCCCAGCTCAGTCCCAGAACTGTGGTCGAGTCATATTTCATGTCAGTATAAGCATGCTGGCAGGGTGACATGAGCACTTTGGCACCCTGTGCAATGCCCTTCACCGCGTTTGCCGGCCGCGCCCAGTATTGAACCACAACATCCGGCTTAAGCGTTGCATGGGCAATCTCGTCCCACCCGGTAACACTCTTGCCATGTGACTCAACAATATCCTGAACCCTGTTTACAAAGTAGATGTAATCATCAATTTTGGTTGAATGTGACTCATCACCACCTATGTGAAAGTACTGCCCCGGTGTAAGAGCCGCGATCTCGCGGACAACATCATCCACAAACTTGTAGGTGATCTCCGAGCGGGTGTCAAGTGAGCTGAATCCGACTTTCGTTCCCGTATATGGCTCCTTTGCCTTGCCGTCACTGTTGAGCTCAGGGTAGGATGAGAGGGCCGCGTTCGTATGACCAGGCATGTCTATCTCAGGTATTATGGTTATGTACCTCTCCTCAGCATATTTCACAATGTCTGAATACTCTTCCTGGGTGAAAAAGCCTCCTTCGCCCCCGCCTACTTCGGTCTTCCCGCCGTGGGCGGTCAGGTTGGGCCATGATTTGATCTCTATGCGCCATCCCTGGTCATCAGAAAGATGCAGGTGAAATACGTTCATCTTATAGAGTGCGAGGTGATCAATAAACCTCTTTACATCCTCCGGGCCAAAGAAATGGCGTGCCACGTCAAGCATCTCCCCGCGATGCCCGTATTCAGGCCAGTCACGTATGGTACCCGCGGGTATTACCCAGGGCCCCGGCTGAATGGTGGCAGACTCAATCGCGGGCGGAAGCAGCTGCCTGATGGTCTGGATGCCCCGGAACAGCCCCGCAGGCCTGACAGCAGTCAGGGTCATAACCTTCCCGGTAATGACAAGCTCATAGCCCTCCTCGCCCAGCTCCGTATCACCTTCGTTTATGGCAAGAAGTATGTCTCCCTTCCCGGGTTTGCGACCGTCAGTGATCACCCTGAGTCCGAGGCCGGTTGATGGATTAAGTCGTTCGGCAAGGTAATTGCCGATCACGGCTACCTCTTCCGGACTGCCCTCAGCCACAAAGATGTCACTCCTGGAGGTGAGAATGAATGTCCCGTCGGCGGAAGTCACCGACACTGGTTTGGGAATAATAGTGTTCCTTGTGAGATCTGCCGGACCTGTTGTCGGGTTACTCTGACAGGAGAACAGGCCAATTGTAAGCATGACCAGGCAAAGCTTTTTCATAGTCTGACGTTTTACGACTGTTTCAAATACTGCGGAAAACTCCGTTCCAAATATATGGTTTTTGAAATACGAATTTCATTTCATTTCTCATCATCCGCAATATGGCAGACATTAAACCTGCATGGTTTGATGATTATTAATTAGTCGACCCTTATAAAGCGTCTATATTATTGACAACTAATAATATAAATTAATATTAATGTTTGTCAGATTGCAGGTTTTTTGGTAGATTCGTTAAAAAGCTTGCAAAATGACAGGCAAAACAGACTATGAGAAGCACAAGGACAGAGTCCGGTTCAGACGACGGGCATCAGTTGAACCTGTTATCAGACATCTCAAGAGTGATTACCTGATGCCAGGGAACTATCTCAAGGGAGTCGAAGGTGTTATGATTAATACAATTATGGCAGTCGTTGCCTTTAATATGATGAAAAGATTAAGGCAAATCCGGGATGTCATTTGTTTTGTCCCGGATTTATTGACCGGCAGTTGGTCAGTAAAATATGCCACTGTAAAGAATTATTAAAAAAAGAATACTTGAAAAGGTCGACTATTTAGTAAATTTGGAATTTACGCCATGAAAGTAATTGAGCCAAAAGATCTCGAACCGTTGTCATTCCTGTTCAGAGGCGCTAAAGGGCAGCGCTTTGCGGAGTGGTTGATCAGGTCACTGGCTATTGACAAGGTTAACAGGGCATATGACAAATTAGGAGCATGGAGCGGGTCCGAATTCACCACAAGACTGCTTAAAGATATAGGTGTCAGCTACGTGGTTGGTAACCCCGAAAGACTTGGAGATCTGCCGGCAGGCGCATTTATAACCATCTCAAACCATCCTTACGGAGGGCTCGACGGAATTATAACCATTGACATGATGGCCAGGATCAGGCCCGATTACAAATTCATTGTCAACGAACTCCTCTCCCTGATAAAAACCCTCGAAGAAAACTTTATCCCCGTTGTGCCAAAAGGTGACAAACAGACAACTATCAAGGCAACCAGCATAAAGGGCATCAGGGAAGCCATCGAACATCTTGGCGCCGGACATCCTCTCGGATTCTTCCCTTCGGGTGCTGTCTCAGACTTCAGCCTGAGAGACATGAAAGTAAGGGACCGACCATGGCAGGAAAGCATACTCCACCTGATCCACTCGGTGAAGGTGCCGGTGCTGCCAATCAGGTTTTTTGACATGAACTCGGCTTTCTTTTACTTCCTCGGACTGATAAACTGGAGGGTGCGGGTGCTGAGACTGCCGTCAGAGATGTTTAACAAAAGGGGCAGTCAACAGAGAATCGGCATCGGTGAACTGATCAGCGTTGAAGAACAGTCGCGTTTCCCCGACCCTCTTTCCCTGGGTGAATCCCTCAGAAAAAAAGTCTATGAAATGCCCCTGCCGGAAAAATTTGTACATGGTAATTCAGTTTAACCCAGAAGCAAATTTACCGCTATGAAAGCCAGGAAAAATCTAAAGATACTTTTCAACGAAGAGGTTCTCAGGAATGTGTTCAGTGACAGGATCAGGACCAACCTCCTGAAGAGGCAGGAAGAGATGGCAATCTTATGGCTGGTGAAGCGAATCCCCGCCTTTATTACCTCAAACATGCTTACCGGTATCGGTTTTTTCGGAAACATGATTGTTTGTGCCAGCTTCATCCTGGCCTCATTCTTCAGCAGATACTTCCTTCTCCTGGGACCGCTGGGGTTTGCAGTAAGCTGGTTCGGCGATTCCCTTGACGGACGACTTGCATACTACAGAAAAAAACCGAGGAGAAAATACGGATTTTCCCTTGACATCACCATTGACTGGTTAAGCATAATACTGATAGGTTTTGGTTACATTGTATATGCTGAAGGCCCCTGGAAGATGCTTGGATACGGTTTTGTCGTGCTCTACGGATGGGAAATGATTATTGCACTCATCAAATATAAGATCACAGGCAAGTATTTAATTGATTCGGGGAAAATGGGACCTACAGAGGTCAGGATAATCATCGGGCTGGTAATGATCGCAGAGGCCCTCATTCCGGGATCACTCATCTACTCCGCAATTGTTGTGGTAATTGCGCTTTTCTTTGTCAATGTCCTGGATACCAGGAAATTGCTCAGAGTTGCTGATGAAATTGACAAAAATGAATTCATAGAGAAAACTTAAACTATCTTTATCGCCACTCAACCTGACTGCCCATGGGAGAAATTATTGTTAAAGAGGTGATCACGCGCAAGGATCTCCGTGATTTCATCTACCTGCCTGAAAAAGTCCACAAAAACGAGCCTGACTGGCTTCCGCCAATTTATATGGATGAGTGGGAGCTGTATGACAAAAAGAAAAACAAATCATTCGGTTATGCTGACGCCATTTTGCTGATAGCTTACAGGGACAGCAAACCGGTGGGCCGGATTATGGGGATCATCAACCGCAGGTATAACGAGATCAATGATGAGAACCACGGACGGTTCTGTTTTATGGAGTGCTATAATGAGCCGGATGTCTTTCACGCCCTGATCAGCCGCATCGAACAGTGGGCAAGGCAAAACGGAATGTCAAAACTTGTCGGGCCACTCGGTTTTTCCGATAAGGACCCTCAGGGATTCCAGATCGAAGGATTCCAGTACCCCTTGTTCATTGCTGCCGCCAATAACTCGCCATACATGGTTGAGCTGATTGAGAATGAGGGATATACCAAAAAAGTTGACCTGGTGAATTACCTGGGAGAGATACCCCGGAAGTTTCCGGATGTGTATGAAAGGGTCCTCGACAAAATAACCAGAAACAGGGAGTTCGAAATAATCGAATTCACAGGCAAGAAGCAAATTAGACCCTATATCGTTCCCATCCTCGAACTGATGAATGACACATTCGCCGAGATTTACGGATTCGTTCCGCTGAATGACAAGGAGAAAAAAGAGTTCGCGGCACGCTACCTCCGGATACTTGACCCCAAATTCATCAAGGCGGTGAAGAAGGATAGAGACGTGATAGGATTTGCCGTTGGAATGCCTGATCTGAGCGCCGGCATCAAAGCCTGCAGGGGAAGAGTTCTCCCCTTCGGGATATTCAGGATCCTCAGGGAGTCAAAACGTTCGAGAAAGCTTATGATGTTGCTCGGCGGGGTCAGGAAGGATTTCAGGGGCAAAGGCATTGACGTAATGATGGGCGTGAAGATACTCCGTGATGCCATCAACAGCCGTATGAAGACCATTGACAGCCACCTTATCCTTGAAGATAACCACCGGATGAGAGGTGAATATGAACGGATCGGCTGCAAGGTGGTCAAGAAATACAGGATTTACCAGAAGGACCTGGCGTAAATAACCAGGTGATTCTTTATTTTTCAGTCATTTCCGCCGGATAGTCACCACCCCGGCAGAGGCGGCCGGTGGTTCTAGTGCAGGAAGGTCACATCCCCCACCATGTCAAAGTATTCGCCATCGGCATACCTGCCTGAGGCTTTCCAGACATAAACACCCTGTGGGGCCAGGTTGCCATCTCCGAAGTAACCGTCCCACCCCTTCTTCAGGTCATCGCTCTCATAGATCAGCACACCCCACCTGTTGAAGATCTGAAGCCTGTACTCCATGATATTCTCAAAAAATGGCCTGAAAACCTCATCCATTGACGGATTCACACCCTCCAGCCATTTGCCGCCGGTAGGGCCGGTGCCATTCCACCTGAAGACATTCGGAAACTCCAGGGTTCCCTCCTTCCACTCAACCACCACGGGTGTATCCATCTCCGCTGAATCAATACACCCCTCACGGGTGGAAACAATCAGTGAGACAGTATAAGACCCGGGCGACTCATATTTGTGCCAGGGATTTTCCTCGGTGGAGGTCTTCCCGTCACCGAATCTCCAGAGCCATGACTCCGCGAAGTAGGAATAGCTGTAGAAAACCACTATCTGCTCATTGTTGACCACATTCGTGGGATACGCATCGAATATGGCAGAAGGATTCTGGTAAACCTCTACAACGTCGTTACGAACCGATTCACCAGCGATGTTGTGAACGGTGAGCTTCACCAGGTACGTTCCGGGAACGAAATAAGTATGCACAGGGTTTTTTTCGGATGAGTACTGTCTGTCACCGAAATCCCAGATGTAGCTCTCGCCGTGCTGGCTCTTGTTTATGAACTTAACGGTGAGCGGGGCGCATCCCGTGGTGGCTCCCTCGAAATCGGCAACAGGCATCGGAGGCATAATTACCCTTACATATACATCGCGCTGTGCTGAGCATCCCCATCTCTCGGGAGGAATTGAATAGGTAAGCATGTGATTGCCAAGCCCGGCCTCAGACGGATCGAACATGTTGCCGGTGATGCCCGGCCCGGACCATGTGCCTCCTGTGGGGTAGGCTGTCAGCGCCACCGGCGGTCCGTTGAGGAAGAGAGTTCCCGGGTCATCGATTATGATCGAGGGCAGCGGCATGACTGTCACCACTGCCGTGTCAGACGCAGCGCAGTCAGTGTTCAGTATCTCATATTTGATAATATGGTTCCCCGTGCCGGCAAGAGCGGGCACAAACATGTTGCCCACAACCCCCGGCCCTGACCAGACCCCTCCCAGATCATGTGCTGTCAGAACGACTGGCGGACTGTCTTCGCAGAGGGTATCCACAGGTGTGATGGTAGCATCAGGCGTGGCAACGGTGAGGATCGCCGAATCCATATCACTACAGCCGTTGGCATCTGTGATGGCGTATGTTATCAGGTGGTTTCCTGATCCGGCTACTGCCGGGTAAAAGAGATTTCCCGAGACACCCGTGCCTGACCATACCCCTCCCGGATCATTCGCCTGAAGTGTAATGACCGGATCGGTTGAACAGACAATGCCACTGGTGATTATAGTGGCATCGGGACTGGGGTAAACGGTAATTGATGTCTGATCTTCATCCCGGCATCCGTCGGCATTAACAATCTCATACCTGATGATATGGCTGCCGGGCCCGGCCAGTGAGGGGTCAAATATGTTGCCGCTCACCCCGCTTCCGCTCCATGTGCCTCCCGGATCATGAGCCGTCAGGACTACCGGTGACGCATTGTCACACATCGGGGCTACCGGAGTGATGGTAGCATCAGGGTAGGGTACTATCAATATCCTTGCGGTGGTGACAACCGGCGGATGGTCACCGTTGACACGGTCATCAGGAGCGCCAGGAATGTTGGGATCATCGTATGGATTGCAGTAGTTCCAGTTACGAAGGGTAACCTCAAAATACTGGCCTGTAAGCTTGTCATCTGCTACAAAAAGGACATCGGACCAGACTCCGGAACCGGTCACCGGACCCGTAAGGGTGATAACATTACCAACATAGGGAAATGTCCTGTTGTGACCGTTAACAGTAACAGGAGCACCGGTCATGGTGTTGTCTGTACCGTAGATCCACTGTATCCACCTGGTGTTGACGTTGGGATTATCCCTCTCCTGGGGAGGCACGCAGTTGAACTGCGTAAGGTCCTGGAAACGGACGTTGGCGCTGTTGCCGAAACAGATCGGGTAGACCACCGGATTGATATGCATATGGCCTCCGTTGTGATCATCATCATCCCATACCGTCACTATCTGTTCCTGCGATGATGAGGTGCACAGCACCCCGTCAACCATTAGTGTGGCCTGTGGGTGGTAGTTGCAGATATTTCCTGCTGAGGTATAGGTGTTTATTGATGTTGCTTCAAACACACCCGGTGAGGTTTCAGTGGCAGGCAGGATTTCTATGTTGCCATTGTTCCAGTCAAACCTTATTGCCACAGGCGCCCCTTTGTCATCAACACCCGTATAGCTTACGGTCCAGGTGGCGGTCACCGGTGAACAAAGCTTGTCCGGAGTTATGTTGTTGGCCTTGGACAGAATCGAGCAACTCTGCCCCCAGGCATTCAACGACAATAATACAGAAATACTATATAGGATCCATCTCTTCATGAACCATCTGACTACATACCCCTCGCCGGTGTGTAATACAAATTGTTAAACGGTTATAAAGCCCTCAGGGTTACAATTTTTTGCCTGCAGAGTTTTAGCTTGCAGGAAAAAATGTATTTTGAGACCGTTATTTCAATACTCTGACGAATGAAAATTACAGTGAATGATACCCTGCTTGAACTGCATAGCGGAGCCACGGTAAAAGATGCACTTCTCAGTTATTATGCCCGTTCCGGGCGAAAATTACCCGGGCGTCTCCCCACGGTTGAAGACCGCTTCGGGAACATAGTGGCTCCTGATGGCGCACTGTCGGAGGGAAATTGCCTGATTATCAGATCAGGACGCAAACGTAAAACCTCAGCCACCAGGAGTGTCATAGTGCTTCTGGCCTCCGCGATCCTGTTTGGATGCAGCAGCACGAGACAAACAGCCACATCACATTCAAATGAAAAGCCGGACGGAACAGCCGTTGCGCCACCGTCAGGTATCGCTGCCAGCCCTGAACGCCAGGCTGTGATCTTCTCGGTCAATGACATGCATGCCGCCATCGACAACTTCCCGAAACTGACCTGGATTGTGGACAGCCTCAGGGGTGTTTATCCGGACCTGCTTCTTGTCGCCGCAGGCGATAACCAGACCGGTAATCCGGTAAATGACCAGTTTCCTGAGAAGGGCTTCCCGGTGATTGACCTGATGAATGCCGTCGGGTTCAACCTCAGCGCAGTGGGGAACCACGAGTTTGATACCGGTCCCGAAGGATTCGGCAACCTGATCAGCAAGGCAGATTTCAGTTTTATCTGTGCCAATGTATCCGGCGGAGGCCGACATCCTCTGAAAATAGACCCTTATAAAATCATCACCCTTCCCAACGGGCTGAAGGTGGCATTCCTCGGCCTCCTGCAACTCGGACAGAACGGGATTCCTGACAGCCATCCCGACAATGTCAGGGATTTCATGTTCCGCTCACCCTTAAGGGCCGCCCCTGAATTTCTCTGGCTGAAGGATAGCAGTGATGTTTTCATTGCTCTTACGCATATCGGGTTTGAGGAGGATGTGAAACTGGCTGAAACAATGCCGCCGGGGATTGATCTTATCATAGGAGGGCATTCACATACCAGGGTTGACAGGGAACAGGTCCACAATGGCATCCTGATTACACAGGCTGACAGCAAGCTGAAATTCGGCACCCTGATCAGACTGAAAGTTGACGCAGCCGGCCGGGTCAGCAGCAGCATGCAACTGATTGATATCCGGAACTCTAAAAAGGAGAGGCCTGAGATCCGCGCCATGGTCGACAGGTACAATGACAATCCTGTTCTCAACCAGGTGATAGCAACAGCCACAGACGATTTCTCATCATCTGAGGAGCTGGGATACCTGATGGCCGATGGGCAGCGTGCGGCCGCCGGTGCTGACATAGCGCTGATGAACCCGGGGGGAGTGCGTATCGACAGGCTTCCCAAAGGCCCGGTAACAATCAAAAATGTCTACCAGCTTGATCCGTTCGGCAATGAGCTGGTGGTGACAAAACTCACCGGCAGCGAGATCTTTTCACTGTTGCGCGCAGCCTGGTCTGCAGACAGAAAGTCGCCTCTCTTCACCTCGGGAATCACTACTGAAACCAGGGTCAATGACCATGGTGAACCGGAAGAGATCACAGTGCACACCGATGACGGCAAACCGCTCGATCTGAACCATGTCTACTCCGTCGCCATGAACAGCTACATGACCTTGACCTACAGATACGAGCATGCTGATCCGGGTCAGTCGCTCTTCCTTACCACCGCTCAGGCGCTGATCAGCTACCTGAAACAGGAAGTCAATATCAAAAGCTACCGGGGAGAGAAAAGAGTCAGGGTAACCAGGTAATTCACCCTGTGATTGAATAAAATGTTTCATATAGTTTTTGACTTCGACGGTACGCTTGCCGATACACTCGAATTGGGATTGAACGTCTATAACCGGATTGCCCCGGAATATGACTGCCAGCCTGTCGGCGAAGGGGAACAGGAGTTGTTTCGGACGAAAAGGCCCCAGGAGCTGCTTGAAGCCTATGGTATCTCCAGGCTGAAGTTACTGACGCTGGTAATGAGGATCAGGAAAGAGATAAACAGGCATGTGCCTGAAATGAAGCTTTTCGACAACATGGAAAAGGCTCTTCGCGATATCCGCGAAGCAGGTTTCGGGTTGGGTATTTTAACCTCCAACTCCGTGGAGAATGTCAGGCAGTTTCTTGAGCTCAACAATCTGACGGCTCTGTTTGATTTTATATACAGCGGCAGAAACTTCCTCGGTAAGGAGAGGGTTATCAGGAAGATGATGATCAGGGAACAGCTCCATGCAGAAAGGATAGTTTATGTTGGGGATGAAACCCGTGACATCGAGGCATGTCAGGCTGCCGGCATTCCGGTCATTGCTGTCTCGTGGGGATTGAACCGCAGGGAGCTCCTTGCCTCCCTTTCCCCTGATCATATTGCTGACAGGCCGGAAGAGCTTCCTGACCGTGTGAGGCAGGTTCTTTTGTCAAGGGCAGAATGAACTACTGTCATATAATACTCCCCTGAATCAAGACCACTGGTTAAGGCTCAATTGACAATTTGAAACCAGTGCATTATGAAATCAAAAAGAGAAAAACATTCTGAGGCCATCAAGGAGAAAGCAGCACTTGAAGCGTTACAGGTTAAGTGATTAGCAATTCAGCTTATTTGTAATTTCAATTAGTCTGTTTATGTCCGCATCATATTCCCCGGCATGCTCCTTTGGGAAGGTGCCGTAACCTTTCATTCTCCTTGAGAGAGAGTCTTTCAATAGACCCCAGATGATGGTTCGTTTTGCATTAATGACTCTTTGAAGGCTCAGATTTTCTTTTAAAGTGCCGTATTTTTCTGACAATTCACAGATATAATCCTTCGCTTCCTGAATTATAGCAATATACGACTCTATCGTCTCTTCATCAACATCCTTATGCACAACACTGCAGCAACTGGAGCTTTGATTCAACAGCATCACCTCCAGTTCCGCCAGGGAGTCTTCAACCATCCGCAGGCTCGATGACAGTGATCTTGTGTGATTCTCAGGCAGATTAATCTTCTTTCTCATTTTATGTATCGACAGAATGGTTTGTAAAGGTATTGAAAATCTATCTCTTATCTCCTGGTTTTTATGATGTCTGGTAACGGGTCATCAAGAACAGGACTTGAACCGATGCGAGCGTGAAGAAAATGCCCGGTGGGCATTTTTAGCGAAGCAGTCAGCTTGCAGAGCGGGCGTTCAAGTCATAGCAATAAAAAAACCGGCCTGTGACCGGTTTCACGCTCCCCAGCCAGGACTTGAATCGATGCGAGCGTGAAGAAAATGCCCGGTGGGCATTTTTAGCGAAGCAGTCAGCTTGCAGGGCGGGCGTTCAAGTCATAGCAATAAAAAAACCGGCCTGTGACCGGTTTCACGCTCCCCAGCCAGGACTTGAACCTGGGACCCCCTGATTAACAGTCAGGTGCTCTAACCAACTGAGCTACTGAGGAAGATTCTATGGCTCCGAAAAGCGTGGCAAAATTAACCGCTTTAAACGAATT
>Ga0302245_1000383_pt1 | contig 38247 bp, 28 predicted proteins | sample AAG_UR_Thr_MG_FD_193512 | JGI IMG/M metagenome (GOLD analysis project Ga0302245, IMG submission 193512) | Enriched activated sludge microbial communities from anaerobic digester in WTTP, New Holstein, Wisconsin, United States - AAG_UR_Thr | ecosystem: Engineered > Bioreactor > Anaerobic >... | reverse complement strand
GGCGGCAATGGAGCTTGCACCCAGCCTGCCTACCCAGAAAGCATCCGTGAGCTGGTAAGCAGAATGAAGAATATTGGCCCCTATAATGGGCAGTGACAGGGCCAGCAATGATTTAAAAATAGGCCCCTCGGTCAAATGGTTAACTTTTTGCATGGCGATATTTTAAAGGGTTACTGCGAAGAGTAAAACAACAGGCGTGCAACAACCAGGTTTCACTTCATGAGATCTAAACGGCACGGAGTAAAGTTATTTCTCCTTCGAAGGGGATTTCACTTCTTCCTTTTTCAGTTCAGAAAGGACATCCTCGGTTATGTCCTTGCCGCCCACTATGAGGACGTTGGTATCCATGACATAATTGAAGCCCTTTTTCTCTGCTATCTTCTTAACATCCTTGCGCATCTCGTTCATGGCTTCTGTTTCGAGCTTCATTCCAAGTTCCTGCATCTGCTGCTGCATCATCATCTGGGCGGACATCTGTTCTTTCTCGTCCATATCCTTTATCTTCTGCTGCATGGATTGGAGTTCAGACTGGTATTTCTCCATGGCCTTCTGGAAGGCGGGGTGAGACATCAGTATCTTGCCGGTATCAATCGAGGCTATCTTGATTTCCTCTGCCCTTGCCGGAAACGCAAAACAGGCAAAAATAAATGAAAGAACGAAAAAGAAACGATAGATTTTCTGCGGCATATCTCCTGCCTCCTCTTTAATAGCCCATTTGGGCTATAAGTTGTAAAACTTTGAAAGATTCCTGTACTAAGCAGGGAGGCAGACCATTATATGCTGCATAATATCCCCGCTATCCTTTTCCCTCTTACCCTTTTGAGGTCTCGTTCAAGTCTTCCCGTATCAACAGGTCTTCATTCACCGGTTTCGCATTTTGAAACCTGTGGGCGGTGCAGGACTTGAACCTGCCACCTCTCGCTTAAGCTCTTCAGGAGGGGGCGCTTCCCCCTTCCTGAATTCTCCCCCCAAAACGGAATACCCGAGGGAAAATCCTTTTCCCTCTTACCCTTTTGAGGTCTCGGTTCAAGTCTTCCCGTATCAAAAGGTTTTCATCCACCGGCTTCGCATCTTAAAAACCTGTGGGCGGTGCAGGACTTGAACCTGCGACCTCCACGATGTCAACGTGGCACTCTAGCCAGCTGAGCTAACCGCCCCTCATACAATCTTTATATTATAATATATTTTATGGCTAAAGTCTATACATGGAAGAAAAGCTTTTTTGGACACTCTGCCCTATAAATAATAAAATATCTTTTGAAAAACATTATCCAAACAGATGAAAGGCGGTCAAAATGAAAAAAGTCTTCTTGTCTCCTTCAACCATCAACCTGCATGAAAGCTGTCCAAGGTGTTTTTACCTGCACATGAAATACGAAATAAAGAGACCCCGCGGCCCCATGCCTTCCATCGCCATAGGAATGGACAGCGTTATGAAAAGGTATTTCGAATATTACAGGGCCATTGGAGAGCTTCCCCCCGTTCTCAGGAATGACATGGAAGGCAAGCTCATCAAGTATCTCAGGCCCACATATTTCCATGATATCAGGGCCGGTTACTGCCTTCTGGGAAAGCTGGATGACTGCCTTGTCTGCAAGGACCAGACACATTCCCCTCTTGACCATAAAACGAGGGCCAATCCCCCGGATTACATACACCCGACTTACACGCTCCAGATGGAACTTTACTCTATCCTGCTTGAAGGCAACAAGCTTCCTGCAAACGATATGGCATACCTGATATACTACTGCCCGAAGAAAATGGAACCTGAATCTTCCGAGCAGAACATAGAGTTCACGGTAGATATAAAGAAAGTTGAAATAGATACAAAACATGCCATGGATGCCGTAGAAAGAGCCATAGCCTGCTTAGAGAAAAACACCATCCCGGATCTTTCCCCGGATTGCGAGTACTGCCAGTGGCTTTCGGATGCGCTTGAACCTGCAGGCAGGAAGGAAAGTACTCTCCCGGATAAATACATCCGGCATGAAGAGAAAGATTCTGATTCGGCAGAGAAAAAGGAGAAGGAAGCTGATACAGAGTACAGGGATTCTCTTTTCTGATGCATCACGTACAGTCAAAAAATAATTAAAGCATATAAAAATGGGTGAGGATAAGGAGCTTCAATGGAATTTTACTCGGTGGTAAACACGAGAAGAAGCATAAGGAAATTTCGCCAGGAAGAAATACCCAGTGAGATCCTGTTCAGGATTCTCGGGGCTGGCAGGGCGGCCCCGAGCGCAAGCAGGCCGTACGAGGTGAGCGTGGTCGCAGTCAAGGACCCGGGCAGAAGAGCGGCATTGGCTTCACTGTGTAACGGCCAGTCTTTCATGGCCAGTGCTCCTGTCATTATTGCAGTCTGCGCAAGAAATGTGAAGAAAAACAGGGGCGGATACATGGGAGAATACGGGATGCTCGTGGACGGGGCCATCGTAGCCGACCATATCATCCTTGCGGCGAGGGCTGAAGGACTTGCCACCTGTTGGATCGGCTCTTTTGACAACGCAGGCATAAAAGAATTCCTGGAGCTGCCCCGGGACATTAACGTCGTTGCTCTGACCCCGGTCGGATACCCTGCAGACGAAGGGTCTTTCAGCCAGCCGGAAAACAAGAAGAGTTTTGAAGAGATGGTTCACTTCGAAAAATGGCAGGGATAAAATGGAAAAAGGATTTTTTCTCGACTTGTTCTTAGTATTTGTCTACATGGCTATTGCCATGGAATATTATTTTCTCGTTTTTGACAAGTATACGGAAGAAGAGATGAACCGCATACAGTTTTTCATCCTGTCAGCCGTCACTGTGGCCGCTTTCATCCTTCACAGCCTTAACATCAGGCATATGCGGACAAGCTTTCTTCCTATCCTGCTTATACCTGCCGCATATGCAATTGTAAGCATGGTATCCCGATTCACAGAAAAAGGAATCGAGTCTGCCCAGACAAGGAAAGATATCCGGCATTATCTCGACGCAATCAAAAGAAGGCCTGACATCCCGGTTTCTTACATCATGCTGGGGGATATATACTTTAAAAATGACGAAAACGAAAAAGCGCTTTATTACTACAGAAAGGCCTACGATATAGAAGCCACTCCCGAATCCCTTCAGAAAATAAAGCTTGCATCAAAACAGGTCAGGATAGAGAAAGGAGAGGTGTGGATCTGCAGGGAATGCCGCAAGGATAATCCTGCCGGCTCAGACAGGTGCAAGGAATGCGGCACAAGCCGGAAAGTCGTTCTTGCCCTCAAGGAAGATGTCGGGAAAAACAGGGAAGACATCAGGAAGTGGATAGTAAAGGGGTTCGCCTTACCTTTCGCCGCAATCTTCACGCTCGTGATGCTGAAAAGCGTCCTTTCTCCTTTTATCTTTACGATCCTGTCGTTCTTCCTGGCGGTCCTTTTCGTCTACATCGTCCTGAAGAAATTATTCACATGGTAACCGGATCGCCTTTTCTGGCGGACGTACAGCCCGGGACATTTCCTTACTTGATTTCACATATTCTGCCTTCCATGAGAAAGATTACATACTTTTTGACCTGATCCGTTTTGAAGATCTTTTTTGCAGCCAGCCCGTATATGTCCATCTGTTCGGAATAACGTGAAGGAATGGAGCCCCGGGTCTTGTAGTCGTATAGGGAGACAACCCCGTTTTCATATATGACCCTGTCTATGAAACCCTCGTATATACGGTCTCCCTTCCTCACCACGAAAGGAAGTTCCGAGAATGAAACCCCTTCGATATTTTTTTCCACCACTTCCCGGATGCAGGGATTTCCTTCAATTCTGCCGAAAATGTCCGAGAAGGAATCTTTCATCCCCCTTTTTTTGTCCAGCCCGGTTTTCCGCAGGTAGAAATCTGCCCTTTCAAGAAAAGAATCCCTGTCGAATCCTATCATCCCCGTGGACAGGTCATGGATAAGCCTGTGGATGACCTGTCCTGCCATTGTCTTCTCGTAGCTGTAATAGAAAGAATCTGCCTCGCGGCTGTAGGACGTGAGGAAGAGGCCGTCGGGCAAGCGTATAAGCGTCTCCTTCTCTTCCCGTGATTCTTCCTTTGCTATCCTGCCGGTACCGTAAAGGTCGGCGTGGGGATAATCTTCCGCTAAAGGTTCAATCATGTGAAGCCAGAGCCTGGAAGGGCCGCTCTTATGCTGCCCCGAAATGAAAAGGTAGTTGCAGGCCCTGGTAAGGGCAACATACAACACCCTGGTTTCTTCCTCCTCCTGGGCCTGTCTGAAAGACTCTTCCTCTTCCTTGCCGGCTTCCTTCTTCAAAAAATAGGCGTAAGGGGAATAACCTTCCGTCTTGCTGTAAAGCACCCTTTCCCTGACCGAAACATTGCCGTCTTCCAGGTTGACCAGGAAAACTGCCGGGAACTCGAGTCCTTTTGCGCCGTGGACCGTGAGGATTCTAACGGCATTCTGGGTGACAGAAAATATGTCTGCTTTGGGTTCGTCGAAATTGAGCGCAAGATCCCTGAGGTTAGCCGCAACACTGTAAAGCGGCATGTGCTGCCATGATTCAAGAACCATGAGAAATTTTTCAACGTTTGCCTTCTGCTGGGTGCTCAGGCCGTCCATGAATCCTATCTCTTTCATTATCCTTTCAAAGACCATGGAAAGCTCTTCTTTGACAAGGGAGGCTCTCCATCTCCCGATATCCTCCGGTGAAATCCTGTGGATTGAATTGGCCAGGACCCAGAGAGAAAATGTGTCGGAAGAATCCGCAACGGCGAAAAGAACGGAAAGGAGGAAGGTTATCTCGGGTTCCCCGTAAAAACCTATTCCACCCAGAATAACGAATGGAAGTCCGGCCTCTTTCAGCTTCCCTTCGAGAAGGGGAAATTTGGCGCCCGACTTTCCCCTCATCAATATGGCGATGTCCCTGAAATCGATAGGCCTTGACCTTCCAAGGCGCCTGTCCCAGACGGGGACACTATTTTCAACCAGGTGCATGATGCGGCCTATAACCCAGTCGTATTCCTCCTCCTTGGCGCCGCTGCCATGGATTATTTTAATCTCGACGGATGACCCGGCTTCCCCCCGGAGTCCCCTTTCAAGATTCTGTTCGTTCCAGGGAAAGATATCCTTGAATACCCTGTTTACGAAATCTATGATCTTGCCAGAACTCCTGTAATTCTTCCTGAGGTGTTCCTCCTTCAGAAAACCGGCCATCGATTCCCTGGCAATGTCAAAAATGCCGCTTTCGGCGCCCCTGAACCTGTATATGGATTGCTTTCTGTCCCCGACAAGGCAAATACCGTAGGAGTGTCCGGCTTCGGCCTTGGCCCCGTACCCGGAAAACCATTCCTCAGCGAGCTTGTGTATTATCTTCCACTGGATTATATTCGTGTCCTGAAATTCATCAACGAAAATGTAGCTGCACATATCGTCAAAATCTTCCAGCACCGCCACGGCCTCCGGGTGGTCGGCCAGGAGCATGCAGGCCATGTTTTCAAGGTCGTTGAAATCCAGGAGTGAGATCTCTCTCTTCATTGCCAGGTGCATTTCCGAGACTTCCCTGAAGAGTTTTTCCATCCGGGATGTCTTTTCACCGCGGGCAACTCCGGCAGAAACATACGGATGGCTTTTCTGGAAATCCCCAAGGATCTCCCTGAGACTGTTAAGCTTCATTTCTTTCAGTATTCCGTCGGCCAGGCTTTCCGCCTTCACACCGTTAAGTAACCTGCCGAAGGAGCGGTGGAAGAGTATCTCACTCTGGCCCTCCTCGGATACCCTGAAAAAAGGATCTATATCCAGGTAGAAGGCAAACCTCCTTAGCAGGCGCCTGCAGAACGAATGTATGGTTGAGACGTTGAGCCTTAACATAGCGTTCTCCAGTTCTATCCTTCCTGATGCGTCGAGGCATGGATATATATCACGGTAGATGCTGTCAAGGATCCTGCTCTTCATCTCTATGGCGGATTTCTCGGAAAAGGTTATCGCCAGGATCTTTTTCAAAAAAAAGGCCGGTTTCTCCCTGCCGACAAGGCGTACAAAGTCGCCGGTTATCCTGCTTGTCTTGCCGGTCCCGGCTGAAGCTTCTATTATCAACGCGTTGAAATCAATTTTTTTCATAGGGACACATGCCCTTGTACTGGCATGAGAAACAACCTTCCGGCATGTCGGGGATGAAGTCGGCCATGCCGAGGATTTTCTCTGCCTTCTTAACGAGATAATCTTCGGTTCCTTCAAGGTAATCAAGCTTTGAAGGCTTGTAAAAGGTTTCATTCTTCACCGTCGAATCTTCCCTGAAATTAAAGCTCCATATACTGCCTGAAACAAATCCCGGATCTATCGAATGCTTTTTCATGTACATCCAGATATAGAGGGGAAGCTGGATATTGTGCCTGGTTGAAAAATCCTGCCCGGTGTAACTGGGCGGATTGGATGTCCCGGTCTTTATGTCTATGATGCAGACGCTTCCGTCATCTTTTTCTTCGATCCTGTCAACCTTTCCTTTCAAAAGAAGCCCGTCCAGTTCCAGGGATATCTCCTCTTCAATGCCGACAAGCCGTGATCCGGCATGTACCGGCAATATGTCCCTGAACTTATTTGTTACTTCGCCCGTCCTCATCTTCATAACATCCATGTAAAAGGAAGATATCTCCCCGTTCTCGTGAAGGGAGACAATTTCTTCCGAAAGGATCTTCTCAAAAAGGGATGCGAGTTCTTCACAATCTCCCTGAAGGATCTTCCTGCCGACAAGGCCGGAAAATGTCTTCTCCATAACCCCGTGTATGAGGGTTCCCCATATATCCGGAGATTCTCCCACCTCGGGTTTATTGTAAACCTTCAGTTTCTCAACCCTTTCCAGGTAAAACCTGAAGGGGCATCTCAGCAGGGTTTCAAGCTGGGTGACGCTTATCTCCAGCCTTCCCGAAGGGGCGAACCTTTCGATAAACTTCTGCCTTGAAAAGGAGTGCTTGAATATCTCCTTTCGGGAAGGGATGAAAAGATCTTCTTCGGTAAATGATTCTTCCAGTCCAAACAGGAAGATTGATTTCATCCGGTTGCTGCCCGACATCTTTGAAGGATAGGTGAAAATGACATGCTCGTTTTCACTTCTCAGCCTGTATATGTCAAACCTTTCCCTGGCTATCCTGAGCCTGTAATCAGTAAACCCGAGATCGCTTTTAATGGCGTCGGGGATGAATATTTCCTCAACTGAAGGAGCCTGAGGCATATTTTCATCCGTGGCGCCGCCCACGAAACAGAGCTTCTTTTCTATCCCGACGCTTTCGAGAACCCCGCTAACTTTTATACCGTGTCCCCTGCCCTCCTGTATGTCAATGAGCCCGAAGGACTTCATCAGTACCGACAAGAACTCCTCCACCGTAAAGGCCACCGGGGACCTCATGGACTCGAGGACCTTCTCGAAGCTGTACCTGACTTCCGGGATTCCCGGCTCCCAGCCAAGCTTCTCTATGATAGTGTAGACAAGGTCGATCCACGCCGCGCATGGCTGACGGCCTCGGGGCACCTTTTCCATGAGAGATTTTATCACCAGCAGGTTTGGATCGCCGGAAGCGAAAAAATTGTCCCTGTGGAAGCCTGTCCTTTCGAACATCTCCCTTGAGCGGGCCGAAAACTCCGCGGCCTTTTCATTCTTCATATTTTTCAGGCAGGGGCTGGCAACCATATCCATCAGGACTTCCCAGTCAAAGCTTGAACGGAAGACGAAAAAATCAAGCAGGGTTGAAATTGAGGGGTCTCTCGACAGGGAATATCCCGGTATTATCTCGCATGGCAGGTTGTACCTTTCAAATATCCTCCTTACTACAGGCCTGTATTGGAGCATGCTGGGAAAGACCACCATTATGTCGTTCAGGGACGCTCCCGGGTTGCTGGCAAGGAAAGCAGAGATAAGGCCGGCTATGCCTTTTACCTCTTCCGGCTGGGATGAAAAATTGTAGCATTCTTCCCTGCCCGGACATCCATTGCTCCTTATCTCTTTCTTTTGCCAGTCGCCTGCCTCTTCCAGGAAAGCCAGCGTCCTGTCGAGGATAAGATCCCTGACATCCGGAGATACTCCCTGGTCCATGCAGAAGGAGAAGGTAATGTTCTCAACCTTTTCAAAAAGGGCTTTCACAAAAGCTCGCTGGTATTCCGGGATCTCGTAGAATCCTTCCATGAGAAGGTTATTCCAGGCAATGTCTCCAACGCAGGCCGCCGCCTTACCGTAAATATCCTCAGTGTCCATCAGCCCGTTTTCATCCAGGAACCTGGCGTATTCTTCCATCACGCCCAGGGCATCGAGAAGGATATCAAGGTTGTAGGCAAACTTCCAGTCGTATCCGGATACCTTCTTCCTGATACCAGGAAGATCTATCCCGGATCCGGAAGAAATCTTTATATCCCTTATGAACTGCATGACAGCGAGAGCCACGCCTGAGATGTTATTTCCCACAAGTCTTCCGGTGCCGCTTTCCTTTAAAATGGATATGACGGCCATATATTTCTCCACCTCGCCTATTATCCTCAAACCGGAAAAACGTTCCACGAGTTCGGTCGCCAGTGTTTTGAGGCTGTGGGTTGCAGGAAGAAGGGCTTCTGAAGGGCGGCACACGCTATACCTGATCTTGAAATCCCTTATCTTGCCCAGGTGCGGGGCCATATAAAGGGTTTTCAGGGGTTCCCGGCACAGGTGCCTGTTTATGAGAAACTCCGTCTTATTCCTGTAATTGAAAGGGAAAATAATAATTTCTTTCATTGGCTGCCTCTCTGCCTGGCTTTCGTATGGGCCCTCACACATCCTGAAAAACATTTTAAACCATATCCTGTATTATACCGTATCATCCCTATAAAATCAGGCGGGGCAGTCGGCGCCGGATTATAAATATTCCGCCCTGCATGCTATAATTAAGTGATACTGGCAGTGGAAAGACTTCTTCTGCGCCAAAAACATTCATATATTCCATGTGACCGGATAAAAGAATAGAATCAACCCCTGAAAAAAGCAAATGAAGACTAAAAAGATTAAAAAAGAAGTTGCTAACATCCTGATTTACGTTAATTTCGTCGCTTTTTTTTACGTAATAAGGGCTCTGCCTGCTTTCACATACAGGCCGGTCAGCAGGTTCATGGGATGCCTTGCTTTTTTCTTGTCAGGCTCAAACAGGAAAAAGATAAGTAAAAACCTGAAGATTGCCTACGGCGATACATTCAACAGCGAAGAGAGGAAGCGGATAACAAAGGATCTTCTCTCGAATATAGTGCTTTCATTCTGCGAGGTCGTCTGGGCTGCCGGCAGGGATGCGGAGCAGATCGTCTCAAGGGCTGTCATCGAAGGGGAAGAAAAACTGAAATCCGCCCTCGCCACGGGGCAGGGAGTCGTGGGAGTATGTTCCCACATGGGCAACTTCCCCCTCCAGCACGTCATACTGGTGAAAAAAGGTTATCCCGCAAACGTGATAGTAAAAAACCCTACAGCCATGTATCTCTCAAGGTTCTGTGAAAGGCTCGCTTGCAGGAACAACGTGCCTTTCATATCCAAGAGGGAGGTGAAGACTGCAGTTAAAGACGCCCAGGAATGGCTGTCATCGACAAGGGGTATCCTTTCCTTCTTCCTCGATCAACACTCCGGCAGGGGCGCAAAGGTAGAATTCTACGGGGTTGATGTTCTTGCCCCGACGGGAGCTGCATTATTCGCGAGGAAATACAACTGTATCGCACTCGGGATTTTCACGCACAGGTTGAGAGACGGCAGGCACCGGATAATCATCGAGGGGCCATATCCGCTGAACCGGACGGATGATCCGGAGGAAGATGCACGGATAAACACCTCCTATTTCATGAAACGGGTTGAACACTACGTAAAACTGTACCCGGAAGAATGGTTCACATGGCTCCACCGCAGATTCCGATGAATTAAAGATCGCCCTTCTTATTACCATTCAATTTTTTATTATCTTCTCTACCCTTACCATACTTCCCACGGAAAAACCAGGATATGCAACAGAGCTTTCCTTCAGGTCCTCCCCCCATAACGTACGCCCGTTGGAAAAAACGAGCCCGTCAAACGGAGCCCTGAAACTCCATGATGTTTTCAATGTCTGAAGCGAAACCACCCTTGTTACAACCTCTCTATTTTTTTACGAATATACACCTTTTCCCATTATTTATTACATCTCTATTGATTATCAATAAACCGATATCCTCACTTGTCAATACGTATAATAGAGTACCCTCAAACTCGTGGAGTCTGGTCCCGAAACAGGCCTTACGTTGGGAAGGGCTTCCTGGGGCAGGTCTCTCATAGGTATAGGATTTGATGGTGTATAGGACCACTTTCTGACAAAAGGAACCCATTTGGCATTGCCTCCCACATAAAGGACATTGACACCCTCAAATTTGTGAGATCCCTTCGCCATATGAGTCAAAACAGTTCCGTATGAAGACGCATCATAGTTGTTGCCGGACATGCTGTGATATTTTCTGTCTGCAAGTATCACTGTATCGGGATGGGTCTGAGTGTTAAGATTCATGGCATACGCGTATGAACAAGTTCCGGCGACCAAAGGCGCTGTGGGAAGCCGGTATGCGGCGGGAGTACTCGAGTCCCCTGACATAAGCTTGCCTATGGGGGAGACCCTGTCCCATGAACTTGGGCACACGAAAAGCTTTGCGTCAGTTATATAACGGACATCCTCATACTTATTATTGGCATCGGAAGGATTTGTGCCTCCATCAGAAGGATCTGTCTGTCCCGTCAGCAAGGCGAGAGAAGCGTTGTATGCCCTCTGCCAGTTTGTATGCTCCCTCTTGGGGAAAAATCCGCCCCAGTCAACGGCATACATATGCAGGGCCATCCCTATCTGTTTAAGGTTGTTCATGCATGTGCTTCGCTTCGCCTGTTCCTGCGCTTTCGCAAGCGCAGGCAGAAGCATTGCCGCAAGTATTGCTATGATTGCTATTACAACAAGCAGTTCTATCAAGGTAAAACCTTTCTTTCTTAACCGGTATTTTCTCATGATTCGCCCCCTCTTTTTTAAAATGACATATCAAAAAGTGACGTAATCTTTTGAAAGGTCTGAATTCAGGTAGTACCACGTCTTCGGGGCTGCTACCCCGCTCTGCTCTGCTATCAGTTTGTCTTTGAAACCATTTACGTTTAAGGCTTCAACGTGCCCGTCCATGAAAAGCATGTTTGCGTGGTTGTTGTGCCTGAAATGCGGTAGTCCGGTGCTGGTTTGAGTTTTCTGGATATATACATACTGTTTTCTGTAATAAGCTGCTTGAGAAGCTAGCATGCAGGCAGAATCGGAAAGGATGAAATAATTTGACGGATACTTTATCGCGTTCGAACTGATATAGTACTCAGTGGTCCCACCGGTTGCAAACATGATATCCGTACCGTGGTCGGTATACCTGATTCCGTACCCGCAACTTCCCAGTGAACTATTGTATTCATAGGGAGGGAAAGCCGGACATACGGTGACCGACCTTGGAAAGTATCTGGACTGGTTGAACCAGTTATAAACCTTGTAAAATCCCTCGTAGTCATTCATATAAAGAAGAATGCCCGTACCCACTTGTTTAAGATTGCTCATACAGACCGCGCTTTTTGCCCTCGCCCTTGCTTTGCTCAACGCAGGTAGAAGCATTGCTGCCAGTATTGCTATGATTGCTATTACAACGAGTAATTCTATCAGGGTGAATCCTTTTCTTTCCTTGAAACGGCAACGGCTAAATCTTCTATTTCTTCGCATTTTTTCCCCTCCTTGTCATGGTATCGAAACACACCTTCATATCACCTTTTCTGTAAAGCCACAATATGTTTATATCATAAAACCCAAATTCTGTCAATTGTTTGTTTTTTTGGGACTATTTTCAGTCCCAGCCTTCCCTGCCCTTCAGCCTGACAAACTGGCATCCTCCGAGATTTTCCCTCTTCATCCTGCCGTTTACTTTTGTCACGAGGGTCAGTTCCTGGTGATGCAAATCTCCTACGGGGATTATCATGATCCCTTTCTCTTTCAACTGCGCAAAAAGGCTATTGGGAACCGATGGACCTCCGGCAGTCACTATTATCCTTTCGTAAGGACTGTATTCCTCCCAGCCGAGCGTTCCGTCTCCAACCTTTATCCTGACATTGTACCCGAGCTTTTTCAGGAGGGTTTCTGCCTTTCGCGCAAGCCGCGGCAGACTCTCTACAGAGTAAACCTTGCATCCCATCTCGGCAAGTATGGCAGACTGGTAACCGCTTCCCGTCCCGATTTCAAGGACCTTCTCCCCTCCCGAGAGCCGGAGAGACAGGGTCATCAGAGCAACCATGTAAGGCTGGCTGATTGTCTGTCCCTCTCCTATCGGAAGCGGGCCGTCATCGTACGAAAAGCTCCTATCCGCAAGAGGTACGAAAAGTTCCCTGGGCACCTTGAGAAATGCATCAATGACATTCCGGTCGCTTATCCCGCGGGATATAAGCTGGCTGTAAACCATCTCTTTCCTTGCTTCTTCAAAAGACATGGGCACTCCTCCTTATAAAACGGCACGAATGAGATTTAAGAAGAATCATGCCGTAAACACGCTCTGCAGGGACACTTTTAAAACTCTTTCAAAGGTCGTCAGACCAGTATAAATGCAGGATTCACTGATACATATCTCCCTAAAAAGCTTCCTATTTTTTTTGCCTGCTGAACCTGAGAAGCGGAGGGAAGAGTACCGCCACAAGCATGAAAAAGAACCTTTTCGTGTCTGTAAGCGGCCTTATCTTGCTTTTCTCGTCGTCGTAAACAGTTGATATCGGCACTGACAAGATTCTGAAACCCTTCCAGGATGACTTTATCAGAAGCTCTGATTCCGTCTCGAAATGAGACGTATTGAGCCTTACCGATGTGATGACCTCCCTTTTGATAAGCCTGAAACCGCACTGGGTATCGGGGATCCACTGGCCTGCGATCCCGGATATTAGAAGGGACATGCTCATGTTGGTAAGCCTTCTCACCAGCGGCATTCCCGTTCCCTTTATCCTTCTTTTGCCCACCCAGACGGCCGCACGCCTGTTCTCCCCGTAAGATTTTAAAAAACCCGGGATATCCCCGACGGGATGCTGGCCGTCTCCGTCCACGGTTATAACCGCGGGCAAACCCTTTTCAGCAATGTATTTGAACCCGGTCTTCAGGGCTTCTCCCTTTCCCCTGCAAATGGCGTGGGAGATAACCACAGCGCCTTTCCCTGATGCATTTTCAGCCGTCTTATCTGAAGAACCGTCATCAACAACGATAACGGTGGAAAAACTGCTTTTAAGATCTGACACGAGCCGTCCGATATTTTTCTCCTCGTTGTGGGCGGGTATGAGAACTGCTATTTCATCCTTCATTGATTCTCCTTCCCAGGAATTTCTCCTGTATTTCTTCATCAGTCATTTTATCAAAGAGCTTTTCCGCCTGGTTCCTTGCGCTTTTGAGGATTTCAAGATCCCTGATGATATTTCCTATTCTGAGCGGCGGTATGCCGTGCTGCCTGGTTCCCATCAGGTCCCCCTGACCCCTTATCTTCAGGTCTATCTCGGCTATCTCGAAACCGCTCTGGGCGTTTGCGAACTCCTCGAGCCTTTCCATGACTCCCTCTTCCGGTTCATAGACGACCAGCATGCAGTAACCCGTATCCCCGCTCCTGCCAACCCTCCCCCGTAACTGGTGAAGCTGGGCAAGGCCGAACCTTTCAGCCTGTTCTATCACTATGTATGAGGCTTCAGGCACATCTATGCCCGATTCTATCACGGTGGTTGAAACCAGCATCCTGGTCTCGCCGCTTCGAAACCCTGCCATTATTTTTTCTTTCTCGGCATGGGGTATTCTCCCGTGTATGAGAGAAACAGGGACCCCCGGAAGGCGTTTCTTTATCCGGTCGCATTCTGCAACGGCCGATTCTATATCTTCTCCGGCATCTATCGAGGGGGTCACAACGTAGCCCTGCCTGCACAGGGACGACTGGTCCTGGAGAAATGTGTAAATTTTCTCCTTCTCGTCTCTCTGGAATATGTACGTCACAACCTTCCTTTCACCCTTCGGAAGCTCTCCCATCGTGGATATGTCGAGTGCGCCGTACAGGGTCATGGCAACGCTCCTTGGGATGGGTGTGGCGCTCATGACCATGTAATGAGGGTTCTTTCCTTTCTGCTTCAGCATCTCCCTCTGCCCGACCCCGAACTTGTGCTGTTCGTCAACTACAACCATCCCGAGGTTTTTGAAAAGGAGCTTTTCCGTGAGGATAGAATGGGTTCCCACGACAACGCCGGTTGAGCCTTCTTCAAGGCTCTTTCTTATGTTCTCCTTATCCTTTTCGGGCATCTGCCCGAGAAGTATCGATATGTTTATGTTCTGCCTGAGGAAGAATTCCTGCCAGTTGAGGTAATGCTGTTCCGCGAGGATCTCGGTTGGCGCCAGAAGCGCCGCCTGGCCTCCTGCCCTGGCAATTATCCAGAGGGCAAAGACCGCCACGACGGTTTTTCCGGAACCTACCTCGCCGTGGATGAGCCTACGGATCGATTTCCCGTCATTTATATCCGAGATTATCTCTTCCATCACGGTCTTCTGGGGCTTTGTCAGTTTAAAAGGGAGAAAGGATTCGAATATCTTTACCAGGCCCCTGTCCATCACCGTGGAGATCCCCGCGGGCAGGGACTGCTCGGCTTTCTTGTTCAGCAGGAGATTGAGCTGGAGCATGAAGAACTCCCTGAAGATCAGGTAATTCCTGGCTTTCTCGAGGTTCATGTCAGATAGGGGAAAATGTATATTCTGTATGGCAAACCTGATATTTGAAAGTCCGAGATCCTGCCTCTCGGAGAGCGGAAACATCTCGACGGGCATCTCCCTCAACGAGGCCAGTACGATCTTTACCAGCTTCCTCATGTATTTCTGGGTCAGGCTGCCCGAAAGGGAATAGAGGGGAAGAAGCCAGTCCCTCCTTCCTGGATGGTCTTCCTCGTAAAGCGGGTTTGAAACCTGGAAGGCCCCCTTGTACAGGTCGATCCTCCCGTGCACGAAAAACTGGCTGCCGGGAAGGAAGACATCCTTCAGGTAAGGCTGGTTGAAGAAAACAAGCGGAAGGATACCGCTGCCGTCCGAAATGATGACCTTCAGGTATGATACCCTCGGCCTTATGTTCCTCTCCTCCCTGCCAAGGACATTGCCTTTCACGGAGGCGGTCTCAAACGGGACAAGCGCCGATATCTTTTTGAAATTACGCAGGTCGAGATACCTTCTCGGGTAGAAAAAAAGAATATCTTCAGTTCTTCCCAACCCGAGCTTTTCAAGGTCTTTTTCGCGTTTCTTCCCCACGGAAATCAACTGGGAAAGAGGGGTATCGAGGTTCAATTCCATTTGACGAAATCTTCTTTCTCAGGAGTCATACCGTCAAAACGGCAGATTCTGTTCTTCTTCGGCAAAGAACCTGTAAAATTTAAGTATCCTCAGGACCTCGTTTACCGAAGACTGGTAGACATGCCTTGACTCTATTTTGTTTATGAGGCCCGAAACTATGGAAGGAAAGGTGATCGCCCGGTCTATCCCCCTGGCCTTCATTATATCCTCGCTCTTCTTCCTCAGGTCATCAGAGGCAGGAAAGGCAGGTATTACGAGTATTCTAATGAAAGGTTCTTCCAGGAAAGATTTCCTGGCAAGCTGTACGTTCTCCTCACTTGCGAAATCAAATATCTCGGGATTCTTCTGAAGGACTCCGGGCGTAAATTTCATAGTGTGCCAGGATACAACCCTGACCATCCCGTTATCTATCCCGGATACGGAATCAGCCGACAGAACGAACCTTTCAGAAAGGCTTTCTTCTTTCTTCAGGCTGTTCTTTACCAGAAGGATATCGTCGTTGTGCAGAACGAAAAAACCGTTTGCGGTGAAAAATTCCCTGACAATCTCAATGCTTGCCTGGCTCATTCTTCTCCCTTTCAATTTCTTTTAAAGAGTTTCAGTTGATGAAGAAACCCATGAAAGTCATGCCTTTATAGAAGAGAGAGATAAGCGCTCCCAGGCCCAGGTAAGGGCCGAACGGCACGTAATCCTCGATGCTCTTTTTCTTGCACGCAATAAGCGAGAGGCTGATAACCGTACCGAGAAGGGAAGCGAAAAATATCGTCAGAAAAATGCTTTTCCAGCCGAGGAAGGCCCCTATCATGGCAAGGAGCTTGACATCCCCGCCCCCCATGGCATCCTTCCGGAACAAGAGTTTTCCAAAAAGGCTCAGGGCAACGAGAAGGACTGCTCCGAGCAGGATGCCCGCAAACGAATAAAGCCCGCTTATCCTTGCATCCAGGTTATTATGCATGCCCGGCAGGAGGATCGAAAACATCAGGCCCAGAACGACCATGGGCAGGACTATAACGTCGGAAATGAGGAACGTGTCTATGTCTATGAATCCCACTATCAAAAGCGAGTATGCAAAAAGGGTATACACGAAGAACCTTGCATCAATGCCGAACTTGGCGTACATGGCAAGGAAAAGTATACCGGAAAGCAGTTCCACGAGGAAATACCTTCCAGAGATTTTCTTCCTGCAAAACCTGCATTTACCCCTGAGAAGGAGATAACTCAACAGGGGGATGTTATCATAAAAACGTATGGCCTTGCCGCATGACGGGCATGTCGAACCGGGGGTAACAAGGGATTTTCCCTTTGGCAATCTCAGGATAACCACGTTTGCAAAGCTTCCAAACACCAGCCCGAAAAAAAATATTATTATTCCCATGGTTACAATGATATACCATAAGGGGATATAAGTCAACGGGCATGTCATCAATGACCCAGTAAGCCCATCCTTCCCAAAAGGCAACCATACCTCTGCCTGCTGATTGATCAAGCGTGAAAAAATGTAAAAGGCTGCGGCAAGGCAATAATATTGTTTTCCATTGACTCACGGAAACCAGCCTTTCTTCATTCACACCTGGAGATTCCGCATGTGAGAATGATCAGTTCTCTCCCCTTCACGTCCTCATGTTGACGGAAAAGTCCTCAGGGAGTAAAATATTCTTCTTTGCGAGAAGTGTTTGCGGGGCGTAGCGCAGTCCGGTTAGCGCGCATGGTTTGGGACCATGAGGTCCTCGGTTCGAATCCGAGCGCCCCGACTTTATGCTTTACAATTGACATATGCTGTTTTATCGTTATAATTAATAGGGTATCAACAACGGGCCGCTAGCTCATCTGGTAGAGCACCGCCCTTTTAAGGCGGGCGCGGCAGGTTCGAGTCCTGCGCGGCCTACTACCGCTTGATTTCATGCGGAAAACGGCGTTGGCAGCGTCGTTAACTTTCTCGGAGTATAGTAATACACTTCGTTGTTTCCTCCTTGCCGCCTTGTTTTCCACCGAACTCACACGGTACTTCAGGCCTTGAGGTAGAAAGAAAAGCCTACTAAAAAGCTTCCATGAGAGCAGGACTGAAGGGGAGCGAAGTCAGAAATTGAGATGAGAAAAGAGCAAACGGAATGACCGCCGGAGAATATCCCATCAGGCGCAAAACTTCTTCAAAAACAGTGGCATAAACGGTTTATACCGTCATTTCCGTATTTACTCCGCAGGACCGGCAGACCGCCTTTAATAACATGTCATTCTTTGCCGTATTTTGCCTGTTCTTCTTCTCTGAACCCTGATTTAGCCCATATCTTTCTGGCATAAGCAATACCCCTGGCCGGCGGTTTTATATCTCCGAGAAGACTCGGCCACGGATATCCTTTTTTATGCCTTGACGGGTCAGGATTCCAGTCGTCTTCTGCATATTTAGCCCTCTCTGATTTTTTCCTTAAATCCGGAACTTCCACGGTGTTGGAATCGTTCAGGGCGGAACGGTATGCCTGTATCCCGACTATTGACATCGCCACTCCCCTGTAGACATCCATGTAAGGCTGTTTGCCCGTTTTTATTGCCTGCGCAAAGAAGTAGTTTGTAAAGAAATCCCCGCCGCCGTGTCCATGTCTTTGGGCGTCTCTCGCGTAAGAAGGAAAGTCAGGCCTGTATATTTTTTCAACGGGCTCCCCGGGTTTCTTGTCAAAGGGCTCTTTCCGAACCCGAAGCATGTTGTAATCCCCGACCCGCAGATTCTCCATCAGCCCCCCGTTGCAGTGTATGCGTACCCAGTTGCCGTGGCCCCTGAATCCTCCGTGTATCGATTTGGCTATGGAACCGTTATCCATTCGGGCTATGATACAGCAACCCGTGTCACCTCTTCGCACTGTCATGGACTGCTGTTTATCTTCGTAATCATAGGGTGCAATAAAGCCGTTCACCTTCACCGGCATCGTGTCGGTAATATACATGATGGGACCTATGGAATGGGTGCAGTAATATGTTGAAACAAGCCAGTTTCTCCAGTGGTTAATGCCGGGGGAAATGGAATTGTAAGATGAAGCCACCATGGGATGCACGTATTCTCCCTCGCCGTAAAGGAACTTCCCCATTTCTCCTTTCTGGTAGAGCCTGCGCATCTCGTGGTTGAATGACATGTAGGGATAGTTCTCTGCGAAGAAATATATCTTCCCGCTTTTTTCCACCGCTTCTATGAGCTTCACCCCCTCGGCAAGGGTAAAACAGGCAGACGTTTCACTCATGACGTGCATGCCGGCTTTCAGGGCTTTTACAGCAAAAGGCGCGTGCTGGTGAAAGTAGTTTGCCAGGACCACCGCATCCATGTCATGTTCAAGGAATTTATCGTAATCCGTATAGGTTGTCACATTGAGCTCTTTACCAAGTCTGTTCAACCTTTCTTCCCACGTGTCGCACAGGGCGACAAGCTTCATGCCGAGAGGTTCTACCGCTCCCCTTGCAAATCCCGAACCTCGCCCCACTCCAACCACTCCCACTTTTATTGCCTTTTTCACTGACATAGATTGCTCCTTGCGCATACTTTTGCGCTTTTTCAAATAATTCCACACTATCACAAGAAATCTTCAAGACATCCAGCCTGCTGGGCGCCATAAACATCCCTGTCACAGGGAGCGCCAGAACTGATCTTCCTCGGGAAAAGTATCTTTACGGCGAGAGCGGCGGGAAATACCAGTATATCCACTTTTTCTTCAGCCAATTCATATCGTTCTGAGACGGTTTTTTTATTGATAACCCCTGACTTGACCGCATCGTCAAACTCTTCTTTAGTGTCAAACATTATGTCTATAGTTATAAGAAAGGGACCCGCATTCTTACTGCGGAAAACTTCCGCCTTTTCTTGCATTTTTTTCATTTCTCATACCTCCTTAAATTCCACAGGAAAGAAGGAACCTGCGTCCTCTGTCTCCATAAGATGATATACGCAGAACTCATATATGGCGCCTCCCGGAAAGTCTGAAGGAGAAAAAGGAAAGGCTATGTTGCCGGCGGTTGATTTTCTCCCTTCAAACCCGAAATGCAAAGCCAAAGAGCGGGCAAGGGCGCAGACGGTATCCGCCTTTTCCTGAGTCCGGGCAATGGCCTCGATTAAAATACCCACCTCGTGAAGAGGCTTTTCCCGCAAAGGCTCGATACTGCCCAAAACCCCATCCCTTCCGTAAAAGCGGAAGTTGAGCATGTATCCTTCTTCAACAATCACCGCAGGCAGCATCTCCCTTGTTTTTTCGGAAACGTATTTCTCCATGTTATCAAGATTTTCGATGACATCCCTGCTCCTTATGCCTCCCATGGATATGGTATGGTAACCTCTCTTCACTACTCCTTCAAGCTTTATTGTCTGTAAGCCATGGCAGGGTTTGAAACGGCTTCCCGTCACCCTTACCCTGCGGCCGCTCTCCTGTTGGAAATCGCATCCGGAAAGGTCAACGTAACCCTCCGGCTCGTAGAATCCGAAGGGGCTTGCCTGTTCGTAAAGGCTGTGGGCGGCAACCGAAATCTTCGTGCATCTTCTTGAATGATTTGCCGGTTCCACTTCAAAGTAATCTCTGCCGATGCTTCCGCACATGCAGTCGCTTGCTGAAGCGGGGATGCCTGCCAGCGCGCCGCATTCGAGTATCTTGGCAAGATGGTATGAAAGGCCGGGATCATAACCCTTCATTATGGGATAAGCGGCAAAAACGGCCGTGTCGCATGCCCGGCCGGCAAGGATTATATCCGGATTCCCCCTGAACGCCTTTATAAAGGGATCCACGCCCATCTGCCCCACGATCCTCACGGTCTTATCAACAATATCCGCGGTAAGTTGAGGAACGGTTTCACCGAGAGGTTTAATCCTCTTTTCCTTCAGGGCTTTTTTTACGGCTTTCTTCTCTATTCCGGCATGTATGAGGGCAAGCTTGAAAGAGACAGATTTTTCTTTTGATATGTCCTTTATTATCTCTTCGACAAAACGGAGGTGAGGTTCGCCGCCCGATGTCCCGGCGCTTCCTATTACCAGGGGAATCCCTGCTGCAAGCGATGCTTCAATGGCAAGGGAAAGGTCCCTCTTCACCTGTAGTTTTTTTGTCAGGGATTTTCCGCTTCCAAGGTAATAGGGGCCAGGGTCGGAAGAACCCGCGTCGACACCAATAAAATGAGGGCTTCTTTTCATCCCCTCTTTAAGGCTTTCAGCCGGAAATCCGTAACCGAGAAGCCCGTTCAAAGACAGAATCCTGATCTCTTCTCTCTCTTTCATTAAGCATTGCCTCCCTGGAAAACACAGTTCCACAAGCAAAACACCATGCAATGCATGGCTTCTGCCAAAAGTTATCAAAGGTTATTTGACGAATTTTATGAATCCGGCGTTCTCTATCCTCCAGATGGCATCCCCCGTTGGCACCCAGGCGAACCAGCCGCTTCTTTTCGAAACACCAATGTTAAAAGCCAGCTGGTCAACTTCTGAAGGATTTATGCCTATACTGCTTAAAGGTATCTTCATCTCGGACATCCAGCTCTGGTTTTCTTCGTCCATGAGAAGACGCTTATATTCAATAGATTTCTGGATATTTTGTACAGTTTCAAAAGGCATTTTGAAATTATCTTTCACTTCAACCCTGCCATCGCCGTATCCCCACACGACGTATATGGGGCCCGTAGGCATGTCTTCAAGCCACCAGCCCCTGCTGTGGGCGCCCGTCTGGCTTTCTATGGCAATCTCAAAAACAGGAAGATGTTTCTTAATCCGTTCAGGCATCCCCGTATTCCACGGATCCGGTTCATGTAATGTCGCTATGTAAAGAAAATTCCTGTCGTAATATAAACATGAATATGTATCCGGGCCTTTCTTGTCTCCGCCCTGGAAATGTTTGTTTATCAGCATGGCTTTCTTCTTATCAAATAACCCGGGCCATTCGTCTTTCCCCGTTTCTCCATCTATGATGATCGGCTTTTGCGCCGGCAGGATTTCATACGTCAAAGGCTGGCTGATCCTTTTTAAGGCTTTCATGGCCGCCTTAATTTCACTTGCGGCGTTCCAGTCGGACTTATAGTATTTCCCGATATCCTGCGCCGTTCTCTTAATTGGCCAGCTTGCTCTCAACCCGTCCTCGTATACTCCTGTTTTATCCGCCTTCACAGGATCGCATCCCGTGATACCGAAGACCGGCGCCCCAGGCCTCAGGGTGAAATCCATCTTTTCCTTATTCCTGAACATGGGATCCTGGCCGTCCCAGTTGTTCCGGAAAAGGGTGGTTTCCTTCGTATCGCTGCTGAAGGAAACAAAACGGCCGCCCGTATTCATGTTCCTCTCTATGATGCTGCCCTGGATTTTCCCCCACCCCGCAGGTTCATGTTTTATCAGTTCGAATATGGGGGGATACCTGTAACTCCAGGGAGGCTGTTTTGTCCTGAACATTTTATGGTACACGGCCAGGTGGCTCATTGTTTGAAGGTTGGGTCCCGCATCTATGTTCAGATCTTTGCAGAAGATGTATGACCTGTCGCTCTGCCCTATCCCTGTCCCCTCCCCGTCAATAAAGATGTTATTGTTAAGGTAATTTCCCGGAAAAGTGCTTGATATGCCCGTTGGAACCCTGTAAAAGATATTCTTTTCTATCACCAGTCCCGAATTCATGGCGTCTATGTGTATGGCGTTCAGGCCGTGGGTAAGGTTTGGAGAAGAATGTGTGCTTACATGGTGGAAAAAGTTGTTTCTTATAACAGTTCCCCTGTTCATGAGGGCCGTCCTCTCTCCGTATATGTACATGGCCCCGAGCTCCCTTCCTTCATAAACAACGTCGTGCATATCGTTGAATTCTATGACATGGTCGTTTTCGTCAAAGTATATCCCCTGCATGGGGCTGTCGTGTATGACGTTATGGGATACAATCTGGCCGGTTCCTTCTATCCACAGGGCGGTCCTGTATCCGCCACAGAACCTGTTGAAACGGTATATGTGGTTATTCTCAACGATATGCCTTGCGGGTATGAGTTTTGTCCTGTCTCCGCCGTTGAGGGAGACCCCGCCCTCGCCCATGTCATACATGTCGCACCCGACAACCGAGTGGTTCCAGCCGCTTTCTATTCTCACTGCAAATTGTCCGGTATTTCGTATGGTTGAACCGGCAACGAGATTCTCCCTTCCTCCCCTGATCTCGACCCCGCTCCTCCATGTTCCCTCGACAACCAGCCCGAACAGGATTATATCAGATGCGTTGTTGAAGCTGACAACAGGTTTATCGAGAGTGGTTGCTATGACCTCGCTCTTTTTTATTTCTCCGGGAGGATAAAAATAGAGTTTTCCGGTTTCCCTGTCAAGATAGAATTCTCCCGGAACGTCAAGTTCGCTCAGTATATTGTAGACGTAATACGGATGGTCTTTTGCAACGGGAGCCACAGCAAGCCACCTGTCGGCATCGGGAAGGATATCGGGCAGAAGGTTTATCACTTTCTTTTCCGTGTCTATCTCCCCTATCTTAATATGTATGAGGGAATAAGGCTGATTCACCCCGAGATAACCCTTCACCCACATATCTTTCTCTTCCTTCCATCTCTCAGGCCTGTCGCCAGAGTAAACAAATTTGCCTCTCTGGTACTCGGTCTTTCTTGAGACCCCTTCAACAACGGTCAATCCGGCCACCCTTTCCCATCCTTCGTTGGGCCATCTCGCAAGCCTCATGATTTTCCCGTCGCATATGAGCTCAAGAGCGCCGGGACGCGACTTCCTGACATGCCGTCCCCGGGGCAAAAGCCGGCCGTATTCGGTTATGCCGGCTTCTTTCAGGTCGGCAACCCAAACTTTCCCTTTTGCTTCTCCGGCCAATCTTTTCAGGATGCCGGGGTCATCAAGCAGTTTGAAATTGCTTACCTGTCTTCCACCTATAAGCCTTGCCTCTTCACCCGGATAATTCCGGTAGACAACCGGGCCTTTTTCCGTTCCGGAATCATCTTTTCCGAAAACAATCCCGTCAGTTAGAAAATAGTTTCCGCCCCTCAGATATACAACTATTCCACCTTCAGGCATACCTTTCGACTTTACTCTCCTTACCTCTTCCTGCGCCCTTTTGAATGTTGCAAAAGGTTTTTCTTTCGTGCCTGGATCGGAATCGCTGCCCAGGGTTGAAACATAAACGGCATATCCCGGACCGTTCACCCGCTCAAGCCTTTTTTGACTTGAGTTTTTAATGACGGTTCCGTCGGCAAGGCCTTCTATGGCTTCCAGCCTGTCGCGCACATCAAGACGGTACCCGTCGTTGGGGAAGGAAGCTGATTCTTCTTCCCTCAGAAGTTCCTCGTATAAAGGTCTTGCCCTGCTGTAGATGAGCCCGGCCTTATACGTATCTGCGGTGAAAAGGCGGGCATTGAAAATATGGTGTTTGAGCGCGCCTTCAGTTTTTATCACCTGATTGTAAAGACGGCGCGCGCCTTCATAATTTTTCTGCTCAAGGCATAACTCAGCCTGCCTGAATAGCCCATATATACGGTAATAGGCGGAAAGATTCTCCATCTTCATTATCTGACCGTATATCCTGTGAGCGCCTTCATAATCCTTTTCCAGCCGGTAACTTTCGGCAGTGTTGAAAAGCGCCAGCGGCAGACCGTATACGGGCAGGCTTTTAAGCTTCTCATATTGGGCGCGGGCTGCCCCGTAATTGCCGTCTTTGATGAAAGCGTCGGCAGCGGCAAAAATGTCTTTTTCAGACTCGTTCAAAGGGCCCCGGCTGAGTTTCTCTATCTCTTTTCCGCTCAATACCCTGTTATATATGACAACCTCGTCTATATCCATTACAATGGAACCAACCCCAAGCTCCGAAAATCCTATCTTGAAAAAGTTGGCATGTTTCACGGGTATATATTCTTCTTCAAACACGTTGGAAGATATAAGTTTGCCGTTCAGGTAAAGATTTATAATTCTTCCGTCCCATGTGAAAGAAATATGGTGCCACGCGTTGTCAGGCATTGCGGCTTCCGTTCTTATATTGCAGCCTCCCTGTTTGCCTATGCCAAGAACTATACCCGAAACGGGGTCGTATGACGTATAGATGCGCCAGCCTTCCCTGTATCCCGAAACCGACATTATGTGTCCGTCCCTGTTCCTGCTCGCGGCCAGGATGCTCCCGGGTCCCTGCCTGCGGAACCATGCTTCGACGGTAAACTGTTTGTTTTCAATGTTGTAAGTAGGTCCCTGGTAAAAACCGCGGTCAAGCCTTGCCGCCTTCTTTTCAGGCCATCTTCCTTCTATTATTTTCAAATCGTCAAAAACTTCTTTCGTCTGCCTGTCCGTATATGGAACGAATTTAAGGTCGCCCCCTTTGCCGCTCAAATCCCTGACGATGCTTTTACTGCCGGCAACATCTTCAAAGGTGTAATACCTTGCAACATTTTTATCATTGATGAGGGATTCCCTTCTCTTCCGCCATTCCTGGTAGCCGGGACTTTCTGCCGATACGCTGAAAGCAAGCGCCATTAACAAAATCATAATGTATCTTAATATTTTCATCTCTTCTCTCCTGTCAGTAGAAAAGTTTCACGCAACACCTGCCTTTGAAATTTTTCACTTCAACAGTTTCTGTCTCCTCACGGTATAAACCGCCTTCTACCTTTACAGGTTTTCTGCCTTCAGGATGAGGAATTCTTATCACGACTTTTTCGGGTTTCTTCCTGCCCCTGCATTCAAAATAAGCCGTTATTGCGCTTTTCTCTTCAAGTTCCGAAAGGGCCCCAAAAGATATTCTGCCAAAGTAACTTGAAGCATTTTGAACTTTTATCTCTTTTCCATTCTCAAGCCATCTTCCAGGTATGGCTGAAAAAAGGTTCAGGCTATTTCCATCTTCAAGATAAAGCATCCATCTCGTTTGCATGAGAAACCAGGCTTCTTCATGCGTCTTGTGCTGTCCTGCCTCGAAATAATGTTCCCAGAAGGTGTATGTCTCCCTGTCCATGAGGGCGGTCATCTGGTTGTAATAGCATTTGAGAAATGCTTTGACTTCGCCCCTTTTGATGTGGGCAAAATCGTGCCTCGAGTAATAAGGCTGGCTTAATGCCGCATTTTCGAGGGTTACGGGAAACTGGTTAACCTTGAGGATAAAACGGGAACCGATCTCTTCGGGAGAAAGAACCTCGCTTATTATAAGCCACAGGGGCCCGGTAGTCACTCCCCTGACAGCAAAGGCGCCGTGAGAAAACCAGTTGCCTCCGTCTGCATAAAGTATGATGTTGCCGTTCTGTTCCACCCATGGAGGTGTAAAAGGAGCCCATGAACCGTCTCCCACGGGCACAACGGGTGCGTTTGACATGGCATAGTAGAAACCGCTCCTGATATCCTGAAGATATTTTTTAACTTCGGCCTTCAACAGGGAAGAGTATGCAGGCTCAATCTTTTCAGTTATCTCCGCTATCCTTTTCAGTCCGATGTAACTGCCGGCATTAAGGAAAAAGGAGTGATAATAATCATTGGGATCGGCAACCTTGCCGTCAACCATGCCGTAAAAGCCTTTCTTCCTGTATTCCTCCTTCTTGTTTTTTTCCCTCCACTTCAGTATGTAGTCAACCGCCTTTTTTATCTTCGGGAACGACCTTTTAAGCCACTTCTCGTCGCCCGTGTGCCTGAAGTGCTCCCCTATGGTCCATAGCACGGGACCGGTTTCGCTTTCGTAACGTCCGAAGTTCTGCATGAAACCGCTTTCCTGCTGCCTTTCAAAAAAGAACTGGATTGAACGCTCCGCGAGCTTGTGCCATCCAACGGAATCAAAATACTGGATGATGGGAGCGCTCTCGGTGCCTATGGGACTGTACCATCCGATATGGGGCGCAACCGGTTCATCCGGCTCTTTTCCGAGGGCAACGATGTCGCAGTGAAGAAGCCCCGCTTTTACCGCCTCATCTATCTTTTTCTCGGGGATGCTGAAAGACGCCGAGCTTTCAAGTTTCCCTTTCCAGTAATCGCGGGCTCCCTTTAAATGGGCGTCAAAATCAAGTTTCGATAAGTTGCCTCCCCTTTTTTTGGGCAAAGGCGAATGAGGTATAAACATGTCAAAAACCGCCTTTTCTCCGGGAGGCAAAAGAATCGCCATTTCTTGCTGGGGCAGTGGTTTGCCGTTAAAAAGTGTCAGAGAGAGTATTTTGTTTTCAAAGAAAGTGAACCCGCTCTCAGCGTCAAAAGAAATTCCCTCTATATCTTTTTCTATCCGGAAATATGGGTTCTTAAACCATGCATAACATGGTGTTTTTCCTGTATTGACTGCATCCACCCTGCAACATAAGACAACCTCTTCTTCCCTCCCGTACATCTCTTTCTCAAGAAACTCCTTTATTTTTTCCCTGCCGGCTTCTCCGAGCATCTGCCCTCCAGAATTGGCATAGGAAGCGAGCCAGTCCGTTCCACTTACCCTGTCTTTCTTTAGAATGCCCTTTTCAAGGGAAGCAAAAGCGGTTACGTGGTATTGCATGAATTTTTCCTTCTGCACGGCTTTAAGTATGGGAAGACATCCTTCATCAAGACGCCTGGTTATATCGTATCGGCAGGAAGCCCCCTGCCCGATCGCAAAAAGGAGGTCCTGGGGCCACAGTTTGGTTTTATGGGCAAGATAGCAGGAAGATACTTTCCCGAATAACCCAACTTTTTCCTGGTAACCGAAACGAAATATCCTCATGTCCCTCGATATTCCCAGCCAGGTGGGCGCATACTGCTGCCTGTTCCCTGAAGCGGCCTTTTCAAAAGTTTCTTCAGGCTCATTCTCAAACCTTGAATAATCCGACATGATTTTCCTGTTTTCGATGTCCCGTGAGACCTCCTGGTAGGAACGATTGTCTGCCTGCGGAAGAAGGGCAACGCCGTATTCCGGTATCCAGACAGGATTTTCAGAATCCAGGACATCCCTGAGGAAGAATGAAAAAGAATCGGTTTTTGTCCTTACCCTCACTATAGTGGGAAAAGCCCCTGCTTCAATATTTGCTTCCGATATAACCGCTTCCAGGATTCCCGTCCCGGATTCAAAATTAAAGGAACCTTGCCTGCACGAACCTTTGCCTCCGGCAATAATAAGCAAATCAAGTTTCCCGCGTATAACTTCCACAACCCCTTTGCCAGGAGCTTTTTCCCATAAAATTTTTATTTTGACTTTCATATCTTTTTCTCCAGTCTCCCTGTAAAGACTATATTTTTATTCCCTTCATTATTTTTTTGAAATTATCCGCAAGCGCGGGCGCAAGTTTCCTGTCAGGCAGGGGTATGGAAAGGAACCTTCCAAGTTCCCACGCCAGGTCGTGTCCTTCCGCGTCGCTTCCGAATACCACCTTTTCTATTCCCGCCATTCTGATGGCATCAAGCCAATCGTCCTGGGTTGTAAAACTCCCGCAGAATTCAAGAAAGACGTTTTCGTTTTTAACCGCCAGTTCAACCGCTTCTTTCCTCCCTCCTACGCCTCCGGAATGACCGAGAAGAAAGGTCGCCCTTTTGTAAAATGAAGATATGTTTTCAATAATTCGAATATCGCCGCCTCCCCATGTATGAATCAGTATGGGCATCTTCTTTTTGTCCGCATATTCCCAGACAGGGATGTATCTCTTGTCATCCATGGGAATTTTCCAGTAAGCCGCAAGTATCTTGAATCCTATAAAGAAGCCTCTTTGAAAATAATCGTCCAGAAGAGGAATAAGTCTGTCTTTATAAAGAGGGTTGAAAACAAGATATCCTTTGAAGCGTCCTTGATGTTTGAGCATTATTTCCTCTATCTCGGAATTGGCCGACACAGGCTCTGAAAAGAGGCTGATTTCCGGAGCCACGACCGACATGGAAACCCCGCATTCATCCATCTTCTTAACCATGTTGGACACATTCTCCTTCATATCAATGTCTCTCCGTATCCAACCCCTGGTTGTCGGCCCCGTGTGGGCATGGGCATCTATAACCTCGATATCTTTGAGCGGCAGGCCTCTGCTGAAATCCTTCCACAGGGGTTTTTCTGCAAGAATGGGAGGCTCTTTAGAAAGCTTTTCCTCAACGGGCTCCAAGCCCAGCATCTTCTCTATATTCCCGTGGTATATGAGGCTCCTCTCGTTTTCCGTTATATTTGCATGTTCAATGGCAGAGATGGAAGCCCCGTAATGAGACTTGAATCCCATGCCGAAAAGCACCCTTTCAAGCCCGAACTCATCCCTCAGCAATTCTATCGTATCCCTCATGTGAAGCCATGAAGTCTCTATGGAAATGTTCTCCGCGCGCCACATTGCATCCACGCAACTATTAAAGTTACCCCACATGGCTTCGGTAAGGATGAATTTAATCCCTGGGAATTTTACTGCCAGTTCGATGAACCCCTGGTAATCAGCCGGACCGTTTGTATCCCTGGTACTCCACAAAACAACAGGACTGTAATCGCTTACTGCCGCAAGAATCCTTTCCAGGGTCCTCATTTCAAACCTCGAGGTACAGGGAAATATCCTGAGCGCACGCAATACTCTTTTTTCAAAGGATTCCATTAAAAATGAAATAGCCCCGTATTCATAGAAATTGGAAGGGGTGATAACGAAGGCTGGGATAAGTCTCTTTGAATATTCATCTTTTGATGAGATTATATTAAGAAGTTTCCTGTTGCCGTAAACAGGGTTGAAATCCAGCGCCTGCCTGTACCATACCAGGCAGCGGTCCACACCGAGATAATCCATGTGACTGACAAGATTGGACGGCTCCGGAAAATCCGGAGAACCGTAAGCGCCCTCTCCCACGCACCCGTTGACACTGAACTTTTCCATTTTTTCTCCTTGAAAGTTGGGTAAATTTCTGCTGCCAAATTGCGCAAGAAGTTCTTACCGGGCAAGGCATGCCGCACCATATGCCACTACAAACTGGGGTTCCTGCAGAACAATCAGGGGTCTCTCGATCGCCTTTTCTATAAAACCTTTTAATGCCTGGCTCTTTGCGCCGCCTCCGCAAAATACTGTCAGTTCATAACGCCGGAACTGCCTGACCATGCCCGCGACTCTCGATGCAATTGACCTGAAAAGTCCGGCGGCTATATCCTCTTTTCTTGCGGAAGAAGCTATGAGAGAAACGACCTCGCTTTCCGCAAAAACGCTGCACGTGGAATTTATTGCCACGGGAGATTCGGAACCGATGGCCAGTTGAGAAAAACCCTGGATATCGGTTTCGAAAACATGAGACATGATCTCAAGGAACCTGCCCGTTCCGGCGGCGCATTTGTCATTCATGAGAAAGTCAAGCACTTCCCCTTTGCCGTTAACCTCAATGACTTTTGTATCCTGGCCTCCCACATCGATAATAAGGGTTGCTTTCTCCCCGCACAATATATAACCGCCCGCGGCAGCTGCGGATATCTCGGTTATTATCCTGTCCGCCCTCCTGAAAATCCTTCTGCCGTAACCTGTGGAAACCATCCTTTGTATTTCTTCAACCTTAATGCCTGCATCCCCCGCAGCCATGTCCAGAACGTCGTTTGCACATTTTTCGGTATCAATGCCGGTTTTGACGAGGGCCTTGCCGATAATGCTTTTCCCCTGCAGTATAACGCATTTTGTCGTTACGGAACCGATGTCTATTCCCGCGTATATTTCCATATTTACCCCAGCATTTCCATGAAAGCTTCTACCCTTGTTTTGAGCTGTCCCGTATCCTCTTTGCTGAAATCGGTTTTCAGGAAAAGGAAAGGGATGTCCCTATCCTTGAGAACGCTTCTCAAAACGCCTGATGCCATTTCAAACACCTGGCACAACCTTATATTGTAATATATAACGCCATCAAGTCCATACCTTTCAACGGAATCAAGCACCGTGTTGATAAGCTTGTCAATACCCACAAAGCATGGGCATATACTGGGAGCTACATATTTCAGAGAGAGAGCCCTGATGATTCCCGACTCCGTTTCCTCGTCTATCTCGACGGGATCGTAAAGCCTTCCGTATGCGGAACATACTACGTCGGCGGAAACGCAGCATCCGGCATCCCCGAGGATATCGAGAATCTTGAAGTTGGGAAAAACTACCGGCGAACCCGCAAGGAGGATTTTTTTTCTTCCTGGCTCCTGCTCTCTTCCGCTGATTTCTCCATACAGAAGAGAAGCTTTTTCGGTCCATTCCGCCGGAGAAAGGAAGAAAGAAGAATTGGCCATTATGAAATAATCAAAGGCGTTCATGATTCCCGGTTTTTTCGCCCTTGCTTCATATATCTTCCTGTACATTCGAGTTCTTTCATTGGTTTGGATGCAGGCGTCGAGAATCTCTCTCCTTGCAGGTTTCACTTTGAACTTTGACTTCAGGTAATCGAAAAACTTCGTATATTCTTTCTCCCATATATTGACGTTTTCAAGATAATCGGTGTTTCTCGGGATATCGATAAAATATATATCTTTTGCAACGGGGCTCAGTATTTCGGCAAGCTTTACGCGTCCGTCGCACGTTGCAGGAATAATCAAAAGGTCCATCATCCGGTTAAAATCATGGAAGAAATCACCGCAGGCCGCTTTGACCATGGGACAGATATCTCCGGGAATAGCTTCTTCACCGCATTCTGCGCAATGGCTGTCAGCGCTGCAAAGGCGTACAGGATGCACCCCGCATGCAAGAAGGAGTTCTTCCGGAACGGTATTGCAGAAATACCCCGCCACGGGTTTCTTTTCCTTTTCAGGAATAGTACTCTTTGCTTTCAGGAAAGCATCGTAAAAAAAATCCGTTTCTTTGAGCCCGGATAGTTTTCTGTACTTTTCAATGGCTTCTGAATTTCCGGGAATTTCAGGAGAGTCTTTCCCCTTTGAAAAGAACTTCAAAGTCTTTCCGTAATCTTCTCTGATATATTCCTTGTTTTTCATTTTTTCAGCCTCGATTCAACTATTTTCCTGCCGAAAAAGTTCGCTGAAAGGCATCCGTCTCTCGGGCATATTTCAACACACCTGAGGCACATGATACATCCGCTCTGGTTGAAAACTCCGTCGGTCTTCTTCTCAAACATCTCTGTAAGACCCATGGGACAGGCCTCCGTGCACAATCCGCATTTATTGCACTTCACGGAAATCTTTTTCAGTTCGACTCCCGCTCCCCTGTTAAACCACGAATTCATGAGTCCGACAGGACAAAGATGGCACCATATTCTTCTTCCCCAGTAGAAAGCCGCCACAAAAATACCCAGAACAAGCCAGGCAAGTATTGTAAACATGGTTGTAATGGCTGTTTCAAAATCTTTCCATCCCGGCTTTATTAATCCGAAAATCGGGCAGATAAGCCTTGCGGGGCAGATCTGGCAGTAAGGAAGGAACCAGTAGCACTGGAACCTTGCAAGATGAGGCACGCCTATCAGGGCGGAAATAAAAAAACTTGTGCCGAGAATACCGTATGAGCCGTATCTGAGGCCGTTTCTGAAACCGGCTGGAAATTTCCTTGAGGGAATATTCATTTTTTTCCTGAGCATCGTCAGAAAATCTCCCACCGTGCCTATTGGGCACGCCCATCTGCACCATAGCCTTCCAAAGAGAAAGCATAAGAGCATAAAAAGAGTGAGATGTGGAAGGAGATATTTGAAAGAAGTCCGCCAGGTGAGGTTTTCTGAAATGAAATGGACTATGCAGGCTTTGAAAAGCCCCCCTCTCGGATTGAAACGGCAGACAAGCCCGGGGGGATAGTTTTCCAGAACCGGATTATCCCCGGAAGGCCATAGTATGGAGCCCCGGTCAAATTTCGTCGTGGAGATATAGCCTTCGGGCGCTTTTAATGCCGGAAAGAGATTGGCCTGCTGGGTGGTATGATGTTTTACCTTGAAGATATATCCGCCGTATACAAGCATGACAAGACAAAGAATCTGAACCGTTCTTCTTAAAAACGTGATTCTCCTCTTATTCATGATTTTGAATTTCTCCTTGCACGGCATACCGCAAGAAAAAGCAGTCCAAACATGGGAAGAAGATACCAGTAGTATCGAAAATCGACACTCCTGTCAACTTTGACGATAAGCTGGCCGACTTCCATGTCAAGAGACTCTTCCGTTCTCGGAGAATTCCCTATGGAAGCCGTTACTATGGGCAGGGTGGAAACCTGAGTGAAAGACCTGCTTCTGTTCACGCCCTCGCCGTAAGAAAGAACGTAATCCTTTCTCCTTGAGGAGTTAGCCGCAAAATGGACAGAAGCATCGAGAATGGAACCGTCGGGCCATTTTTCGCTGATCTCCACCATGACAGGGATTTCTTCCTGCGTCAGGGAATCGTGCACGGAAAAGTTTTTATCGGAGAGCACGGCTCCGGGAGGGAAGGAAACCCGTCCTGAAACATAGAAATCACCCTTAAATTGAGGATACTCGAATTCAATCACAAAACGGTTTTCTTCTGCGTTCGCACAAAGAAGAAATAGAGAAACAAGTATTGTGAATATTATATTCTTCATTGTGAGTTGCTGTTTATTTTAAGGATACATGACGACCATGCCGAGTTTTTTCTCGTTGTGGTAGCCTGACGAATCCATCGCCCAGAAACTTTTTTCCTTCAAACCGCTTTCTTTGTACCGGTTAATTCTGACATTCCAGACAGACTTTAGCATCGGCGCCAAAGTATTCAAATCAGAAAAAGGAACGGATATTTCCAGCGACCAGTTCTTATCCTTTTTCATGATAGAATACTTCATTCCGGGAAGGTTACACGCCGCAGCCTTATTCTCCCTGCCATACTTCTGGCATTTTGCGGCGCCCGCATACGGAAAGGAGAGGAGAAAACCTGACATCCCGCCGCTCTCCGAAGAAAGGATAATGTCTATTCTGTCCCGCGGAGACAATTTTCCCGTATCCTCATCCCTGCAGAAAACTCCCAGGTACAGGTTATCCCTGTCAAACGACATGAGAGCCCAGGTAGGATAAGAAGGTTCGGTCCCGGTTGAGGAAATAAACCTTGACAGAACTGCGGCGTTTTTCCATACCGGATCGTTAAGATTGCCGTCTATAGCCGGCGCGCCATTGGAGCGCCGAACCTGCGAAAGCTTTGAAGTATCAGGAATGGATTCCTTTTTTGCCCCGGCTTCCTGGGCAAGGCTGTCAAGGGTGAATGCCTTGAATTCCCTGCCGCCGCCAACCAGCCGGAACTTTATCTCGTAATTTCCGGATCTGATCCCCGGCCTTGGAGAAAGAGTAACCTGGAAATAAACCTGCCGGCCTTTTGGAATGGACATTTTCTGGGGAGTAACTGAAAAATCGAAGGAAGAACTTTCGGGGATGAGGCTGATTTCAGCGATTCCCCTGTCCATGTTGTTTTGAAGAAATACTTTGAAAGTCGTACTTTCCTTTACCACCAGCGTATAGGTTTCAGGTTTCACTATAAGCGAGTCGGCCTGTCTGAAAACGTTATCGCAGAGATGGGGATGCGCGCTGAAAGCAGACACAAAAAAGAGGACGACAACAAGACTCAGAGACCTTTTCATGAGATCCTCCGCAGTTTGTAACTGCTTCCAATATTGTATCATTTATAAGTTTTTTGTCCATAAGGGCTCTTTATGTGGAAAGATTAATGGGATGAAGGGAATACCGCTTCGCATCACCTCCCCTTACTTCCCTCCCCGTTGCATGCAAACCGGAGTCTTGCAGAAAGGCGGTTCTTCTTCCGGATGATATAATCGCTCATTGAAGAACGCCTTCAAAGATGTCATTCTGAAATGTTTCTGTTCAGAATCTCAACACGATAAACCATGGGCAGAGACTTCCCGGGATGACAAATAAGAGAGCCCCCCGGCCACCCGCAAAATTTGCCTGCTGTAACTTCAGGGCAGGGAAGGACGGGTATACGGGCGGAATGCCTTTCTTATGGGAGAATTTCCAATCTCATGACTATTGATTGACAATAACCCGGGGAAATTGTATAATCTTTACTTGTGTGATCATCATTCACAAATAACGATATTCCCGCCCCCATCGACTATTGGTTAGGTCACCACTCTTTCAAGGTGGCAGGAGGGGTTCGAATCCCCTTGGGGGCGCTTCAACATTCTTTTTTTAATGCAAACCTGCGTTTTTTGCCCGAAATTTCAATCTTTTTGACTTTTATCCCGTCTTTCCGACCCTGGAGGCAAGATGAAAAGAAAAGTTCTGATGTTAGAAGGTTCAGGCAAATTCTCGGTAAAAAAGCAGGATATGGAATCGCTTAAAGACTACGAAGTCCTGGTACAGGTTAAGGCCTCGGGAATAAGCCCCGGAACGGAGCTTGGAGGGATAAAACACATGAGGGCCAATCCTGCCGCCTTTGAATGGAGGCCTTTCGGATACCAGAATTCGGGTGTGGTTATAGATAAAGGGCCGGGCGTGAAGGATATTGAAAAAGGCATGCGGGTTGCATGCATGGGTTCGGGAGCCAGGCACGGCAGCATTGCCGCGGTTCCGGGAAATCTCTGCATACCCCTGCCGGAGAGCGTTTCTTTCCCTGAAGCCGCATTCACAAACCTTGCCGGAACGGCAGTACAGGCAGTAAGAAGGGCCGGGATAGAGTTTGGAGAAAATGTGCTCGTAATGGGACTGGGCATCCTTGGAAACATGATAGGCCAGCTGGCCGGAGCCTGCGGGGCCCACGTCGCAGGGGCCGATTTTTTTCCGCTGAGAAGAAAAAAAGCCGAGAAAACAGGTTTTGAGATAACTTTTGACACATCGGACGAAAAGTGGACGGAGACCTGCGGCGCATTCGCTTCCCCGTTCGGCTTTGACTGCGCCTTCATATGTTTCGGCGGGAATGCGACCCCCGCCTTCGAGAATGTATCAAGGCTGATGAAGGTTTCTCCCGACAGGCATATAATGGGAAGGGTGGTGATACCCGGAGGGTGCGAGGTAACCACGAGGTTCGGGGCAGCGATAGGAAACCTTGACATAAGAAGCTCGGCCCGCACCGGCCCGGGATACCACGACGATTCTTATGAACAGGGCGGGGATTACCCGAAGACTTTCGTTCCGTGGACAACGAGACGCAACATCTCCGAATTCTACAGGGCAATGGAGTCGGGAAGGATAAAGATGAAACCCGTGATAACCCACGAATTCCCCCTCGACAGGGGGCCGGAGGCGTGTGAACTTCTCATAGGTCATCCTGAAAAAGCCCTCGGGGTTGTTCTTAGACCCTGAGAAGTCATCCTTTGCTGAACCGGGCTTCTCCATTTTCAAGCATGAGGAATTCCGCAGTTTGCCGTATTCTATTGGACATGGCAATGACCTGCAGGACAAATTCTTCCATTGCGATTTTGGTTGCGAATCAGGATAAAAGAGGCAAGGGAATTATTATGGGATGAGAAGCTTCTGCCCGATGGAGAGGTTGTCATTCCTGAGCTTATTGGCTTCCCTGACAGCCCTGACCGTTGTATTAAACCTTCCTGCGACAGAACCGAGGGAATCTCCTTTCCTGACAGTATAATATTTTTTTTCCCGGGAGGCCGCAGGGGTTTCTATGGCTTTCACGCTCCCTGCAGGCTGCGTTTCCACGGCCCTGTTTTTAAATTCATTCTTAAGCCTGAAGATCTCGCTCTCCTGCCTGGTAATCTCGTCTATCAATACCTGTATATTCCTCGAATGGGACTCCTCCAGGGAATCGACCCTCGCAGAATTCCTTTCCATCTCCGATGAGATCCTGTTGACGGACTCACCGAGCTTTACCTGGGACTGGTTGACGGCGAGAAGATCGTTCTGGATGGCGGAGAGGTTCTTGCCGAGGGAAGCTATGGATGATATGATGTCATTGTAAGTCTTCCTGATGCCTTCCATGTCCCGGCGAATCTCAAAACCTTCCTGCTGGGCGGATGTCTTCTCCTTTTTCATCTCCTCGGAAAACTTGTAATCAAGCTCGTCGACCTTTCCATGAATTTTCCTTATCTCCTCGTCTATGGACGATATCCGGGACTCAAGAACGGTCTTTTCCTTCACGAGGTTTTCTACATTCGCCGACAACCTGTCCGTCCTCTCGGAAAGGGCATTCCTGCCGGATTCAACGGAGGCGAACCTCGAATCCGTGTTTGATTCCAGCGCCTTGAAACGTTCCGATATGGCCTTTGAAGTCGCGTAGAAATCATCCTGCAGTCCGGAAACCTTTTTATCCATCTCTCCAAGATCGCCCTGGGTTGCTATGGTTTCACAGCCTGAAAAAAGGGCGAGTATGCAGCCAAAAGAGAAGAGAACCAGTAATTTGCGTTCCATGTTTACTCCGCTATCTTGAATTCAGCTCTCCTGTTTTTAAACCAGGCCTCCTCGTTGCTGCGCGTATCTGCAGGCTTATCCTTGCCGTAGCTGACAGTGTGCAGCCTGCTGGGGGAAACTCCCAGGCCAACGAGAAACCTCCTGGCGCTGAGGGACCTCTGTTCTCCGAGAACAAGGTTATATTCCCTGGTCCCCCTTTCATCGCAGTGGCCTTCTATGAGAACCTCCATGGATGGATTTTCCAGCAGGTGCTTACCCATGGCGCTGATAAAAGGCACGTCTGCGCTTCTTACTTCGTAACTGTCATATTCAAAATGGATATTCGAAAATATGGCCGCCAGTTCCGGGCTTATCTCGGAAGGGGATTTGAAGACCTTGCCCTCCGGGATCGGATGGAGAGGGATCTCCTTTCCTTCCGTCGCCTGGAGCGCCTCGTAAGGAGTTGCCTTTCCGGCATCAGGGCTTACGGCAGAAGGCTGGGAAGCGTCCGCTGAACCTCCCTGGTTCAAAGGCTGCAGATCCTGGGAGAATATGGAAAGGGCAGAGGATCCGCCTTCTCCGGTTGCATCCTTCCCGTTCTTCAGGAACTTGCCGTTATCTTTGCGCGTTGACTGGCAACCCGCAAAGACAACAAGCATGGCGCAGAGTGTTAAAAGCATATAATTTCTCATATTACCCTCCTGTCGTGTTTTAATGTACGAACGCCTTTTTCAATTATACATCACCGGCCATTTTTGTCAATCAGCCGCCCCAGCCCGGGCTGAAAGAGTTGCCGCTGCCGCCGGTAAGTTTTCTCTTTTCACCCGTTACCGCGTCGAGCACTGTCACAGACCCCGGCTTTCGGCTGATATCCGAATAGACAAGGTGCCTGCTGTCCGGCGCCCATGAAACGTCTTCGCTTCCAGCCGCCCCGGCCACGACCCTTGTCTCCCCCGTGGAAACCTCGTAGACTGCAATGCCGTAGCTTCCTCCTCTCAAAAAAACGTATGCGATCAAATTTCCGTCAGGAGACCACGCCGGAGACGTGGAATACCCGGAAAGGTAGCTTATTCTCCGGATCCTCGTGCCTTCCCTTGTCATGATATAAACCTGTGCGCTTCCGTGCATGTCAGATACGAAGGAGATCATTTTCCCGCACGGGGAAAAAGAAGGAGAGGCATCCGTGGCACGGTTGCGTGTCACCCTTTTCAGGATCCTGCCGTCAAAGTCGGTAATGTATATCTCGGGCCCTCCCTCATGGCTTAAGACAACGGCCAGTTCTCCCGTCTTGAGGCATGGAGAAGCGCACGCGTTTAATCCCGGATGTGAAAGTATCACCCGCTCCTCTCCGGAAGGGATCTTCTTCCTGGCAAGTTTAGGCCATCCGCCTTTGTATGAAACGAAAAGAAGTTCTTTGCCGGGATAGAGCCACCTGGGATAGTGTACCATATATTTCGCATCGGTGAGCCTCTTGAGATTTTCTCCATCGTATTCTACCTGGTAAAGCTGGTAATTCCCCGTCCGGTCAGAGACAAAAAGTATACGGCTTCCCGCTATCCCTGGCTTTCCTGTCAGGTTAAAGACCAGGTCATTGCAGACAGCGTGTGCAAGCCCCCGGGGTCCGGACGGCCCGGGATACGGGTATTTTTTTTCAAAGAGGGCCTTTCCGCCGGGATCTCCCTCAACCCTTATGCCCAGTCCTTCTCCTGTCTTTTCTGCAATCATGGCCAGGCGGCCTTTGTATTCCTGTCTTGCGGTTGAAAAGTTGTCTGTAAAAACCGAACCGGTCACGGAAAAGTATCCGGAATAATCGAGGTCCC
>Ga0302245_1000381_pt1 | contig 38369 bp, 38 predicted proteins | sample AAG_UR_Thr_MG_FD_193512 | JGI IMG/M metagenome (GOLD analysis project Ga0302245, IMG submission 193512) | Enriched activated sludge microbial communities from anaerobic digester in WTTP, New Holstein, Wisconsin, United States - AAG_UR_Thr | ecosystem: Engineered > Bioreactor > Anaerobic >... | reverse complement strand
ACTCCGTTCAACGGAGCGGGAAGAAGTAATTTATTCTTTGACGGAGCAATCCTTAAATCAGCCTGCGAAAGCGGGAATCCACTCCCTGCTGTCATTCCCGCGGAGGCGGGCAGGGACGACGAATATTCCCTTTCCTTCCTGTCATTCCCGCGAAAGCGGGAATCCAGGGTCATGGATTTCATGTTCCCCGCAGCCGCTGGATAACCAGGGCGCTGGGTCCCCGCGTTCGCGAGGACGACAGAAGGATCTTCGTCATTCCTGCTTCCCATCCTGTCACCCCCGCGGAGGCGGGCAGGGACGACGAATATTCCCTTTCCCTCCTGTCATTCCCGCGAAGGCGGGAGCCCAGGCTGAACTCGCCGTGCCGCTGCGCTCCCCCGCACCGACTGCGTCATGCAGGATTCCGTCCGCTGCTTCGGGCCTGCCGCAGCACCGAGCATACAGCCGGCGGCACCGTTTTTCAACGGCCTGTTTCTCTATTAAAGAAAGGGCATCGCCTCTTGGGGGCTGATGCCCTCGTCTCTTGACCCGCGGCCGCGTGCAGCCGCGGGATCGACGTCAGATGGTAGGCACGCAGGGATTTGAACCCTGGACATCCACCGCGTCAGGATGGCGCTCTCCCCCTGAGCTACGTGCCTTTGGTTCCCCATCGGGGGCGTTCCTCTTAACAAGAAAATCCTGTGATGTCAAGCCGAATTCACCGATTTTGACCCGTTTGTCGCGGCGGCTGCATTGATGTAACGCACCCCGCGGAAAATGTACAGGAGACCGGACAGGATCGTGAAGAGCGCCGTCGCCCAGAAGAAGCCCCTGAGGACGAAGACATCGACGGCCATGAGTTTGCTCCTGTACAGAAGCGCGAAGGTGATCGTCAGGATCTGAAGGAAGGTGTTGATCTTGCTGACGAACATCGGCTTGACCTCGAAGGGGATCTTCAGCATGGTCAACACGGAGATTCCCAGCAGGATGATGACGTCCCGGCTGATGACGAGCACGGAAAGCCACGACGGGATGACGCTGCGGATCGAAAGGGTGATGAAGCAGCTGATCATGAGGGCCTTGTCGGCGATCGGGTCGAGGTATGCGCCCAGGACCGTCTTCTGGTTCATGAGGCGGGCGACGAAGCCGTCGAGCGCGTCGGTCAGGCCGCAGATCACGAAGATGACGAAGGCCTTGGAAAAGGACTTCTGGATGAGCAGAATCACCAGGATGGGGACAAGGAGGATCCTCAGGATCGTGAGAAGATTCGGAATGTTCATCGGGATCCTTCTCCGCCGCCCCGCCGGATCTTCCCGGCGGCCGGCAGCCGCGGCGCCGTGTTCACTTCACCACGTCCGGGCCGTCCGGTATGGTCTCCATGACCTTGTCCAGGCCGTCCCGGATGGCATCCTCGTAATCGAGGTACACGCTGGCTTCCAGTTCCTTGCGGAAGAAGGAGAAATGTCTCCGCTTGTTCCGGTAGTCTGTCTTCCAGAGCGTCGTGCCCGTTTTCGCACTGCGCAGCTCGAACTCCATGGAAACGGTGATCGATGCGTACCAGAGGAAATAGGAGATGCTGCACTCTTCCAGCGTGGAATACAGGATGGCATCGACGCCGAGGGCCTTCGCCACGACGGAGGGCGGAACCTGGCCGCCGGCGCCCCGGTTTCCCTGGTAGTAGGCGGCGAGCCTCTCGTCCACGAGCTTCAGCGGGATTTTCGGATATCCCTTGAAGTAAAGATCCGTGAGGAGCTTTTCCCGGAGGATCCGGGCCGCCGGCAACTCGGTGGTGCGGTTCTCCACGGGGAGAACGGCGATGAGGCGCGGCCGGTTCTTGGCGTAGTCCTGGACGAGCCAGTGGGGGATCTTCGAACTGCAGGCCGCCGCAACGAGAAGCAGCGCCCCGCAGAGGGCACACAGGCAGAGTCTTCGAAATCCGGATGGGTTTGCGATAATCTCTTCCTTTCCGCCCGCCGCTCCATCGCCGCGTTGCGGGCTTCCCGAATTCACTTGATGATCTGCAGTTCCACGATATCGGGGCCGACCCGCTTCACATGGAAGGACAGTTTCGACGTCCGTTCGAGCGCTTTCACCACGTCTTCCGCGGTGCCGCGGATATCGACATCCCACCGAACGGCGCCCCATTCCAGGCGCCGGGTCACGACGCGTTCGACACCGCCGCGGCCGGCCTGGAGCAGGTCCCGGAACCCCGTGTAGTCGCCGTACGTCCCGAATCCCCGGACGACGAGGGCAACGGTGCGCCGCCCTTCGCCCTCGGCCCGCGGGAGCAGTTCCGCCTTCTCCAGTTCCGCCCGCAGGCTCGGCAGATGGACGACGGCCCGCACCCGGACGAAGAGGAGATTCTCGTCCCTCGTCTCGCCGTCGATGCGGTAGGTTTCGACGAAGGATTCGGCGCGGCCCGCGATCTTCGCCAGTTTTTCCGCCTTGTCGGGCGGAAGCGGCGAGGCGAACCAAGCGGCGGCCGCTTCTTCCACGGCACGGACAAGCGCCGCATGGAGGGCCTCTTCCTGGGCGCCGGCGATGTTGGTGTCCTTTACGACCGCGGCGCCTTCCGTTTCGGCCGAAAACGTATCAGCCCCTTCGGATTCCGCCGGCTGCATGACGAGGGGAAGAAAAAAGACCAGGCACAGCGACAGGGCAAGACGAACCGTCTTCATTGCTTCTTGAGCTTCTCGATCTCCTCGCGGATGACGCGCTCGGCCACGACCGGGACGATCTCGCGGGCGATCCGCTCGGCGATTTCATCGATTCTCTTGGTGACCTCTTCGTTGAAGCCGCTGACGGTATAGGGCCTTTCGACGCGGCTCTCCACGACGTCGGTCAGTTCGTATACCGGCTCGCCCGGCGCCGGCTGGGAGCCCTGCTCATAGGCGCGGCCGTCGATGACGAGAATGCCCTGCCCGGTTTTGCCGTTGGGCTTGACGGGTTCCTCGTAGACTTCGGTGAGTTCGTGGATCGTGTCTTCCGGCCGCAGGATCCGGTCGTCGATGATGATGTCACGGTCCCGCTTTCCCTCGGACGCGGCTGCACCCTCCCCTGTCATGGGCCCCCCATTTTCCAAGTGTTTTCCCTGCATTGTTCCGGGCTGCCGGAGGTTGTTACCACAGCTCCCCTTCCGGTTCAAGGGAAAAGGACCAGGCGGTACACGCGCTTTCGCGGCACATCCATTTCGCGGGAGACGATGTCCGCGACGTCCCGCCGCGACAGCGATCGGTCCGCGAGCAGCGCCGCAGCGCGGGCGCGGATCTCTTCGTCGGCCGGCTCGGGCCGTGGCTCCCGGGCGCCCGAAACGATCAGCGTGATCTCGCCGCGGACCTCCCCTTCCCCCAGCCGGGCGGACGCCTCCGACACGGTCTCCCGGATCACCTCCTCGAACGTCTTGGTCAATTCCCGCGCGACGACGATCGGCCGGTCGCCGAGGACCTCCGCGATGTCCGCCAGCGTCTCCCGCAGGCGGCGGGGCGATTCGTAGAAGACCATCGTCTTCTCCTCGCCGCGGAGCGAAGCCAGGAAGGCCCTTCTCTTCCCCTTCGGCGAGGGCAGGAAGCCGTGGAAGACGTACTTCTCCGTCGGCAGGCCGGAGACCGACAGGGCCGCCACAACGGCCGAGGCGCCGGGGACCGGCACCACGCGGATGCCCGCGGCGACGGCCCGGTTCACCAGGAGATACCCCGGGTCGGAGATGCCCGGCGTCCCGGCATCGGACACGTAGGCGACGTCCAGCCCTTCCCCGAGCTTCCGGACGATGCCCTCGCTCTTTTCATGCTCGTTGAACCCGTGCAGGCTCGTGAGGGGCGTGCGGATCCCGTAATGGTCGAGGAGTTTCCGCGTGTGCCGCGTGTCCTCCGCGGCGATGAGGCGCACCTGCCCGAGGACGCGGACGGCGCGATGCGTCATGTCTTCGAGGTTGCCGATCGGCGTCGAGACGACGTACAGGACGCCCGTCCTTCCGCCGGAACGCGAATGTTCTTCGACATTTCCTGTTGACAAACCCGGCACCATTTCGGTTATATTCCAACCTTCCATAACAGGCCGGGTGCAAAATTTCCAGTACAGAGATTGCCGCGCCCGGCCGACGATGCCGCATGTCTTGCCCCTTCGGTTCCGGGACGGTCATGGAATCGAGAGGGCGGAGCTGTATCCCCACCGTGATCGACCTGCACAGCCACATCCTTCCGGGCCTCGACGACGGCGCCGCCGACTGGGAGCGCAGCCTCGCCATGGCGCGCCACGCCGCGGCGGACGGCATCTCCGAAATCGTCTGCACGCCCCACTGGATGCCCGGCAAGTACGAGAACCGCAGGACGGAGATCCTGGCGCGCCTGGAGGAATTCCGCGCGCGGATCGCCGAGGCGGACATCCCGCTCACGCTCCACGCCGGCGCGGAGCTGCATCTGGACGCGGCCATCGCCGCCCGCGTCCGCGGCGGCGAACTTCTCACCCTGGCCGACGGCGGCCGGTACATCCTGCTCGAACTTCCCGAGGAGGCCCTGCCGGACGGCATGGAGGACTTCTTCTGGAACCTGCAACTCGAAGGGCTCCGCCCCATCCTCAGCCATGTCGAGCGCAACCCCGTGCTGCGCAGGGACCCCGCCCGCCTCCGCCGCTGGGTGGAGACCGGCGTCCTCACGCAGATCACCGCCGCCAGCCTCGCGGGGCGTTTTTCCAACGGGACGCGCGAATTCGCCCTGCAGCTCCTGAAGCAGCGCCTGGCGCATGTCCTGGCAACCGACGCCCACGGCATGAGCACGCGCAAGCCCGAGCTCTCCGCGGCCCTGAAGGAGGTCGAGGCCGTCGTCGGCGCGGAGGCCGCGAACCGGATGGTCCGCGGGATCCCGGAGAAGATCCTGCGGGGCGAGTCCGTCGAACCGGACGAACCGCTTCCTTTCGAAGAGCCCGCCGAGGCCCTGCCGTTCATGCAGCGCCTCCGCGCAATCTTCCGGGGGTCAGGTCTTTAAAATTAGCGTTTTGCTTTCCGGGGACAGATTTAAAATCTGTCCCCTTTCCCGAGTGCTAATTTTCAAGACCTGACCCCCAACAGTTGATTGAGGTAAAGAAGCCATGCAACGAATTCTCGTTACCGGCGGCGCCGGCTTCCTCGGTTCCCACCTGTGCGACCGCCTCGTCGCCGAGGGCCATGACGTCGTCTGCGTCGACAACTTCTTCACAGGTTCGAAGGAAAACATCCGCCACCTGATCGGCAAGGCGAACTTCGAGCTTGTCCGCCACGACATCACGATGCCCATCTACCTGGAGGTTGACCGGATCTACAACCTCGCCTGCCCCGCCTCGCCCGTCCATTACCAGTTCAATCCCATCAAGACGATCAAGACCAACGTCATGGGCGCGATCAACACCCTGGGCATCGCCAAGCGCGTGAAGGCGAGGATCATCCAGGCCTCGACCTCCGAGGTCTACGGCGACCCCGAGGTCCATCCCCAGCGCGAGGACTACTGGGGCCGCGTGAATCCGATCGGGATCCGGAGCTGCTACGACGAGGGGAAGCGCGCCGCCGAGTGCCTCATGATGGACTATCGCCGCCAGAACAAGGTCGACACGAAGATCGTCCGCATCTTCAACACCTACGGGCCGCGCATGGCCATGAACGACGGCCGCGTCGTGAGCAACTTCATCGTCCAGGCCCTCCGGAACGAGGACCTGACGGTCTACGGGGACGGCTCCCAGACGCGCTCCTTCTGCTACGTGGACGACCTGATCGACGGGCTGATGCGGGTAATGGAGACGCCTGCGGACTTCGCCGGCCCCGTGAACCTCGGGAACCCTGAGGAATTCACGATCCGCAGCCTCGCCGAAACGGTCATCCGCATGACGGGCAGCCGCTCGCGGATCGCCTCCCGGCCGCTCCCCCAGGACGACCCGACGCAGCGCCGGCCGGACATCACTTTGGCAAAGGAGAAACTGGGCTGGGAACCGAAGATGCCACTGGAAGAGGGGCTGGCCAGGGCGATCGCCTACTTCCGCACCGTCCCCGGGGTCAGGTCTTGAAAATTAGCGTTTTGCTTTCCGGGGACAGATTTAAAATCTGTCCCCTTTCCCGAGTGCTAATTTTCAAGACCTGACCCCCAAAAGTTGCAAAGGACTCTCTTATGACGAACTACAGGAATATTCTCTGCATCGGCGCCGGCTACGTCGGCGGGCCCACCATGGCCGTCATCGCGAAGAAGTGGCCCGAGGTCCGCGTCACCGTCGTCGACATCAATCCCGAGCGCATCGCCGCCTGGAACTCCGACGAACTGCCCATCTTCGAGCCGGGCCTGGACGGGATCGTCCGGGAGACGCGGGGCCGGAACCTCTTCTTCGACACCGACGTCGCCAAGGGCATCCGCGAGAACGACGTCATCTTCGTCAGCGTCAACACGCCCACCAAAACCTTCGGCGCCGGCGCGGGCATGGCGGCCGACCTGCAGTACTGGGAAAAGACGGCGCGGCAGATCCTGGAGCACGCCGAATCCCCCAAAATCGTCATCGAGAAGAGCACGCTTCCCGTCCGCACCGCGCTCGCCATGGAGCAGATCTTCAACGGCGCCGCGAAGAACGGCGCGCGCTTCGAGGTCCTCTCGAATCCCGAATTCCTCGCCGAGGGCAGCGCGATCCGCGACCTCGAGAACCCCGACCGCGTCCTCATCGGCTCGCGCCAGACGCCGGAGGGCCTCGCTGCCTGCCGCTTCCTCGCGGACCTCTACGCCCGCTGGGTGCCCAGGGAGCGCATCCTCACGGCCAACATCTGGAGCAGCGAGCTCTCCAAGCTCGTGGCCAACGCCTTCCTGGCGCAGCGCGTCTCTTCCATCAACGCGATCTCGGCCCTCTGCGAGAAGACCGAAGCGGACGTCTCCGAAGTCGCCCGCGCCGTCGGCATGGACAGCCGGATCGGGCCGAAATTCCTCAACGCCTCGGTCGGCTTCGGCGGCTCCTGCTTCCGGAAGGACATCCTGAACCTGGTCTACCTCTGCCGCCACTACGGCCTGGAGGAGGTCGCCGACTACTGGGAGCGCGTCGTCCTCCTCAACGACCACCAGCAGCGGCGCTTCGTGATGACGATGCTCGGCGCCATGTTCAACACGCTCGCGGGCAAGAAGATCTGCCTGATGGGGTTCGCGTTCAAGGCCAACACGGGCGACACCCGCGAGAGCCCGGCCGTCTACATCGCACGGCGGCTGATGGAGGAGCGGGCGGAGGTCGTCGTCACGGACCCCAAGGCGCTGCGCAACGCAAAGGCCGACCTCGCCGGCGTCGAGGGACACGTGTCCTTCGTCGAGGACCCCTACGAGGCGGCAGAGGGATGCCACGCCCTCGCCGTCATGACGGAGTGGGACCTTTACCGGAAACTCGACTATAAAAGGATTTACAACGCGATGGAGCAGCCCGCCTTCGTGTTCGACGGACGCAATCTCCTCGACCACAGGCGCCTCTTCGAGATCGGCTTCAACGTCTATCCCATCGGCAAGCCGCCCCTGTGCCACTTCTAGATGCTGACCCCCATCCCAGTTAACCACTGCACGCACGAAATCGGTGGTTAAACAATCGTGACAAATCCATGCCGCTGACCCGCCTATCCATTGAGACGCAGACACTCCACGCGGAACTGATGGAGCGGCTCGGCGCCCGGGAGGCCCAGCGATCCGTCGGCAGCCTGGAGGGCACGTTCACCACCAAGCTGATCGGAGGAAAGGAATATCTCTATTTTCTGCACTACACGCCCGGCGGACGCCGGAATATCAGCCTGGGTCCGAACACGCCGCGCTTGGCCGAATTGGTTGCCCGGCACCGGGAAGGGCGCAGTGAAGAGCGGGAAGATCCCGTCGGGATCAGGGAATTGTGCGCCCAGCTCAAGGCAGGGAAGGTTGCACGTGCGCCCCGCGCCGTCGTGCGCGTGCTCCGGGAACTGGCGGATGCCTCCCTCTTCCGCCTAGGCGGCGTGCTGGTTGGAACCTACGCCTTCGGCTGCATCGGGAACCTGCTTGGCGTGCGGTGGGACGAGACGACGCTCGGCACCCAGGACGTAGACATCGCAGCGGCTCGGAATATCAGTGTCGCCGTCCCGAATCTGACCGCCGACATTCCCAAGACCCTGGAAAGCCTGTCCATGGGATTCTTCCCGATCCCGCCGCTCAACCCGAGGCATCCTTCGACATCGTTCGCCATCCGCAAGAGTCCCCTGCGGATCGATCTCCTCACCCCGAAGACGGGCCGAGAAGAGGACCCGGTCTATATCCCCAGATTAAGGGCGGCGGCGCAGCCGCTGAGTTTTCTCGATTATCTCCTGGAGGAGCCGATTCCCGGGGCCGTACTGGACGGGGATGCCGTCCAGGTATTTCTCCCTCAGCCGCTGCGATTCGCCCTGCACAAGCTCGTCGTTTCGCAATTGCGCGATGCCACGGCCGGCGCGAAGGCTCAGAAGGATCTCTACCAGGCATACCAGCTGCTGGCATGGTTCGGCGAAGAGCGCCCTTCCGAGATCAATGCGTCATGGGAAGAACTGACCGGGCGTGGAGGCCGGTGGCGCAAACTCGCCGAGGCGGGGAAAAAAAAGATGGAGCAGCGCTACGGCACGATAAAATAGCCGCTCTGCTCCGTCATCGCCCGGCAGAGAGGGAATGCGTGCCAAAACAGGGAATTTTTAACTTCGTGTTTCTGCAAAGGCTTCCATGCATCGTGATTTCACACCTCAGGAGGGTCCTATGACCGAAAAGAAGACGTCCCCCAGAAAGCTTTCGTCAACCAATACAAAACAGGAATTGCTCGACGCGTACAACCTACTTCTCGAGGAGGTTCGCAATCAGAAGAATACCGCCATGAAGCCTGAGGAAAAACGGGAAGAAAAGACGGTCCAGGCAGCCTTGGCTTCCGTCGAGAACATTTCCGCCGCTGACGTCGACCAGAGCATCGCGGCGCTCAAGAGTGAAATCGGGAAAGTGCTGTCGCAGATATCCGACAACCTCGCCACCGAATTCAATCGACTGGAAAGCCTCAAGAAGGCAATATCCTTCAAAGAAAAAGAGATTCAAGATCTCTATCAGATAGACAAAACCGCGGAAACGCTGGCCGCCCTCATCGAGGCGCACAATCGCGCAAAAGATGAATTCGAAGAGGAAACGGCGGGCAGGAAGGCTCAGTTGGAGCAGGAGATAGAAGCCCTGAACCGTCAATGGGCCGAAGACAAGAGACGACGCGAACTGGAATCGAAGGAGTGGTCGGCCGGCGAAAAGCAGCGACGGGACCGGGAGCGCGAGGAATTCCAGTACGATTTCGAGCGCGAGAAGAAACTCGTTCGCAATCAATTTGAAGACGAGAAGGCTCAATTGGATAAAGAAATCCACCTCCGGAAGGAACAACTGGAAAAAGGTTTTGCCGACAGGGAAAAAGTTTTGGCAGAAAAAGAGACCGAACTCGCCGAACTGAAGAAAAGGGCAGCGGCATTTCCAAAAGAATTGGAAAACGCGGTCAGTCAAGCCGTCCAGAATGCAACGGAAAAGCTCCTGTCAGAGGCCAAAAACCGGGAGGACCTGCTGAAAAAAGGGTTCGAAGGAGAGAAAAACGTATTCACGACAAAGATCTCGTCGCTCGAAAAGACGGTGAAGGAGCAAGCCGAACAGCTTGCAAAACTCGGCCAGCAACTGGACAAAGCCTATCAGAAAATCGAGGACGTGGCGGTCAAGACGATCGAAGGGGCGGCGCAATCCAAGGCTTTCGCCGGTTTGCAGCAGATCCTCGCCGATCAGGTCAAGAAACAGCAGGACAAGTAGGCAAACCCCGGGGGTCAGGTCTTGAAAATTAGCATTTTGCTAATTTTCAAGACCTGACCCCACAGCCTTGATTAAGAAATTATGACCAGAAGAATACTGGTAACCGGTGCAGCAGGATTCATCGGGTTTCATCTCTCGCAGCGCCTGCTGGACGACGGAGAGACCGTCATCGGCGTGGACAACATGAACGCCTACTACGACGTGAACCTGAAGAGGGCGCGCGCAGCCAGGCTGAAGGAGCGGCCCGGCTTCACGTTCATCGAAGGGGACATCGCCGACCGGGAGGAAATGGCCGCACTCTTCGCAGGGGAGAGGCCGGAAACGGTCATTCACCTGGCCGCGCAGGCGGGCGTCCGCTACTCGCTGGTCAATCCCCACGCCTACGTGGACAGCAATCTGACAGGCTTTCTGAATGTTCTCGAAGGCTGCCGCCACAGGGGAGTCAAGCACCTCGTGTTCGCCTCATCCAGCTCCGTCTTCGGGGCCAACACCATGATGCCCTTGTCCGTCCACCACAACGTAGACCACCCGGTGAGCCTGTACGCGGCCACGAAAAAGGCAAACGAGTTGATGGCGCACGCCTATGCGAGCCTCTACCGGATTCCCTGCACGGGCCTGCGCTTCTTCACCGTCTACGGCCCCTGGGGAAGGCCGGACATGGCGCTCTTCGTCTTCACGAAGGCGATCCTGGAAAACAGGCCCATCGATGTGTACAATGAAGGGAAGATGACGAGAGACTTCACCTATATCGACGACATCGTCGAAGGTGTTGTCCGCGTCGCCAACAGGATCCCCAAACCCAACCCCTTTTGGCAGGGCGATCGGCCCGATCCCGCTTCCAGCTTCGCCGCCTACAGGATCTATAACATCGGCAACAACAACCCTGTGGGGCTGCTCGACTTCATCGATGAACTCGAAAAATGCCTCGGAAGAAAAGCAGACAAGCGACTGCTTCCTCTCCAACCGGGAGACGTTCCGGCAACCTATGCCGACGTGGACGATCTGATGGCCGACGTAGGCTTCAGGCCTCAAACCCCGATTGCAGAAGGGATCAGAAAATTCGTGGCGTGGTACCGGGATTATTACGGCGTGTGAGACCGCACATTCAGGGACAGGCCCCACAGGGTCATGCAGTCGCTCCGTATCTGTCGTATCTGTCGTTTCCGCTCCCGCCTCCGCGAGGGCAGGCTGCGGCGGGGCTCCAGCGTCCTTCTCTGTCATTGGGAGCGTAGCGAAGCCTTCTTATGACCTCTAACAAAACCATCCTCGTCACCGGCGGCACCGGCTACATCGGCAGCCACACCTGCGTGGAACTCCTCCAGGCGGGCTACGATGTCGTCATCGTCGACAACCTCTGCAACAGCAAGGCCGCCGTCCTCGGCCGCATCGAGAAGATCGCGGGGCGCAGGCCGCATTTTCAACAGACCGACGTCCGGGACCGGCAGGCCCTGCGCGCCGTCTTTGCGGCCCATCCCGTCCACGCGATCATTCATTTCGCCGGCCTCAAGGCTGTCGGCGAATCCACTGCCGAGCCGCTCCGCTACTATGACAACAACCTGACGTCCACGCTGACCCTCTGCGAGGTCATGGCAGAGTTCCGCGTCAAACGCATCGTCTTCAGTTCCTCTGCCACCGTCTACGGCGCCCCCCCTTCCCTGCCGATCCAGGAGGACTTCCCCCTGGCCCCGGCGAGCCCCTACGGCCGCACGAAGAAGATGATCGAGGATGTACTCCGCGACATCCAGGCCGCCGATCCCGCGTGGCGGGTTGCGATCCTGCGCTACTTCAACCCCGCCGGCGCGCACCCCTCCGGCCTGATCGGGGAAGATCCCGAGGACATCCCGAACAACCTCATGCCCTTCATCAGCCAGGTCGCGGTGGGAAAGCTGCCGCGGCTCCGGATCTTCGGCAACGACTACGACACGCCGGACGGGACAGGGGTCCGGGACTACCTGCACGTCATGGACCTCGCCGCCGGCCACCTCCGCGCGCTGGAAAAAATCTTCTCCTTGTCGTCCCCGCATCCTTCTCCGTCATTCCCGCTTCCTTCCCTGTCATTCCCGCGAAAGCGGGAATCCAGCGCCCTGCTTGAATCGGGAGCGGCTTCTTTGTCATCGTCATCGTCGTCATCATCAGCGTCATCGTCATCGTCGTCTTCCTTGTCATTCCCGCTTCCTTCCCTGTCATTCCCGCGAAAGCGGGAATCCAGCGATTTGCCTGAATCGGAAAGAGGTTCTCACTGCCTCACCTGCAATCTCGGCACGGGCAGGGGGTACAGCGTCCTCGAGGTCGTCAAGGCCTTCGAAAAAGCCTCCGGCCGCACGATCTCCTACGAGATCGCCGGCCGCCGCCCCGGCGACGTCGCCGCCATCTACGCCGATCCGACCCTGGCGAAGCGGGAACTGAACTGGACCGCGGTCCGGGACCTCGACGCCATGTGCGCCGACGCCTGGCGCTGGCAGTCCATGAACCCGCAGGGCTATGCACAACCCCCATGTGGATTAGCTTAAAATTTCTTTTTATAAGAGAAAGATATTCATTGTTATGTCTCCAAATAAGAGATAGAACCTAAATCATGAAAACGATCATTTCACAACTCATCGATGATTTTCATGAACGGACATTGCCGGAACTGGTGCCGCGGAACAAGGAATTGCCGCAAGTTCAAGGCAAGGCAAATGTTATCATCGGCATGCGGCGTGCGGGAAAAACCTGGTTTTGTTATCAGAAAATGAAGGATCTGCTGGCCGCGGGCACCCCTAAAGAAAATATTCTTTACCTCAACTTTGAAGACGACCGATTACTGGAATTCAGCGTTCATCATTTCCAGGAAATGCTCGATGTTTATTTCGGGAAATATCCCGAAAACCGCAACACCCTCTGCTATTTTTTCTTTGACGAGATACAGCGGATCGATCAATGGGAAATATTTCTCAGACGCTTAATAGATACGGAAAACGTACAGATATTTGTTACGGGATCATCATCGAAATTGCTCGGCGTGGAAATGGCGACCAGTTTGCGCGGCCGTTCGCTGCCCATAGAGATATTTCCATTCAGCTTCGATGAGTTCTTGAAATATCACGGAATTTTTGCCGACAGGCCCCAAACGTTCGGTGCGAACACATCATCCCTCTTACGTAAAGCCATCAAAAATTACATGGAAATCGGCGGCTTTCCCGAAGTCCAAAAAACACGGAATGATCTCCGCATCGAAATCCTGCAAGGCTACATTGATTCCGTACTGCTTAAAGACATTATTGAGCGCCACAATGTCGGCAACGTGCTGGTGCTTAAACATCTTGTCCGGCATATCATGAATGCTTCCGGAGAAAAATTCAGCGTCAACAAGTTCTTTCATACCATGAAAAGCATGGCCATCAAATGCACCAAGAACAGCCTGTATGAATATCTTGAATATCTTTCAGATGCCTTTTTATTTTACAAAGTGCCGGTTCACACCCGATCTGAAAAAGCAAGAATGATCAATCCGGCAAAAATCTACACCATCGATACCGGTCTATTGAATTCCATGACTTTTCGCACCTCGGCCGATCGCGGTCACCTGCTGGAAACCCTGGTCTTCATGCATCTGCGTCGCGAGGGATATCATCCGGAATACATTTCGACAAAAGACGGGCATGAAGTTGATTTTTTGGTCGAACAAAGAAATACCCGAAATGCCGGACTCATTCAATCCTGCTGGGATGTTTCGGACAAAAGGACATTTGAAAGAGAGCTTCGCGGATTGAAAAGCGCCATGGGTGAACTTTCAATCCCGACGGGAACAATCGTCACATGGGATGACGAAACCGTCATTGACGGCAAAATCGAAGTCACTCCGATCTGGAAATGGCTTGTCACTGCATAGGGGAATAGGGCGCTGTCCCTCATTAAAAAAGTGCAATGTAAATATGCATTGGCATTGGCCTAAAGTCTAATATCGCGGTGTCTATGCACGGGCTAAGAAATGTGCCTCTGTTTTCAGGATCGCGTAATCGACGGGGCGGAGCTGTCTTTTTGTCAGTGTGGGGTTTCATCCCGGCTTTCCATTCTGTTTGTCACCTCTGCGAAAGCGGGAATGACAAAAACTGACAATCTTCCTTTTGACAAGTTAAACTCCAAAGCAACCCCCAAAGAAGGAGTCGCATGAAACCGGCAACGAAAGCAAAGAAACCGAACAACAACAACGTCTCCCAGTCGCCGAACGGCGAGGTGTTCCCCCTGCCCTCGCCCGCCGACTACGCGAAGGAGTTCAAGCGCCTCAAAGCCCGCGTCGCGAAAGAGCGCAAGCAGGGCCGCGAGATCGTCGTCGTCATGGGCGTCGACTTCGTCGGCGCGGTCATGGCCGGCGTCATCGCTGACTCGACTTTGGGGACAGATTTTAAATCTGTCCCCAAATCCACCACTGGGAAGCCCGGCAAGTTCGTCATCGGCATGCAGCGGCCCTCAACGCGCTCCTTCTGGAAGATCCCCTACCTGAACCGCACAACCCCCGGGGTCAGGTCTTGAAAATTAGCGTTTTGCTAATTTTCAAGACCTGACCCCCCCACAGTTGCCTATTGAAGAATACCTTGAGCAAGCCGATTATGGCGGATTGAAATATTGAAATTCAATTTGACAGAATATGATTCTAACTCTATAATTTCACTAATTTCACCATGATCCAACGTACATTATCACAAAAGCTATCCTCCCTCGCCGGGCAGTTTCCCGTGGTGACCGTCACCGGCCCCCGGCAATCCGGTAAGACTACACTTACCCGGATGGTATTCACAAATCATGAATACGCCAGCTTGGAAGAGCCGCACGAAAGAGAATTCGCCCTTGCCGACCCCCGTAGCTTTCTGAGAAGATACAAAAGTGGCGTGATTCTCGATGAAATTCAAAGGGCGCCGGACCTGCTTTCTTATTTGCAGGGAATCGTGGATGCCGGTGTGGACAACGGCAAATTTATCCTGACCGGCTCGCAGCAATTCCACCTGTCTGCAAAAGTCAACCAAACCCTTGCGGGTCGAACCGCCATTGTCAATCTTCTGCCCTTCAGCATGGATGAGTTGCGGGAATTACCATCACGCGACCCGTGGGTGTGGAGAGATCTTCCCGAACGAAGAGAAGCGCCGGTTGCCAATTTGGAAACCACCCTGCACCGGGGTTTTTATCCGCGAATCCATGACCAGGGATTGGCGCCCCAAGACTGGCTTGCCGGTTATTATCAGACCTATGTGGAGCGGGATGTCCGGGAAGTATCCAACATCGGCAACCTGGAGATGTTTCAACGTTTTGTCAGACTATGCGCCGGCCGCACGGGGCAGTTGCTGAATCTTTCATCCCTGGCCGCCGATTGCGGCGTCTCTCATACCACGGCAAGGCAGTGGATTTCGATTCTTCAGGCCGGATTTATCATTCACCTATTGCCGCCTCACTTTGTCAATTTTTCCAAAAGAATCATCAAAAGCCCGAAACTCTATTTTCTCGATACCGGCCTTTTGTGCTATCTCCTCCGCATCCGCGAGCCTGCCGATTTGACGGATCACGCGCTACGCGGGGCTGTTTTTGAAACCTATGTGATATCGGAACTCTTCAAGGCCTTTGCTCATCGAGGTGAAACGCCGCCGCTTTATTTCTGGCGCGATCGGACAGGCCACGAAGTCGATGTTCTTATCGATACGGGCAAACAACTTATTCCCATCGAGCTCAAGTCCGGAAGCACGATAAGCGACTCCTTCTTTCAAGGTCTCCGTTATTTTATGGCACTGGGGAAAAAGGTTGCGCGGACCGGAGTGTTGATCCACGGCGGCGATGATCTGTATGAACGGGAGAATTTCATGGTTCTCCCCTGGTTTCAGGTAACAACGAAATAGAAACGCTAATTTTCAAGACCTGACCCCCCGCAGTTGCAATGAAAGAAGAGACTATCCTGAGACTCATCGGTAAAGGCGAAACGGAAACAGTCGAATTCAAATCCGCCTTCGATCAGGCGGCGATAGAAACGTTGGCAGCTTTCGCGAATGCAAAAGGTGGCTATGTCTTGGTCGGCGTGGCAAATTCCGGTAAGATTGTCGGCGTCCAACTCGGCGCTGAGACGATCCCACAATGGCTCAATCAGATAAAAGCCAATACATCACCATCTCTCATACCCGATGTAGCGACGATCATCAGGAATCAAAAAGACATCGTGATCCTCAGAGTCGACGAGTTTCCGATAAAACCAGTAAGCTGCCGGGGGAAATACTTAAAAAGGGTCAGGAACGCAAATCATCAGATGTCCATTCACGAGATATCCGATCTACATTTGCGAAGTCATCAGACAAGCTGGGATTTCTACCCCGACGCCCGACATGGACTCGATGACATCTCTCTGGAAAAGGTAGAGAAATTCGTCGAAATGTCGAACCGGATCCGCCCTTATCCCATTCTGGACGATCCCTTGACGGTGCTCAAAAAATTTGAATTGATCAAGGAAAAAAGGATCTCGAACGGCTGCTATCTGCTGTTCGCAGCAAAAGATATCCTGTTATCCACGATAGAGATGGGGCATTTTGAGGACGACACTCTTATTCGAGACAGTACGACGATCCGATCGGACCTGTTTGGCGAAGTGGATGCGGCGCTGTCGTTTATTTTAAAACATCTGAATCGATCCTACGTCATTACCGGAAAAAAGCAGCGTGAGGAACGCTGGGACTATCCTCCTGCGGCACTTCGCGAAATCGTTGTCAACATGATCGTCCACCGCGATTACATGAGTTCGAATGATTCCATGGTCAGAATATTCGATGACCGAATAGAATTCTTCAATCCCGGGCACCTGATGGCTGGGTTATCGGTAGACCAGTTGATACGCGGCAACTACGTTTCCGCGATCCGTAATAAACAGATCGCCACGCTTTTCAAGGAGGCCGGGATCATCGAAAAATACGGTCCCGGTATCAAACGGGTGCTGGAAGCCATTCGGTCACACGGACTTGTGGATCCATTGTTTGAAGAGATCCAAGATGGGTTCCGGGTGACTTTTTTCAAGGCCACCCAGAAAACCACCCAGAAACCATCAACGAAGGACCGGCTTCTCGAACTCCTCCGTGAAAATCCGCACCTGACTCGCAGCGCACTGGCGCAGGCGCTGAGGAAAAGTGAAAATACCATCAAGGGCCATCTGGCTTCGCTCAGGTCCGAAAACCGGCTGGAACGAATCGGGAGCGATCGCGACGGTTATTGGAGAGTGAAATGAAGTTTGAACAAACCCCCCGGGTGATTAGCAAAGGAGACACATGAGATCAGCAGTGGAACCAAGGAAACCGGCGAACAACAACGCTTCCGTCTCCCAGTCGCCGAACGGCGAGGTGTTCCCCCTGCCCTCGCCCGCCGACTACGCGAAGGAGTTCAAGCGCCTCAAAGCCCGCGTTGCGAAGAGCGCAAGCAGGGCCCCGGGCCATTCCTGGGCCCGCTTCTTCCGCAACCAGGAGCGCCTGAAGGATCTGCGGATCGCCAAGGACCTGAAGGCCGCCCTCAAGGGCGCGGACGCCGTCGTCTTCGCAGTCCGGCACGAGCCCTACCTCAAGCTGACGCCGGACGATGTCCGCACGATGACTGGCCGGCCCGTCGCCGTCGTCGACTGTTTCGGCATCCTCGACGACGAAAAGATCCGCCGCTACTTCGAACTGGGCTGCGAGGTGAAGGGCCTCGGCCGCGGCCACGTCAAACGCATCAAGGACGCCGTGCACGGGAGATGAACAAGGCAACGATGGATAAGGCGCAGGCCCGCGGAAACCCCACGGCCATCCTCGACACGGTCCTGGAGAGGAAAAAAGGGAGAGAGAAGACCTGCGCCTTCGCCTGATAGAGACGGTGCGGGCGGCCCTGGACCGGCTGAGCAAAGAGACGACGTTCCAGGACGCCTATCTCTTCGGATCCGTGGTCAAGCCTTTCCATTTTTCGTGGTGTGCAAACTCGATGTCGTCGCTGTGCAGGGTAAGGCACTGCTGGAATAAACTGGGGCTCAATTCTTTGGTCAATCGTCAACCGTGGAGTCATACACCGGCCGAAATCCGGCATCTTTCTCATCAACGTCAAGAGCTCGTACCCTGGGAGGGAGCGTAGCTTTGTGACGGAACAGGGGGTGTAGTTCCAGGCCTTCGACCGTCTTGAAGTAAACCCATTCACTTCAAGGAGGCAAAGACGATGGAAGCAACACCGAGTTACGAAAAAGGAAAGCTGTACGATCTGGCAGTGCGCGAAGTGATGAACGACCCGAACCAGCCGCGCAAGTACATGGACCCCCAGGCCCTGAAGGAGCTTTCGGCCTCCATCCAGAAACACGGCGTCCTCGAACCCGTGCTCTTCCGGAAGGGCGGCGACGGCGAGATTTACCTCGTCGCCGGCGAACGGCGCCTCAAGGCCGCCCAGCTCGCGGGCCTGCAAACCGTCCCCGCCCTCTTCACCGAGGGTAATCCCGCGGAGATCGCCCTTGTCGAGAACCTGCTCCGCCAGGACCTGACCGCCGTGGAGGAGGCCGAGGCCCTCGACAAGATCATGAAGGATTTCAGCTACAAGCAGGAGGACCTCACCCAGGTCATCGGCAAGGCCCAGTCCACCATCTCGGAGATCCTCTCCCTCAACCGCCTGCCGCAGCCGGTCCGGGACGAGTGCCGGGGCGACCATTCCATCCCGCGCCGCGTCCTCGTGGAGATCGCCAAGGGCAAGCAGCAGCGGACCATGACGTCCCTGTTCAAGAAGTACAAGGACAGCCTGACCGAGACAAAGAAGACGGGAACGAAGAAGCAGGCGATGAGCAAGGCCCAGTCGCTGGCGAACGGCATGCAGGCCGTCATCGAGCGCATCCTGAAACTGGACGTCTCCGCATGGACGGACGAAGACAAGAACACGGTTCACACCGCGGCGCAGGACCTTCTCCAGGCCGTGGAGGAAAAGCTGGAAATCCAGGCCGAAAGCGAGCAACCCGGTGACAACAGCGCCTCCTGACCAACCCGTCATTGCGAGGCCCGAAGGGCCGTGGTAATCTCTTTCTGTCGTCGCATAAGCGGGGACCCAGTGTCCTCTCGTCTTTCCCGCGAGAGCCGGAATCCGAATCTTTTCCTCATCCGCCGAGGAGGTAATGGTCATGGAAAGAATCATTAAAATTCATCTCGAGAAATTGCCTGAGGGTGTTTATCTGGCGACATCTGATGATATCCAGGGTTTGGTTGCACAGGGCAGAACGGTTGCCGAGACACTGGAAATCGCCCGGGACGTCGCAAGAAAACTGATCGAGGAACAAGGAAGTCCGTCAGACAAACTGGAAGCCATCAGTGATTCGTTTGAATACCCCCTGATTGTGGGAGCATAAATGATGGGCAACTGTCCGGATTCAAGTATCAGGACATCGTGAGGCGTCTCAGGTATTTCGGATTTTTCTTCTTACGACATGCCGCAGGGAGTCATGAGATCTGGCACAACCGGACAACGGGCCGCTATACGACCATCCCGAATCACTCCGGTGACATGCCTCCAGGCACTCTCAGAGCAATTTTGAAGCAGGCCGGAGTTTCCATCGAAGATTTCTTGAAGAGATAGCTGAGTTGAAGATGTCATGGTGAGCCTGTCGAAGGATGTCATCCCCGCGCCCTTTTTGTCACCCCCGCGAAAGCGGGGGGCCAGCTCTCTGCTTTACGCGAACGACGAATTGGGCACGGACGGGGATTCAGTTCTTTTCTCAGTCATTGCAACACACAGGCCAACGCTGCCGTCCCTTTATTAAATCCAACACGTGACATTCATCGGAGGTCTCCATGAAAAAGGACCACCTGGAAATCATTCTGGAAGACATTCGAGGTAAATTCGATCTCGTTTTGGAAGGACATGACGTTCTCCGCAAGGAGATTCGGGATACACGTCAGGAACTCAAGGAAGACATCTCCGTCGTCAATCTCAAAGTGGAGGCCCTAAACCAAAAGATCGACAGTGTGGATGAGAAACTGACCACCAAGATCAACGAAGTAGAAACAAAGCTGACCGATAAAATCGACGCCGTCGCCGCCGACCTCACTGCCCACCGCCGCGACACAGAAGTCCATAAAACGATGTACCAGGTAAAAGAACCATGAGAACTTCTTGTCGTTGCGTTGAGCCCAGGGGGCAATGCGGCAATCTCTCTTTGTCACCCTGAGCCTGCCGAAGGGTATCGTCCCCGCGCATGCGGGGATCCAGGGCCCGGTCCCGATATTTCGGCAGTCCGCGTGCGTATCGTCCTCGCGCATGCGGGGATCCAGCGTCTTCTCAGCCATTGAAAGGATATGCCCATGACAAGCATAGACATCAATAAGATTGAAAAGCTGCTGACAGTCTTCAAGGATGAAATCAAGGAAGAATTCCGGAACCAACTGGGAGCCCCGGCTGAAAATTTTCAACACAAACTGGATCTCGTTGTCGAAGGCCATCAGATGCTGCACGAAAAGATCGATAGCGTGAAAAAGGACCTGGGAAACAGAATCGGCTGCGTGGAGAACAAGCTGGGCTCTGTGCTCGCCGAGCTAAGTGAAGTGAAGGCTAAGGGAGAGCACACTGCCGCCAAAATCGACGCCGTCGCCGCCGACCTCACAGCTCACCGCCGCGACACGGAAGCCCACAAAACGGTGTACCAGGTAAAAGAGCCATGAGAACTTCTTATCATCGCGAGGGGCTTGAGCAGCGGACTTTTAATCCGTTGGTCGAAGTCATCGCGAGGGCCACAGGCCCGCGGCAACCTCGCCCTCTCCGGTCATCCCCGCGCAGGCGGGGCTCCAGTGTTCTTTTGTCATCCTCGCGCCCCTTTTGTCATCCTCGCGTATGCGGGGATCCAGTGCCTTTCCAGTCATCGCGAGGAGGCCGCAGGCTGACGTGTCGATCTCTCTTTTCGTCCTTGCAGGCCAATGCCGCAACCTCTTCGTTGTCCCATTATCGACGTATAATTAATAATATTAATTACTTACAAATATCGGCGCGCCGATATTCTCCGATTTCACATCAAGGATCGTGTGAAGTTGCGGGACCAGTGACCATAGATATCCGGAACGGGAATGCCATAAAAATGGAGCAGGGACTTGATCTGGTTTTTGCAGCGGGTTTGCTTGCGGACCATGGCCTGTCGGGTCCGGATCAGGCTTCGGTCTTCCACCGTCGCCCTGGGAGGGACGTAGATCCCTTCCAATTCGCTGCTCCGGAGACCTCGGGCCAGCTTCCGGCTGTCGCTACGATTCCCCTTGCGGGCCCGCTCCTTGTCGCGGGTAGGGATGCCGGCCGGATTGACAACCAGGCAGGGAATCCCCTGTTCCCTGAGCTTGTCGTGAATCCAGAAGCCGCAAAATCCGGCCTCGTAGACGGCGCGATAACGCGCTCCCGGGAAATGCCGGCGCAGGTAGGAGACCAAGACCTCTACGTCCGGAGGTTGCGTAAACGTCTTATGTTGGAAAAGGGGGACAGATTTTAAATCTGTCCCCGGAAAGAAACGCTAATTTTAAAGACCTGACCCCCAAAAAAGAAGGAGCGTAATGAAACAGAAAAACAACAATTCCGTCTCCCAGTCCCCCAACGGCGAGGCGTTTCCCCTGCCCTCGCCGGCCGACTACGAGAAGGAGTTCAAGCGCCTCAAGGCCCGCGTCGCGAAAGAACGCAAACAGGGCCGCGAGATCGTCGTCGTCATGGGCGTCGGCTTCGTGGGCGCCGTCATGGCGGGCGTCATCGCCGACTCGGGGACAGATTTCAAATCTGTCCCCACCGGAGATTTAAAATCTGTCCCCTTTTCGCCCGGCAAGTTCGTCATCGGCATGCAGCGCCCCTCGCCCCGCTCCTTCTGGAAGATCCCCTACCTGAACCGCGGCATCGCGCCTGTGGAGGCGGAGGATCCCGAGGTGGCCCCCCTCATCCGCCGCTGCGTCGTCGAGAAGAAGACGCTGATCGCCACCTACACCTACGAGGCCCTGAAACTCGCCGATGTCGTCGTCGTGGACGTCCAGTGCGACTACTTCAAGGAGACGCTAGGCGACTGCCGCAAGGGCCGCGCCGAGATCGCCGCCCTGGAGGAAAGCCTCAGGGTCATCGGCGAGCGGATCGACCCGGGCTGCCTCGTCCTCATCGAGACCACCGTGCCGCCCGGAACCACGGAATACGTCGCCTACCCGATCGTGAAGAAGGTCTTCGAGGCCCGCGGTATCGAATCCGATCCGCTCCTTTCGCACTCCTACGAGCGCGTCATGCCCGGCCGGGAGTACGTCGCCTCCATCCGCGACTTCTGGCGCGTTTGCAGCGGCACGAACGAAGCGGCCCGGCAGCGCGTCGTGAAATTCCTCAACGAGGTCCTCAACACGCACAAGTTCCCGCTCACGGTCCTGGATCGGCCCATCGAGAGCGAGACCTGCAAGATCGTCGAGAACTCCTACCGCGCCACAATCCTCGCCTTCCTGAACGAGTGGAGCCTCTTCGCCGAGCGCAACGGCGTGGACCTGACGAAGGTCATCAAGGCGATCAAAGTCCGCCCCACGCATTCCAACATGATCTTCCCCGGTCCCGGCATCGGCGGCTACTGCCTGCCCAAGGACGGCGGCCTCGGCGTCTGGGCCTACTCGACGCTCATGGGCTTCGAGGACGACATCTTCAAGATCACGCCGATGGCGATCGACATCAACGACACGCGCTCCCTGCACGCCGCGGAGCTGGTCCGCGACGCCCTGCGCAACATGGGGAAGATCGTTGCCGCCGCAAAGGTCGTCATCCTCGGCGCCTCCTACCGCGAGGACGTGGGCGACACGCGCTACAGCGGCTCCGAGGCCTTGGTCCGCAAGCTGACGGAGATGGGCGCGGACGTGGGCGTCCACGACCCCTACGTGAAGCACTGGTGGGAATTCGAAAAGCAGGACACCTACCCGGCCCCGGGTCATTCCTGGGCGCGCTTCTTCCGCAACCAGGAGCGCCTGAAGGACCTGCGGATCGCCAAGGACCTGAAGACGGCCCTCAAGGGCGCCGACGCCGTGGTCTTCGCCGTCCGCCACGAACCTTACCTGAAGCTGACGCCGGACGAGGTCTGCAAGATGACGGGCCGGCCCATTGCCGTCATCGACTGCTTCGGCATCCTCGACGATGAAAAGATCCGCCGCTACTTCGAGTTCGGCTGCGAGGTGAAGGGCCTCGGCCGCGGCCACGTCAAGCGCATCAAGGACGCCGTGCGTGGAAAGTAGTCGTCATTGCGCGCCAGGGTCTTTTCTGTCATTGCGAGGAGCGAAGCGACGCGGCAATCTTGTCCTTTGTCATTGCGAGCGCAACGCCGCAATCTCGTCCCTCGATTTTGTCAGATGTTACAGTTCTTAACTCGCAAGGGTATTGTTTCAATCCACCGTATCGATATGAGATTGGAGTTCCGCTCATGAGTGCGATCAGCAGTCATGCCATTGTACAAACCAACCACATCGGAGCAAACGTCCAAATTCAAGAATTTGCCATCGTCCGGAATGAAGCACGAATCGGTAACAACGTCGTTATTCATCCGCACGTCGTGGTCAATTCAGGCGTCATCATCAATGATGGAGTTGAGATTTTCCCGGGAACCATCATCGGCAAAGAGCCGAAGGGAGCGGGAGCCTTGGCGAGACAACCTCACTTTACTAAGCAGGTAATGATCGGATCAAACTGCTCGATTGGGCCACATGCTGTCATTTTTTATGATGTTGAAATAGGGCAGTATACGCTTGTCGGAGATGGTGCATCCATCCGGGAACAATGTAGAATCGGGTCAAGATGCATCGTCAGCAGGTACGTAACAATCAATTACAATACAATCATCGGAGATCGTACCAAAATAATGGATTTGACACATATCACAGGCAACTGCAAAATTGGCAACGACGTTTTTATCAGTCTGACTGTCGGTATGACTAACGATAACCTAATTGGCGCTGGCGGTTATGATGAAGCACGCGTCAAAGGGCCAACCATATGTGACGGCGCAATGATTGGAGCGGGCGCAACTCTGTTACCGGGCATTGTCATAGGCGAAAAAGCGATGGTTGGAGCAGGCGCTGTTGTATCGCGAGATGTTGCGGCTGGTTCCCTCGTGATGGGCGTTCCTGCCCGAATGATTCGGCAGGTGGCCTTCTCCAAGTAATAATGAAAATCTATGCCAGTGATCAGGACTAACCTTCCACCCATACAAACGAGCCGCACGGTTTACGATGCGGCCATCATCCAATTTCCTAAGATTCTGGATGACAGGGGAAATCTCACCTTTGTTGAGGCGCGCCGGCATATTCCCTTCGATATCCAGCGCGTCTATTGGATTTACGATGTCCCTGGTGGCGAGTCACGCGGCAGTCACGCCTATCGGGAACTTCAAGAAGTGATCATCGCTCTTTCTGGGAGTCTTGAAGTGTTTCTCGATGATGGTATGGCGCAGAAGACTATCATGCTTAACCGCGCCTATTACGGCCTTTACGTCCCCAATATGATCTGGCGACAGATGAAAAATTTCTCTACCAACGCTGTGGCATTGGTGCTGGCGTCCCTTCCCTATGCAGTTGACGACTATATCCGAGAGTATCCCGAATTCCAAAGGATGAATAGAATACGTTGAGAACCACCGTCAAAGACTGCAAAATCATTGAGCTGCCCAAGATAAGTGAAAGAAAAGGCGCGATCACGCCGATTTACGGCGGCACCCACGTGCCTTTCCAGATCAAACGTGTTTTCTATCTGTATGATGTGCCCGGCGGAGAGGGACGAGGCGCGCATGCGCATAGAGCACTTCAGCAATTCATCGTATCTGTAATGGGTGCATTCGACGTAGTAATGGACGATGGTACGGAAACGAAGCGTGTAAGATTGGACAGAGCATACTACGGACTGCTCATACCGAACATGATTTGGGCACACGAGGAGAATTTCTCGTCTGGCGGCATCTGCCTCGTTCTTGCTTCGATGCCTTATGATGAATGCGAATACATCCGTGATTACGGCACTTTCCTGAAGGAGAAACGAAGTACATGAACATACCGTTTCTTGATCTGAAAGCCTCTTATCTAGAGTTGAAACCGGAATTGGATGCTGCCTATCATCGCGTCATGGAGTCTGGCTGGTACATTCTCGGACAGGAAGTCCAAGCATTTGAATGTGAGTTCGCCACTTACTGCGGTGTTAAGCATTGTGTGGGCGTAGGCAACGGCCTCGAAGCTCTGCATTTGATCCTGCGTGCGATGGAAATCGGCCCTGGTGATGAAGTTATCGTACCAGCTAACACCTATATAGCTACGTGGTTAGCCGTTACTTACGCAGGAGCAACTCCCGTTCCTGTGGAACCTGACGAAAAAACCTACAACATTGATCCGAACCGCATCGAGGCTGCTGTTACGCCACGGACGCGCGCCATTCTTCCCGTTCACCTCTACGGTCAATCTGCTGATATGACTCCTATTCTGCAAATCGCGCAATGCCACAATTTAAGGGTTATCGAAGACGCCGCCCAGGCGCATGGGGCAAGGTACAAGGGAAACTACACCGGTGGACTAGGTGAAGCGGCTGGTTTCAGTTTCTATCCTAGCAAGAATTTGGGCTCATTCGGGGACGGAGGCGCTGTAACTACTAATGACGATCTGCTGGCCGACCGCGTCCGAACCCTAAGAAACTATGGGTCAGAAAAAAAGTACTACAACCAGATCAAAGGATTCAACTCGCGACTTGATGAATTGCAGGCAGCCTTCCTAAGAGTTAGGCTGACCAAACTTGATGAATGGAACAAGCGACGAAAGGCGATTGCGGATGCCTACCTCATAGGCTTGGCCGATGAATCAGACTTGACGCTGCCACACGTGCCGGAATGGGCGACTCCTGCTTGGCATCTGTTTGTCATCCGTACTCGCAATAGAGAGCGCTTGCAGAGGCATCTGCATGATCTGGATATTCAGACAATGATCCATTATCCTGTTCCGCCACATAAGCAAGAGGCATATATTACAATGGCGGCGTTCACTTATGCGAACACTGAACGAATCCATCGGGAGATCCTGAGCTTGCCTATCGGCCCTGCCATGAGTGATGAAGACGTACGCTATGTCATTGAGAGTATAAAAAAACGCCCGTGAAAATCTGAGCGTGGATCGGACTGCTTATTCACTGAAGCACCTAAGTTATTACTTCTCATCCTGAATGCAAACAAACCCAACGAAGAATCCCTATGGACAGATTCTTGAATCCACGACAGTCGTCGGCGGATCTCAGGCCATAAACCTGATCTTAGGAGTTATTCGTACCAAGATCTTGGCCGTCCTCCTTGGCCCTGCGGGGATAGGCCTCATGGGTCTTTATACTGCTGTAACGAGTACCGTCAGTGCAATCACAGGCATGGGTATCGAATCCAGCGGTGTGCGCCAGATTGCCGCTGCTGCAGGAACCGGTGATGCATCGAGAATTGCGCACACCATCGCGGCCTTGCGGAGAAGTGCATTGGGCCTAGGATTCATCGGAATGCTCATGACAATTATCTTCCGTGAGCAGCTTTCGCGGCTTACCTTCGGTACTGCCGAGAATTCCTGGTCCATAGCACTATTGTCAGTTACAATTCTGTTTACGGCCGTCTCCGGCGGGCAAATCGCATTAATCCAGGGAACACGGCGGATACCTGATTTAGCCATGTTGAGCGTTTTGGGCAGTTTCTTAGGAACCGCAGTCAGCATCCCCATTATCTTCCTCCTTGGAAACGATGGGATCGTTCCCTTTCTCATCACCCTGTCGCTGATGGGGATCTTTTGTTCCTGGTGGTACGCTCGAAAGATTCCAATAGTGTCGATCGCCTTTCGATGGCTCGATACCCTTCGGGAGATAAAAGGATTGCTTTCGTTTGGCTTGGTATTCATGTCATCCGGCCTCATGTTAACAGCTGCAATGTATTTCGTACGAATCCTGCTGGTGAGGCAGGTCGGCATGGACGGCGTCGGTCTCTATCAAGCGTCGACTACGTTATCCAGCATCTACATTGGCATCGTTCTCAGATCGATGGGCATGGATTTTTACCCGCGACTCACCGCTGTCGAAGCAGACAATAATGCATGTAATCAAATGGTGAATCAGCAGACAGAAGTCGGGCTTCTTATAGCCGTACCTGGTATCCTCCTGACATTGACGTTTACTCCCTTAGTTATCCAGGTTTTATATTCAGCGAGTTTTATTCCTGCATACGAAGTGTTGCGCTGGCAGATCCTTGGGGTTTTCCTGCGCGTTACTTCATGGCCCTTGAGTTACGTTCTCCTGGCCAAAGGGAAAAAACTCTTATACTTCTGTACTGAACTGACTGCAAATTCTCTTCACGTTCTGCTTGTTTGGATCAGCGTCGGATATTTTGGACTCCCGGGCGCGGGCATGGCCTTCTTCGTACTATATGTTTTTTACACGATACTGCTTCTTGTCATCGTCAACCGCATAACGCAGTTTCGCTGGACTCCAAGTATTCTGCGCATAATGGCTCTGGCCTGTCTGAGCATAGCCGCCACCTTCTTGCTCCCGCATTTCGTTTCTCAAATATCGTCACTAGTAGCTGGAGCGCTCTTGATACTGATATCAACAGCATATTCTCTGCGTGCGCTATATCAGCTTGCGGGACCTACATGGATCGCCGCGTCCTGCAGAAAGTTGAAGGCCCGTTTAGGTGACTGATAATTCTCATAATCCTCTTAATATATTACTGATAGGTGAGTACAGCGGTCTCCACAACAATCTAAAACAGGCGCTTCAGCGACTTGGTCATCGTGTCACATTGATCGCCGACGGTGATTTCTTCAAGAATTTCCCCGCGGATCTCCCCTTAAGAAGACCAGGCAGATCGTCTTTTTTTGAAAGCAATAAGCTGCTCAAAGTAATCTATAGGACGACACAAAAGGTAGCAACGTATTTTTGGCTCACGGAAATAATTCGATCTATAAGCCATTACGATGTGATTCAATTTATAAACTATAGAGTATTCTATTCCATTTTTGAAAGGCGATTGATCAAGGAGATCCTCACTAAGCATCCGTGCGTTATTCTTCTTGGTGCGGGTTGCGACTATGACTATAAGACATATTCACGTTTGCTTCCGTATTCTCCTTGCGCGACATGTGTTTCATACGACCAACGATGGTATGCGCGATGCAAGCATGGAGATACGACGGCCCGCGATATTCAGAATTTGTTTAGCACTCACGCTAAAGCCATCCTACCCACGGCCTATGATTACTCGTATACTCTGCTAAGAGACGAGCGCGCACGCCATGTTGTTCGCGATATAATTCCCTTTCCAGTGCCTATCGATTCGTATCGGCAGCACGAAGTCGGAGAACACAAGAAAATTGTCTTCTTCCATCCCGAGAACAGAGAGGGTTTTAAAGGAACACATCTCATCCGCCGAGTGTTCGAGAGACTCAGCAGCGAACGTGACAGTAATGCCGCGTTCATTATACGCGGTAAGATGTCCTTTCCGGACTACCTCAACTTCACGGACACTGTTGATGTCCTGGTTGACCAAATCTACTCTCAAACCTACGGTATGGCTGCGACCATAGCGCTAGCACAGGGGAAAATAGTGCTCAGTGGCATGGAAGATAGAGCGCGCGAAGCGTCACCCCATCTTCGGGCTTGTCCAGTCATAAACATCAGACCAACCGAAGAAGATATATATGATGCAATTCTGTCGTTAATTACATTGCCCCGTGCAGATCTCCGACTTATTGGACAACATTCGCGCACATTTGCAGCGAATGTCCATGACGCGATTCATGTAGCTCGGCAATACGAGAACATATACTATGAGTGCATTTAATCCTAGTATCTCCTCGATCTCAAAAATAGCGTTTCTCTTCTTGCTCTGCATATCCTTCACTCTTATTAACCCAGTTTTTACTATTCTTTTTTATACCATTTATCTAGTGTCATCAAAAGAGCGTCTAAACATCCTAGACACAAAGACGTCATTGCATATTCTGGCGATTGGCTTTGCTGCGTTTCTTGGCTACATCAACGTGACAAAAGAACTAACATCAGATCTCTACGTTTATTACCTCGACTTCATTAGCCATGACAGCTACAGCGATGCGCCGCAGCTTATCACAATCATCAAAGATCCTTTTTTTGTCTACGGCACATTCCTATTCAATAAGTTATCTGCCGGCAATTTCAAATTGTATATTTTTGGAATCACATTTATTTCATATCTCCTCTTGTTTCTTTCGTATATCAACATCCTATATGATGATTCTCCTCGCGAGAAATCACACGTGATCGCTTCTCTGATTATGCTTCTCCTGTTTTTCGAATTATTCAGTCTTTCGGCTCATCTTATACGATACTTCTTAGCCGGTTCATTGTTTTTCTATGGATTTTCATTGAAACAACTCAAGAAGAGATTTTATGTCGTGTTTTATCTCAGTGCTATATTGATACATAGTTCCGTTGCACTTTTGATTTTGATGTCATTCGTGCCGTATCTTCATTCAAGAGGTCTCTTCTTCAATCTGCTGCTTGTCATTACAGCTCTGTTATTAGGTTTCTTCATTTCAAAAATATTCAATTTTAATTTTGGCACTTTTTCTCAATCGCTCTCCTTTCTCGATACTCCACTTGATCGCATCAGGCATAGCTACATTATAGAGGGGGACGTCAGTGTCTTTCAAACCTTCGCGGCACTCGTAGTATGTGTTATCGTACTCGCCATATGTTATTTAGAATCCAAATATCAAGTAGCACCGCGCCTTGCGATCTTAGCGCAGATCTTCTTCGGCATACTAGCGTTTGCGATACTCGTTAACGAACAACTCCTCCTGGCAAGGAGGCTATTCTATTATTTATATTTCTTAATGCCACCAATGATTGTCCTTATTGCCAAACAAATATTTGAGAAGCATTCTCTCCGTAATCTCTTCTATTGTTCGTCAATTTGTATATTGCTGCTACGTTTTATCTACAAATATGCGTACGGCACGTTCCAATACCTTCCACTTCATGACCTGGTTGTTACGCCTGCCATAGTGGTCTTGCTGAACGGATAATCATGATTATCACCTGGGTTACGCGCGCTTTCTCCAATTATCGCATTCCTCTTTTTAAGGCATTGGATGACATATCAGGAGGTAATTTTCATCTGATCTTTAGCGGTACTGTCAATTCACCGCATCTTATTGATAAAGTTCAAGAGATACTTGGTGATCACGCTATTCCGCTGGCCGGTGAAATCACTATTGGCGGAGTGAAGTCCGATAATGCAGCAATGGCTAATAGTTTTGTTCGAATTCCATTTCAACCTGGACTATTGAGAACTATATTACGCACGAGGCCTGATGTTCTGTTGTCGGACGGTTTTTTTCAATGGACCTACGGACCTCTCTGGCTGCGAGCCAAATACGGGATCCCGCATATCATGTGTTATGAGCGCACCGCATATACGGAACGTAATGCTCAATGGTATCGAACATTGTATCGCAAAGTCGTTCTTAGATGGATAGATAGGATCATTTGTTCCGGAACACTCTGCGGCCAATACATTGAGTCGCTTGGGTATCAGCGGAGCAAGATATTATATGGACACATGGTGGCAGATGTAGGCGGTCTACGTGAATCGATATCTAAGATGAGTCAAACAGAGCGAACGCGAGTGAGAGAACAATTTCGAACCCGCTATATTATGCTTTACACTGGCCAGATTATACCTCGTAAGGGAATCAGAGAGCTACTAAACGCTTGGCGTTCTAGTCTTCTATGCAACAATCCGGACATAACCCTACTGCTTATCGGTGATGGTGGTCAACTATCTGACATGATAAACTTATGCAGCGGGATTGGAATCAACAACGTGAACTTTCTCGGAAGGATTCCATACGATGATGTTGGCTCCTTTTATGCCATTTCGGATGCATTCATTATTCCGACTCTGGAGGATAATTGGTCCCTCGTTGTTCCGGAAGCTATGGCGTGCGAACTCCCTATCCTGAGCTCGCAGTATAATGGTTGCTGGCCTGAATTAGTTACGAAGGCTAACGGTTGGGTATTCGATTCTCGCGATCGTACTGCCTTTGCTGAATGCCTGAACGCAGCCTGGTGTAAGAGGGAGATATGGAAGTCAATGGGCAAAATGTCTTCGAATATCCTATCCGAGCATACTCCCCAAAGAGCCGCAGTGACGCTCTTTAGTGCCTGCCAGACTGTAACGCATGCTATTACGCAGCAGAAGGCACGATAGTGATTTCTTTACTGACAGGAGATCTGTAAGTGGCAACTACTTTTCGCGATTCTATTGCGCTCTGGGGCCGCCGTCACGTGATTGGACATTTACCGCCCCGGCTTAGGCGAGCACTGCTCGGCAGGATTCCTTTGCTCGATGCCAGGACACAATGGTGGCAGGCAAAAAATCCATACCGAGATGAACCGCCCTACTCGACATACGAGTCACCATATCCAGTAACATTAGGGATAGTGCCTGAGTTTTGGCATCGGCATCAGTCATACATTGCGGCCTGCAAAGACTTAAGGGTTTCCTACAGACTTGTTAATCTATTAACGCCGAATTGGGTGGCGGAACTGAGGCGCTCAGGGTGTCACACACTCATGACTTGGCCGTCTGTTCAGGTTGGAATATGGAAGGCCCTCTTCGACGAGCGGCTGAAAGTCGCCCAACAGGTGTTTGGCATGAAGCTACACCCCCAATATGATGCTCTGTGGCTGTACGAGAGCAAACGCCGAATGGCGTACTGGTTGCAGGCCCATGGGATTCCCCATGCAATGACGTGGATCTTCTACGATCAGGGTGACGCGCGCGCATTCGCACGGGATTGTGCATTGCCCATCGTATTCAAGACTGACAGAGGTGCAAGAGCATCGGGTGTGCACATTATTCGTAATAGAGATGATCTGGTGCGTCTAATTGATCGCGTTTTTCGCAAGGGAATCCTGCATGGCGACGGCGAAGCACGAGACTACGAATGGGGATCCGTTATCCTGCAACGTTACATACCTGATGCAAGGGAATGGCGTGTAATCCGTATCGGAGAATCCTACTTTGCTCATCAGAAGCTCAAGAGTGGTGAATACCACAGTGGCTCTGACATGGTTGGCTGGACGACACCGTCAAATCGGCTCCTGGATTTTGTCCGCGAGGTAACGGAGATTGATTCATTCGAATCCATCGATATTGATATCTTTGAAGATCAGAATGGATCTTTTCTAGTTAATGAACTCCAGGCTTTGTTTGGGGCATTTCGAGAATACCAGATGTTGGTCGACGGCAAGCCTGGCCGTTATCTTTGGTCTCCCCGTAAAAAAATGTGGACCTTCGAAGAAGGTTTTTTCTGTCATAATGCCTGCTGCAACTTACGTGTGGCACATGTCATGAAACAGGATGGTTATGACGTCGAATTGCCGACGATGAGAGGGCAAGTGTCAGATATGGACCGTATTTCTCAGTCCAATTGCCCCACCTAGCAAGTTCTGTTCTTCTCGGATGCGGTTCTCCCATTGTTTAACTGTCTCGTTTCTTTTAACGAACGTGGCAGTGCGTTAACACGCATGAGAGACTTCATAGCGAATCGTCGTTCAGATACTTGAAGGAAGATTCGTTAGTTTACGATTTGATAGAAAGGCGACGGCATGAACATCGGAATCTTGAAGGAACGAAAGAAAGATGAACGACGGGTTGCCCTTAGACCCGACCAAGCACACGTACTGATCCGATTGGGGCATAGGGTCTTTGTTGAGCGCGGCGCAGGATCGTCGGCTGGATTCCCGGATTCACACTATGCACCTTCCATCGTGGTAGATCGCGAGGAACTCTATGATGAGTGCACGTTACTATTGAAAGTGAAGAGTCCTGAACCGCACGAATATCACATGCTACGAGACAAGCACGTTTTGTTCTGCTATCTGCATTTTGATGAAAACCTTCCGCCGTCCAATATTAGGCAAATTATTCAGACTGGTGTTACGGGCATAGCGTACGAGTGGGTAGAAAAGGATGGACAGTTTCCGCTTCTGCAGCCCATGAGTGAATTGTCTGGCTCGCTATATGCGCTCAAGGCCATGAGTTTCTTGATGGAGCACAAGGGAATCATCGGCGCCACGTACAGCAATGTTAAAAAATCTCCGATAGCTGCGGTCATAGGCATTGGAAACATTGGCAGAAATGCGGTGGCCGCTTTTATCCGCAACGGATTCGATCTGGTAATCGTTGACAAGCATCCCGAGACATTAGATAAGCGCATTTGCCTGCGGATTTCACCAGGTGAATGGCAGAATACCAAGGCACGCGCGCGAATAATTCCTATGGACGAAGGGAATCCTGACAATTGCATCAATGAACTGCGAAAATACCTACCACAAGTGGATATTCTCATTTGCGCAGCTGTTCGACGCACAACGTTCCCCAAGACGAAGTGCGAGTATCTCATTGACCGTTCGTCCGTAACTTTAATGCAGCCTCGGAGTGTAATATGTGATGCCACTGCGTGTGATCAGGACCTGATTGAGACCGCTGTATCATCAGCCAGTCTCACTGAATATTACTTCGAAGGGGGAATTTTGCACTATAACTGTGACCACATCCCCTCACTTGCCTGTCAGACAGCGACACAGCTGCTGACTGACGCCACTTTTCCTTATATCCTGGAATTAGCGAGTGGCTTTTCGTCCGCAGTTCAAGCCGACAAAGCACTTTATCGTGGCGTCATGTGCTATCGCGGCACGCTCACTCACGAATATAGCGCTGCAAAAAAGTCGCTTTCGTGGCAGAGACTAGTTAATTTACTGTAGCATGAGAATACATCCCTTTTCCTGCTGAATTATGCTCAACAAGCTAATGAGTGTCTATAGGAGAATCATGTGCATCGCCTCTGCTGCATATGCCAGGAAATTACTCATAGGGCGTGGATTGAAAGTTGGACGTAATTTTTCCTGTGATGTGCGAGGCGTAATAATCGATCCGACTCATTGCTGGCACATTGAAATTGGCGATAACGTGACGTTAGCACCCAGAGTTCACGTATTAGCGCACGATGCTTCTACCTACGCTTTCTTTGGCGCAACTAGAATTGGAAAGGTGAAAATTGGAAATAATGTTTTCATTGGCGCTTCGTCAACAATCCTGCCTGGTGTATTCATTGGTGATAACGTCATCATCGGAGCAGGTAGCGTCGTGACGAAAGATCTTCCTTCAAATTCGGTTGTTGCTGGCAATCCAGCACAAGTATTGTGTTCACTTTCTGATTTTCTTGCCGGGTATCGTGCAGAAATGCTTTCTGTACCTCTATTTGATGACTCATATAGACACGAATATGGGGTTAGTGACGCGAAAAAGGCTGAGATGAACGAGAAAATGGCCCAAAGAATAGCTTATATTGGAACGCGTCGTTCAGCAAAGTAGCCCCATCCACTTGCCTTCATGTTTCCATGCGTATCCTGATCTGTCATAATGAGTATGCCGCACCAAGCGGTGAAGAACATGCTATCCGTGCACTGGGTGAATTGCTTCACTGTCGTGGTCATGTGGTTGACTTTTTTTTGAGATCTTCCACCGGAATCCGAAGCACGCAGGATAAAGTCAATGCGTTCTTTTCCGGCATTCACTCGCCAAATGCCGTAGCGTCATTACGGAATGTCTTGGCCGTTCAACGTCCTGATGTGGCTTTTGTGCAAAATCTCTATCCCTTCCTTTCTCCTTCAATTCTGCCGCTCCTTCGTCGCGCCGGAATCCCCGTAGTAATGAGGTGTCCCAACTATCGCCTCTTCTGTCCGAATGGTCTCTTCCTAAGCCATGAAGAACTCTGTGAACGCTGCTGCGGCGGTCACGAGTATTGGGCCATCCTGCGGAATTGCGAATCCGCATGGCTGAAGAGCATCGGCTACGCTGCCCGAAACGCGACTGCCCGATTGACCGGACGCATTGTGGATAACGTAGATTATTTTATTGTCTTGTCGCAATTCCAGCGCCACAAGTTTATCGCAAATGGTTTGTCGGAGGCACGAGTCAAGATTCTACCCAACATTTCACCGCCGCTCCCGTGTATTGCGGAAGGTTCGGCATCTAAGGATCTGGGCACACGGGTCACCTTCGTCGGCCGTGTGAGCCCTGAAAAAGGCATCGAAGATTTTATTGCAGCTGCGCGGATGTTGCCTAATATACCGTTTGTTGTAGTTGGTAATTACGACAGAATGTCCTCCTTGCTTCGCCAGAGTCCAACGAACGTGACGTGGACCGGTTTCTTGGCGGGTGCGGCCCTTGACGACGCTTACAGATCTTCCAGGATCCTCGTAATTCCCTCCCGCTGCTTCGAGGGATTCCCAAACGTTATTACGCGGGCCATGATGTTCGACCGCCCCGTAATTGCCGCACGCATTGGCGCGATACCCGAGATCGTGGCTGAAGACGTGACCGGCTTACTGTATTCACCGCAATGCGTCGACGAGTTAGTCACGAAAATTCGACTCCTCTACCAGGATATCGATCGTTGTTCGCAAATGGGTTTGGCTGGGCATGCGAAAGCCGAGCGCTGCTACAGTCGCGAGGTTGTTGGTCGGCAACTGGACGCACTCCTGACCCAGGTGCTTAACCTTTAGGCAGAAGAGGCGTGCTCTCGACTGACCAATCGTAATGATTTCTTACTCACTGGGGTTTCCATGAACTCTGCTATGAAAACTGTGATTCTTTTCGCCGTCTTCCTTCATGGGTTTCTATACGGCTGCATCTCACATACGCAAGGGGCGATTTATGAGGAAAAAGGAGTTACCACTCTTTATGTCGCAGAAGATGGAAATGATCTATGGTCTGGAACGATTCCCCTGCGAAATATCGCCGGTAACGATGGTCCGTTCGCAACGTTAGGAAGAGCACGTGACGCGATCAGGGTGCTGAAAATAAATGGAGATCACAATGATTTCAAAGTCTTAGTCCGCGGAGGCCTTTACCACCTTTCCGAGACACTGACTTTCACCTCGGCCGATTCGGGTACGAAAGATCATCCGTTGATTTTCAGGGCTTTCGAAAACGAAAATCCGATCCTTCGCGGCACCATAGCAGTTAAGAATTTGAAGCCTCACAAAGGCCAGATTTACAGGGTTGGTCTCAGGGAGACGATACCGCGATCAAAATCGTTCCGTCAACTATTTGCAGACGGTAGACGTCAAATTCTAGCGCGCTTTCCTAATTATGACTCTTCGCATCCTATCTCGGGAGGTTATCAATATGTTGAGAATGCTGCAGTCAACCAGAATAGAAGAAGTTTCGTCTTCAAGCCTGGCACAATAAAGAACTGGAATACCCTGCAAGACGCCGAAGTATTTATTTTCCCGGGTCCAAACTATTGGAACGATATTTTGCCTATTGAAAAAATAGATTACGCCAATAACATCGTCACTCTTAAGAAGAATGCTTCTTTTGCCATCACCCATGGGAATCGCTATTATTTCCAGAACATTTTCGATGAACTTGATTCGGCGGGCGAGTGGTACCTTGATCACTCGGAGAGCGCACTTTACTACTGGCCTTCTAACGAAAGGGACTTGGCTTCGGTTGAGGTCCCTGTATTGAACTCAATAGTTGAGGTCGCTCATGACGAGAACGAAGCTGCACCTTCCGACATCAGGATAGAAGGCTTCACATTTGAAGGTTGCGAAGGAAGTGCCATTCTGGTCAAGGATGCAAAGAGAGTGGTCATTGCCAGATGCAGAGTATCAAACGCTGGCAGTCACGGGATCGAGATCCAGGGTGGTTCTGACAATATCGCAGTCGGCAACGACGTCTATTCCGTCGGTGGTTCGGGTTTAATCGTTGCCGGTGGCGATCGAAGAACGCTGACTGCTGCGAATAATCGCGCAGAAAATAATTATGTTCGCGACGTAGGAATATACTCTAAGATCAGCAGCGGCATTGTCTGTAAAGGCGTGGGTAACCACATATCGCACAATTTGATCCATTCGACCCCCCGCATGGGTATTTCTTTCGACGGCAACGATCATGTGATCGAATATAATCATGTTCACCATGTCAACCAGGAAACCCAAGACAGCGGTATTATATATAGCTGTGCTCACGATTGGACGAAGCGAGGTAATGTTATTCGGTTCAATTATGTGCATGACAGTGGTGGTTACGGTCGGCTCAAAGTCACGAAGCCTCTGAGCGCGCCATTCTACACATGGGGAATTTACCTTGATGACTGGACAAGTGGCACCACGGTGTTCGGCAATGTTGTCGCTAGAACTCATTTGGGTGGCATACTTATTCACGGCGGGCGTGACAATATCATTGAAAACAACATCATTGTCAATGGTGGCGCAGGCCAGATGGTTTATTCTTCATGGCCGACCACCCATAAAGCACTACCCTCAATGTTTTCCAAGATCAGGGAAATGGGATATACGAAATATCCTCAATTGCTGACCATTGATGACGCTGCTCGGGGTGCGACGATGTCAGGCAATAGTTTTGTGCGCAATATCGTGTATTATACCCATAGGAGTTCAATGCTTTACGATATTCGTGGTGAACTCGACCTTGAAACAACGGAATCGGATTATAACGTGATCTACCATAATGATTTACCTTTGCTTGTCCCATATACACAGGCACCTGCTGAACGACAGTGGCAGACGTGGCTGCAGAAGGGACAAGATCGCCACAGCTTAATCGCAGCTCCAATATTGAGCGATATTGAAAAGGACGATTACCGTCTGTCCCCGGCATCTCCCGCATTCAAACTCGGATTTCAACCAATTCCCTTCGATAAAATTGGTCCATATCAAAGTTCGCAAAGAGCAAGCTGGCCAATTCAATAACATATCAGAGATGTTAATTGTTAATACCAGGATTCATGCCAGCAAGCGCTGACGCGAACTCGTTCGCACTTATTCTCTCTGTTAGCGCGTGATGCAGACTGAAATCATATTGGACTATCCCGTGATAGTCGTTGGGCAGGCGGTTTGTGTTAATGGAATAGTTGAGAGGATTATTTCGGATCAAAGGATCTTGACGAAACCATTCTGCTTGGCCTGTCTGAATCCTCACTCGGCCAAGATTGCAGCAGCCGATCCGGAAGCCGAAGAGGCCCTGAAGGCAGCGGACATTCTCATCCCGGACGGCGTCGGGATAGTATTGGCTTCCAGGATCCTGGGCGGTGGGATCCGGGAACGGATAACGGGCAGCGACATCTTCCGGGATCTGACCCGCAAGTTGAATGATCTGGGCAATGCTTCTTATTTCTTTTTGGGTTCTACAGAAGAGACTTTGGAGGCCATCAGGGCAAAACTGGCGGCAGATTTTCCGGAGATACGTTTTGTTGGTTCCTATTCGCCTCCCTTTAAGGACGTCTTCAGCGAAGAAGAGAACCGGACGATGATCGAGGCAGTCAATCGGGCCGCACCGGATGTCCTCTGGGTTGGAATGACGGCACCAAAACAGGAAAAATGGATCTATCAGAACAAGGGCAAGTTGAATGTGAAGTTTATCGGCGCCGTAGGCGCCGTTTTCGATTTCTATGCAGGCAATGTGAAACGGTCGAGTCCATGGTTTCTGGAACACGGCCTGGAGTGGCTGCCGAGGCTGTTGCAGGAACCGCGGCGGCTTTGGCAAAGGACGTTTGT